>Ga0255770_10000413_pt1 | contig 39894 bp, 33 predicted proteins | sample 071ome_22_FD_179968 | JGI IMG/M metagenome (GOLD analysis project Ga0255770, IMG submission 179968) | Coastal salt marsh microbial communities from the Groves Creek Marsh, Skidaway Island, Georgia - 071404AT metaG (version 2) | ecosystem: Environmental > Aquatic > Marine > Intertidal zone >...
TATATTTAATTTTTTTGATTGTCCAACTGTACCTGCAATCCAATCTCTTACAAATAAGAAATTGTTTGGATGCAGCAAAGTCCAGCCTAACCTAGGCCCCACCCTTTAATCATGACCATATCTGGTTGAGAAACGGCTCCAGTGACCCCGGCCCGTGGTACACGGTCCATGGAGCTGGGTTCATGGGCAATTTAAACGTGGCAATGAACGCGGCAATGATTTGGAAAACAAAAAAGCCGCCTCAAAAATGAAGCGGCTATATATCTGATATAAAATAATAATTATTGGTTGCGGGGCAGGATTTGCTCAAGACACCGCAATTAGCATTTTTGATATGGTGTTGGTAGCGGAGGAGGGACTCGAACCCCCGACACGCGGATTATGATAAAACTGCTTCAATTTTTTCTATTAAATTTCAATGCTTTATAAGCACATAAATTAGGTGTGTTAAAAAGTGTGTAATGGAAATTGGTCGTGGGGGCAGGATTTGTTCAAGACCCCGCAATTAAAAAGTGGGTTTGAGACATTGCATGGGCAGGATTTACCCAAGAATCTGAAAACTACATTTGGATTTACATTGTCGGTGGTCAAGCCTTTAAAGACGCCAAACACCGCTGGTATTTTTCAGTTCATGGCTCGACACAGTAACTTATATGGCGGGAGTGACGAGACTCATCCCCCTATTGAGCATTCGGCACAGACCCACTGTAGGTCCTGCTTTCCAATATCGTCTTTTGTCTTACACGGGCCTTTTTGACGGCGTCCATTTTTACCGGGCCAAATCCGCGGATTTGATCCGGCGTCTCGGCAAGCTCAACGGCCAGATCATAGTTTTTATCGTCCAGACAGGCCGTCATCTCACGCATCATCGACCGATAATCTGTAATCAATGCGCGCTCCATCCGGCGCTCATCGGAAAAACCAAAAGGGTCAAAGATGGTGCCGCGCAGATGTTTGCCATACGCCAACAGCGTCAAGATTGGTCGCACCCACTGCCCAAAGCGGCGTTTGCGTGGCCGGCCTGTGGCAGCATCAAACCCGCCAAGAAAAGGAGGGGCCAGATGGTGAACCAGCCGGTATTCACCCTCAAACTGTTCGGCAAGTGACCGCCTGAAATCAGGGCTGGTCAGTTGGCGGGTCGCTGGCAATCTGTTCCTTTTCGGGTTTTTGCCCCACACCTCTCCCCAGGCCAATTAGACCCAAAACGCCATTCAATACCTATTTTTACATTACCTTTTGCTATCATTTATAACACCCCGATTAAGGGTGTTATTATACCAAAAGAAGTTGTTACCTGTAAGGCATCTCGCGCTAAACGCCCTGACCATAATGCAATAATATTGACCACAGAAAATTTATTTATTAGAATAATTTAATTCGGATATAGGCTTTACATATCCGATATACAAAAGGGCTTATAACGCTTTTATGCTCCAGCCCAACATTCATAATTCGCTCCATCAATCATAGTGCGCATGGTTATGTACCGTAATCCGCTCATTTGATTGCACAACTTTGACAAATGCATTTTGTCTTAGTGTTTAATGTATGTTGGAAAACAAAATGTCAGATCTTGAATATGACTTCGGTAAGGAATTAGCAGGTTATAAGTCTATAATGGATGGCGGTGAGTCAGACGTTATTCCGGTTACGACACAGATGGCAGAGTTCTGCATGGCTTATGGTGGTCACAACGGCCAAGAGTTTTTCCGTAACCCTGAATTATTTGTTCGCGGCAGCCTCGATGTGCAGAAAGAGATGGGCTTTCATGTTCCTGATATGGTTTGGGATGTCTATTCCGTCGAAGCAGAAGCCTTGGGCGGGAAAATGGCATGGTTCGACACCCTATATCCTGCACTGGATAATACAGAAGTCATCATTGCCAATGAAAAAGATCTTGCTAAGGCAAAAGCACCTGATCCGCTGAAAACAGCGCGCATGCCATGGGTGATGGAAGTCCTGCAGATTTGTCATGAACTCACCGGATATACCCATCCGATACATTATTGCTCACCAATTAATCTTGCCGCTCAGGTGATGCAATTTGAAAATCTTATCTTAGCCATGAACGAAAACCCAAAATTTGTTCATAAACTACTGAACTTTCTTGTTGAGGAAGTTCTTGCACCTTACATCAATGCCTATTTCAAAGTTGTTCCTGGAGCATACATTGCCAACGGGAAAGATGCCGTAGGCTCTCTTCCATTCATCACTGAAGATATCCTCCAGGAATTTTCAGTTCCCTATCTTGATAAGTTAAGACAGCTCTGCGGCGGAGGCCGCGGTATCCGGTCAGATAACTGGTGGGGTGACAGTTTTGCTGAAAATATCGAAAATTACTGGGATGTGAAACTCCATGTGACGCCGCAATATCTGAAGATACAGGATCCTGACTGTTTCCGGGTAGGAACTGAACGGGCCCGCGCTTATGCGGACACTAAAGGCTGCGCTCTTAGTTTCGGTGTTGGCACGCTGTTGCTTCAGAACGGTAACAAAGAACAAATAACCCAACGAATACATGAATATATGGAAGTGGGAAGCCGTGGAGAACACGGAAAAAAATTCTTCCTATACTTGTGTTCGTTCTCAGCCCAAACGCCTTCTGAAAATGTTCGCTATGCCATTGATGCCGTGAATGATTTTAACAAAGGCATTCGCCCTTACGAAGGTGAAGTATTTTCCGGGCCGGATGGTATTGCACCTGAAATTGCCGGTGGCAAGGGCTTTATGGGAATAAACACCGACAATGCCGGAACCAGCGATTTCCGCAACGACAAAGCCGATCAGATTTATCAGGATATTTATCAGTCAGTTATGGATTTTGATGAAGACGCCTGCCCTGAACTGGTTCAGGAAGCCCTTGATATGGGCTGTGATGCGCTGGCTATTCTTGATGAGGGATTAATCCCGCCAATGGGTGAGGTTGGCGATCTCTTTGCTGCAGGGGAATTGTTTGTTCCTGAAATGCTTTTGGCAGCCCGCGCCATGAAAGCAGGTCTTGCTGTCCTAAAGCCTATTCTGACGGCAACACAAACTGAAAGTAAGGGCACGATCGTTCTCGCAACAGTCTTTGGTGATTTACATGATATTGGCAAAAATCTTGTCGGTATGATGCTTGAAGGGGCTGGGTTCAAAGTAATCGATCTTGGCGTTAACACCAAGGCCGAAGTTATTATTGAAACAGCCCGCGAAGTGAAGGCTGATGTGATCGGCCTGTCTGCCTTGCTTACAACGACCATGCCGTTCATGCAGATGTCGATCAAGGAAATTGAAGAAGCTGGCCTCAACATCCCCGTTATTGTCGGGGGAGCACCGGTAACAGAAGATTTTGCTAATAGCATCAACGCCACCGGCTATGGTGACAATGCACCTATTGCCGTTGATATCTGCAAAAAACTGATCGGCGTCAGAGCCTGAATCAATAAATGAGCCATGTTCTCAGGGCTCATTTCCGAAAATTCAAAGATAAAGAACTAGTATAGTAACGACTGATGATGAAAAGGAAATTATAATGCAGGAAAACGCCCTTCAGATCATTGGAGAGAATTTCAACGCAACACGGCGCATCAAGGCAACCAGTCCGCGGATCCTTGTTGATGACGGCAAAGCGATGTTAAAATATCGGAATCTTGCTGGCGATGATGCCTTTCTTGATGTCAGCAGTGTCTATCCTGAAGATCCCAAGGAATTACGCAAAACCCAAATTACACACATTGCCCAAGCCATGCGGATCAAGGATATGGATTATATTTCATGGATTGTCATGGCCCAGGTTGAAGCCGGCGCTACAATCATTGATGTCTGCATTGATGAAATTGCAGTTGACCCAAATGAACGCCATGAATGGATGAAATGGATCATCCCTGTTGTCCAGGGAATGACTGATCTGCCGCTAGCCATCGACTCATCAGACTCAAAGACGATTGAAGCCGGTCTTTCGGTTTATGACACTACCAAAAGCCGTCCTGCAATTAATTCCGTCAACCTTGAAGATGGCCGGCAGGATCTCATCCCCATGGCCCGCGAGTTCAATGCCATGCTGTTTGCCAATGCATCTGGTCGTGAAACAATGCCGAACAATGCAGAAGAACGGGTTGAGAATCTGAAGCAGATCATGAAGATGATGGATGATGATGATATTCCCATGAAAGACCGCTTTCTTGACCCTCTGGCTTTCCCCGTTGGTGCCGGTGGTGATTTTGCCAAACATTATCTTGATGCGGTCAGGATGATCCATGAAGAATTTCCTGATGTTCATATCTTTGGCGGCCATTCAAATACATCATTTGGACTGCCCCAGCGCAAAGTGATCAATGAGGCATTCTGCATTCTTGCTGTCATCGCAGGATGCGACACACTGATGATAGATCCTATTCTCAATAGTCCCTCAATTTTTAACCAGTTTCACCTCGCCAATGAGGCACTGATGGGACGCGATGAAATGTGCATGAACTACATCATGGCTCATCGCTAAATCGTTTTTGTCTTGTATTGAGAGACAGTCAATGCCTGAAACAGATATGGTCACGGTTACTTTCAAGAATATTGCTGATTCAACATCTTCAACGGTTGATTTGAAGGTTACCAGAGGTACTCCAGTCCTTGAGGCTGCACTGAAAGCCAAAATCGATATCGAGACCACCTGCGGCAAACGCGGCAGTTGCCGTAGTTGCCGCATCAAAATCCTATCAGGTAAGGTTTCACAAGAAACCATGCAGGACAGGTTACAGCTTAGCCCTGAAGAATTGCAGGAACAGTTCCGGCTTGGCTGCCAGACCAAAGTGGAAGCGGATTGTGTCATATCGCCGTCTTCACCCAAGTCAGAATCAGGGCTTAAGGTGCTAAATGCCCAGCCCGCAGTCGATCTTCTGAATGATGGTATTGAAAGCGGCGTTGAAAAGTATTTCGTCACCCCCAAGCCCCCTATGGATGAAAATGAGGAAACTTCCGATCTTGAAGAAATCATCCGCGGTATTGATGGTGCCCGACAGTTAAAGCCAACCTTTGCCGTTGTCCGTCGCATTCCCGAATTATTGCGCAATGCCCGCAATGGTTTGACCGTGACTGTCTTTGACAACCTCATTGTTGATCTCGAACCAGGTGATACAACTGCCCATGCCTATGGCATGGCTTTTGATATCGGCACAACGACAATTGCCGGAAGTTTGCTCAATTTAAAGACAGGTGAACAGATAGTTTCTGTCAGTGGCGTCAACCCTCAGGCTGTTCATGGCGGTGACCTCATGTCACGAATTTCCTTTGCCCAGTTTGACGCCAAAAAACTGGCAACTCTGCGGGGCAAGGTCCTCACTGCAATCAATGATTTTGTTGATGAAGCCAGTACCAAGGCAGGAATTGATGCCGCCAACATCTATAAGATTGTTGTGGTTGGCAATACCTGCATGCATCACATGTTTCTTGGTATTGATACAAGTTACGTAGGGCTTGCCCCCTATGCGCCGGTTCTGCGTCAGCCGCTGACAATTCCGGCAGCTGAAATTCCACTCAAACGCGTGCCAAATGCCCATATCTGCACCCTCCCCATAATCGCAGGTTTTGTGGGTGCTGATACGATAGCTGCTCTCCTTGCCAGCAGACTTTACGAAAGCGACCAGATACAGGCGCTCGTTGATATCGGCACAAACGGTGAGGTTGTGCTCGGCAATAAAGACCGAATGATGGCCTGCTCGGCTCCAGCAGGCCCTGCACTGGAAGGGGGGGAAATTTCAAATGGTATGCGGGCGGCCATGGGGGCGATTGACGCCATTGAAATTGAGGATGATGTTGCTGTCAGAACAATTGAGGGTACTCCCGCTATAGGGATTTGCGGTTCCGGCCTTATAGATATTGTAGCCAAAATGCGTGACCGTGACCTTGTGAACAACCGTGGCCGTTTAATGCACAAGGATTTTGACACACTGCCCCAAACATTGGCTGAACGCTTCGTTCAGAATGAGAAAACCCGCGGCTTCAGGCTCGTGGACTCAAAAGACTCAGGCAATGATCAGGAAATCATTATTACGCAGACGGATATCCGCCAGTTACAACTTGCCAAAGGCGCGATTTATTCTGCCATCCTGATGCTGCAGCGCGTCATGAATATTTCCGATGCGGAAATAGACAAGTTGTTACTGGCGGGAGGGTTTGGAAATTATATTAATCTGGCTAGCGCAATCCGAATAAGGCTTCTGCCTGACCTGGAACAGGATCGTATTATTTATATAGGTAATGCCGCCCAGCAAGGGGCAGAACTGGCATTGTTATCAGAAACTGAACGACAATTGACAACTTCTATCGCATCCAGGATTGAACATGTCGCACTGGCCACTCGCATGGAATTCCAGGAGCTTTTTGTCGATGCCTGCGATATGCAATAACAGCCATAACAAGGCCCAGGCATCATATAAAAGGATTAGTGAACGTTTATTTCTGGAAGATCCAGCCTGTATCCCTGCCCTTTTGTTTGCGTACTTTACCAATAGCCTCACCACGGCGAAGCCAAGCCTGAACCTGCATCTGTTCAAGCCCGAAATATTCAGCAATTTCAGCTTCGGTTCTGATATTGACGGCAAAAGTTTTAAGTTGTCTCATAAACAGTCTGAACAAGCTGGAATTGTTTATTTCCACAAAATTATTCTGTTCTCCCTGTCGCTTAAAACCATGATCCTGGTGATCAAGGAAAAATCGCTGCAGGTTTTCAGCATCAGCAATATCTTCAAACGAAACCGGTTGCAGACCAAGATGCATCAATGCCCTGTTACCCGGGGGAATATCGTCACTGTGTCTGACAAAGGCGGGAACCCACTTCTTTTTCCGGTTTTCCTCCGCACCTTTCCAGACACCGCCGGTTCTGCGGGTTTCCGCCACTACCGTGATATCAGAAAGCGCATATTGATAGCGGTTGGCACGGATCGCATTACCAATGGAAAATCCTACATTTGGAGCAAATGGGGTGATAAAAGTCATGCGGCCATTATCGATAGCCGACTCATACCGAGGATGTTCGATCGCTTTCTCAAGCCGGTCGGACAGCACCATTTTAACCTGCCCCTGATTGGCCAGAACTGTCTGGATGGCCATTCTATCAACACCACGCATATCACTGGAAATTACAGTGATATTTTCATCAGCGCAGCGTTCTGCCAGTTTTTCAGAAAAGATCAACGCCTCAGGCGAGCTGCGTCGCGACCCGACAATGCAGAGCCCACCGGAGTCAAGCCCCTCACAGGAGCCAAATCCAAACAGCAATGGTGGACAGGATGTTGCCAGTCGGTGCTTGAGTCGCCGGGGAAAGAATTGATCCTGATCACCAAGTATCCAGATGCCACGCTGCAACCAGGATGTGATCAATTCATTGATTGCAGCCGAACGCCGTCGCAAGGCGATAACACGGCGCGCAATATCCACATTCTTGTGGAACAGTGCCAGCAGCGTTGCCTCAGGCAATGTGATGATATCCGACAAAAGTTTGCCGCCAGATTCCATTATATGACAAAGCGCACGAAATTCGCGCTGAGACAAAGGTTTGAGTGGTCCATCCTCAGGCATGCGAAGACAGAGCAATGCTGTGATGCTGGTATGTTCAGACAGAGATTGCATCATTTCAGCCTGTCTCGCCTATATGTTCGGCAAATCGATAAACCCGTCTTCAGATTTAATTGTCGCATCAATGCGATGGGAAAACCGGCTTTTCAACTTTTCCGCCCGCATATCAGGAGCTTCATTACTGGGGAAAACAATATCACTACCCTGCTCTGTCATAGCAGCCCAGATGGCGCTTGGTACAGAATAAGTCGTCTGGTTGTAGCGTTTGAAGAGAACACCGACACCGGGCGGCACTTGCAAAAACCCTTTTTCCACCAGCGCATCAAACAAATCTTCTTCATCAAGGGCAATTACAACACGCCTTTTGATCAGCAGAAGGTATTCCAGAAAAGCCCGCGCCTCTTCATCCAGTGCCTTAACAGACTCTTTCAGATTGCCAGCAATTTGCTGTCCTTCACGCTTGTCTACAAAACTTTGCTTGGTTGTTTCCGCTGCCTTGTCATAAGCTTCCCGTTTGGAAGCATCCCAAAAAGATTGACGCTGTCTGGAATTCGTCATGACCTGATCCGAACTAAAATTAAACCATTGTTATTCTATCATATATTTTTCTATTCTTTGATTGAAAAAACACTCACATCACATACAAATCACTATCTTCCGAAAGGAACGATAAGATGAATAGTCGTCTAGATCCGGAAGTTACAATGCAGTCTCTTGACGGCAGTAATAACCTGTTCCGGATGAACTGTGCGGCACCTGAAGTCGATTTGAACCGTGTGCTGAAAACATATGGTTACAAGGATCCTGCTAAGGTTCCTGCCAAGGTCAGGCTAGGTGCAATTGAAGCGATTGAGATCGCTCGCGGCCTGGCTATCCCTCAATCCTATATGACTGTAGCCGCGATCAGAAGTCTGGAGAAAGGCATGATCGTTCTGGAAGACAACACGATTTTCACCTGTCCTGCCTTTGACAGGAATCTGGCAGGTTGCGATGCGGTCTGCATCTTCGTAACCACCTTAGGTGATAAGATCGACAAACGGATACAGCAGTGTTTCGGTGATGATTTTCAGCCCCTTCATGCGCTATGTATCGGCACTTCCGGTTGGCTTATGATTGAATCAGTAACGCGTCTTTTCATGATCCATCTTAAAGAACATTTCTCACACCAAGACAAGACGCTTACGATGCGAATGGGACCCGGATACAGTTACCCCCATGGCAAAGGCAAGCGCGTTTCTTGGGATTTGTCTGAGCAGCATCAGTTATTTAGTCTGTTTGCCGACATTGACCTCCCCATAACCTTGACCAAGGGTTTTTCCATGCAACCAAGCATGTCCCGTTCAGGCATGGCTGGATTGCGTTCACCCAAGGCTTGTTAAGGCTGTCTATGAAGATGGGGTATCCTTTGTTAATTCGCCCATGACAAGACGACTTTCTGTGAGCAGGTCTGCCTTTTCCAACTGTGGATAGGCTACTGAAGCAACACGGCCATTAATTTCCCTGAAGGAATGTAAAATTTCCAAATGCATGTTACTTGATTGTACACTTTGTCCTGAGCCTTTGCGAATACGCTCAAAATGCATTTTCTGACTTTTACGCAGTAATTTTGAAATTTCATCTTTGTTTTCAATGACCAGTTTAGCCGTATTGATTTCAATGGCGAGCAGAAGGTTGGAAGCAATGGCTATATTGGCTTTCAGCTTTTCATGAATTTCCATTAATTCTTCTTCACCAGCAGTGGAAAACTGAATCCCTGCCTTTACATCATCCTCGATACCGGGCAGCAGATTATTGACAATGATCTCGCCTGTACGGCTTAACTGCGTTGCATATTCAAACAGGTTGCGAACCTGCTTTTTTTGTTTTTTCTGCAACTCTATCGCAGACAGTGCAGAAACATAATTTCTGACCATATCAAAAGCATCTGACAAATGGTTGTTTTCTCTTTTCAGCTCTGCCTGACTTTCATTGTCACAGTTTTTAAGCATGAGGATAAGGGGATCGATCATCGATGATACAAGATACGACATACGCAAGACTTCACGACGCAGGTTGGCCAGTGCCAGATCAGTATTTGCAATAATATTAAAATCAAGCACCGAACGATGATTGATATCTTTTGGTTCGCTGTTCTGCTGATCTGTGTTGATCATGTGTTCCACTAAACGTCCGACAGCATGCCGTAATGGCAAGGCAAGAATAAGGCTGGTGTTAAAGATCACGTGCAAAGCAACCAGCGCCTGGGCCTCGGACATGCCGCTGACATCGACCGATTGCATGATATTCCGCATTACAAAAAGGTAGATAACGGCACCTACCCCCCTGAAAACAAAATTTCCCCAGGGCACACGCCGCGACATACTGTTCATCCCACGACATAGCCAGACGGGGACGAGCGCACTGCCAAAATTGGCTCCCAGCACCAGAAAAACACCAGCTTCAAGGCTGATGAATCCAGTCGAAACAAAGGTCAGGATCATGAGAATTGTTGCAAGTGATGAATGCATCGCAAATGCCAGACAACCACCGATCAGAAATGCTGTGACCGCATCCTTTTCAAAAATTTCCGAAAGGAGGGGCAAAGCATCACTGGCAGCTATTGGCGCCACTGCTGTCCGTATCAGTTGAAGTGAGACAAGAACAAGTGCAACCCCTAGCAGCACACGCCCGATCTGTTTTGTTTTCCGAACATCTGAACGCAGAAACATTGTCCCGCCGGCAAACATCAGCAGAGGTGCAAGCCATTGCAGATTAAGAGACAACACCTGGACCATGATGGCTGATCCAAGATCTGCACCCACGACAATTGCCAATGCTGTTCCGAACTGCAGTATGCCCGTACCTGCCATAACGGAGGCCAGACCGGCCACAGCAATCGAACTCTGCATCACCAGTGCGATGATAATACCTATCATAACTGATCCGGGCACAGAGGTTGTTGCACTCAACCGAGCCCGGAAATTGGCTCCATAGGCACGATCAATACCTGTCTGGATCATGCGCACTGAATAGAGGAGTAGTGTTGTCGCCGCAAGCACCTGAAGCACAAAGGAAAGTAACCCCATCAGTTTATCTCCCTGAACCGGCTCCGGTTACAAGGATGATCATGTCCGGGACCAGGCAGTTAAAAACCAACTTCATTGCGAACAGGTCAAACATCAGAACACCAGAACATTGCGCAACATTGATCCTTCCACCATCATGTCAAAGGCTTCATTGAGTTCATCAAGTTTGACTGTATTGCTGGCAAGTTTATCGATTGCAAATTTGCCGCTCTTAAACATGTTCATAAACAATGGGATATCCCTGGACGGAACACAACTCCCCATATAACTGCCAAGAAGTTTACGTTCTTGCGCAACAAGTGTGAAATGAGAAATTTTGATCTCACGTTTCGGATTGGGCAAACCTGCGGCAACGGTGCTCCCTGAAACCGCTGTAATAGCAAATGCAAGTTCAAGCGCACCGGGAACACCCGCAGCTTCAATGGCAACATCAACACCGCCATTGGTAGCTGACATGACTTTCTTGATAATATCTGCATCCTTGGCGTTGAAGACTGCTGTTGCGCCAATTTCAAGAGCTCTTTCCAGCTTTGACGCATTGATGTCAATTCCAAGGATATGTGATGCCCCTCCTGCCTTTGCTGCCATTAGTGCACTAAGGCCAACACCTCCCAGACCGATAACAGCGACACTGTCTCCTACCTTCAGGGGCGATGTGTTTAATACAGCACCGACCCCGGTCATGACACCACATCCGAATAAAGCTGCATGCTTGAACTGAATATCATTTTCTATTTTGACCAGTGAATGTTCAGAGACAACAGCGTATTCAGCAAACGCCGCAACTCCAGAATGGTGAAAAATACGTTCCCCATTCTGATGCAGGCGGCTGTGCCCCCCGAACAGTAAACCGGCGGCATTAGCTTCAGACGCAGGCATACACAGTGATGGTCGGCCCGTTGTACACATTCTGCATTTTCCGCAGCTCGCAACAAAAGAAGGGACCACAATATCCCCGACTTCAAACCTGCTGACCCCTTCGCCGCATTCTGCAATCACCCCCACTGCTTCATGGCCGAGGACGATGGGCATTGGCTTTGCACGTTCGCCGTCAATTGCCACAAGATCAGAATGACAGAGACCAGCTGCCTTGATTTCAATAAGCACTTCATAAGAACCCGGCGGATCAAGTTCAACAGTTTCTATAGAAAGAGGTTTACTGTCGCGATACGGAAGTGGCAGACCACATTGCCTTAAAACCGCTGCTTTTATTTTCATACCCCTCTCCTGAAATACATCTGTAATTTCCGTACATAATCAAATCTGGTGTTTCACATAACGAAACTGACTCTTGAGGTAGGCCTGTGTCATCTCAATCCCGCCTTCGATGCCTATACCGCTATCCTTCCAGCCACCAAGCGGAATATCAGCGGTATGGGTCGGGATATCATTGATACCGATTGTCCCCACCTGCAGGCGGTCAGCGAGATACGCCTGCCTGCGTTCATCATTGGTAAAAATATACCCTGCAAGGCCGTAATCGGTGCTATTCGCCTGCTTCAGAACTTCATCATCATCATTGAAACCATTGATCGGGACCACCGGGCCAAAAGGTTCAATCGTCATCAGGTCACTTTGTGGCGATACGTTTCTAAGTACTGTCGGCGGATAAAAATAGCCGGGTCTGTTGAGACGGGCACCCCCTAGAACAAGTTCTGCCCCACGTTTAACAGCATCAGCTACTAATAATTCCATCGCCTCGAGCCGTCGCTGATTTGCAAGTGGCCCCATGTTCACTTCAGGTTCTGTCCCCTCACCAATTATCAATGCTGAAGCCTTGGTGCAGAACCTTTCGGTAAAACTGTCAATAATATCGTCATGAATGAAGAACCTGTTTGGTGAAACGCAAACTTGTGCCGAATTGGCAAACTTCCTCGCCACGAGAATATCTGTGACATGTTCAAGATCAACATCTGGATAGACAATAACAGGGGAATGCCCACCAAGCTCCATAGTCGATGATTTCATATACTTACCTGCTTCTGACGCAAGCAATTTACCTACAGGAACAGACCCAGTGAAAGTGATTTTGGCAATTCGCTCATCCCGGATAAGACAGGATGAAATTGCCGCTGGTTCCCCATAAACAAGGTTGATCACATGAGGGGGCAAACCTGCATCAAGAAGGCATTGCAGCAACGCATTAGTGGATGCAGGCGTTTCTTCTGCTGGCTTGAGAATACAGGAACATCCGGCTCCAAGAGATGCCGCCAGTTTTTTTGACGGTTGAAGTACAGGATAATTCCAGGGGGCAAAAGCCGCAACGACCCCGACGGGCACATATTCGATCATTACGCGCGCATCAGCATCGCGGGCAGCAAACATCCGTGAAGAAATACGCCGCGCTTCTTCTCCACCCCATTCAATAAAATCTGCCGCACGGGTAATCTCGACATCTGCTTCTAGAAGCGTCTTGCCATGCTCACGTGTCATCAGCATTGCGATATCTTTGCTTCTGCTACGGATCAGACCGGCCGCGTCTTTCATGATCGTTCCCCGTGTCCAGGGCGAGATACGGCCCCAGTCTTTCAGCCCCTGTTCGGCAGAAACAAGGGCTCTTTCAAGATCAGCCCCGTTGGCCATGCATAGCTGGCCGATGGTTTTCTCCGTTGCTGGATTGATAATATCCTGCGTCTGACCACCACCACCTTCGACCCATTCGCCGGCGATGAACATCTTAAACATTGTTGTTTTTGCCATCGATGCGTTGCTTTCAGTGCTAGATGTTAACTTTCAGACCGTCATAGGCACATTCTTCAGGGACGCGGTTTGCCATTGCCAGCATTTCCGGCCCCATATGTGTGAGAATGATCCTCTTGGCATTGAATTCATCCCAATGTTCAACAACATCGGGATAATTGAGATGAAACCGGATTGGCTTTTCATAAAAATACGATTCACAAATGAACAGGTCAGCACCATCTGATACCTTTGTGACATGTTCGGTCCAGGCCGTGTCACCCGAATACGCGACGATCTTGCCCCCTGCTTCAATGCGGAGCGAGGTTGGATGTGTTTTCGGTGTATGATCTGCCGGATATGGCGTGACGATCATATGCTCACCAACCTTATTGGGCTGGTGGAGTTCCATTTCAACAAAACTAAGGTCAAATTTTGGTACCATGATATTGCTACCTGGCAACATACTCTCCATCATGTCCCGCAAGCGTTGTTCCGTATCTTTCGGGCCAGCGATAATGAGAGGCTTTGTCCGTTTCGCCGCCAGCATGGAATCCAGCAGCATAGACGGAATACCTGAACAATGATCAGCATGAATATGAGAGATTACAACGACATCAATGGAAGAATGTAAAATATCAACCTGCTTCAATGCAACCAGCGAAGTAGCACCAAAATCGATAGCGTATCGCAGCCCTTCCACATCAACGACAAAACAAGTGTTAAACCGCCCGCCAGAGCCGAAAGCATCACCACAGCCGGCGAAGGTCACGGTATTTTTTTGCACTGTACTCATCATGGTCTCCATCTCTGACTTGGTTCTAAATAATTCCGTTCTGGCGCAATGATCTCGTTTCTTCACTTGTCATACCGAGAACATCCTTAAGGATCTGATCTGTATGTTGCCCCAGTGTTGGCGGGGCCTGCCTGTAACTGACAGGGGTTTCCGAAAATTTCATTGGACTTGCAATCAAATCAACCGGCTCAGATGGCCGCAGAGAATGTTGCATCTGTATAACCATTTCCCGGGCAGCAACCTGCGGGTCTGCAAGTGCCTGATCCATTGTATTGACCTTTGAACAGACAAGTTTGATTTCTGACAATGCCTCAACCCAGTAATCAGATGTGTTGCCCGCCAGGATATCTTCGATTTCCCTGTCAACTTCAGCCCTGTTATTTACACGCTCAGCATTGTTTCTGAATCCCTTCCGTTCAAGCAGGTCACGCCTTCCGGTAAGATCACAGAATTTTTCAAACTGGTAATCGCTGGCAATGCCTAGCAGCATAAACCCGTCAGCTGTATTGAAAATCTTGTAGGGAACGATATTCGGATGGCTTGTCCCGAGACGCGACGGTATATCACCATTAAGCAGATAATTTACACCCTGATTATAAAGCCAGGCAATTTGAACATCAAGAAGACCAAGATCAATCTGCTGCCCGGCCCCTGTTTGGTCACGATGCCGCAAGGCTGCCAATATTGCTATACTGGCATACATGCCTGTCATGATATCATTGATCGCAACAGGCACTTTGGCCGGGGGACTGTCTTCTTCACCTATAATACTGATAAGGCCACCAAGGCATTGCGCCACCATGTCATATCCGGGCCTGTCTCGGTAAGGCCCTGTCTGGCCATAACCTGTAATTGAACAATAGATTAAGCTGGGATGAATGCGGTGGACAGTTTCGTAATCGAGCCCATATTTCTTGAGCCCGCCCACCTTATAGTTTTCAACAAAAATATCACTTTCTGCCATGAGTTTGATGAGCAGATCCCGGCCTTCAGGTCTGGAAAAATCAATCGTGATTGAACGCTTATTTCTGCCTGTGGACATGTAATAACCGCTCTCCGTGGTATCACTGCCTTGATCATCTTTCAGAAAGGGCGGGCCCCAGGTTCTGATGTCATCACCTTTTTCAGGATGTTCGACTTTGATGATATCGGCACCGAGATCCCCCAGCGTCTGAGTACAGGACGGGGCAGCAAGGATTCGTCCGAGATCAAGAACCCTGACCCCTGACAAAGGACCTGAACCAGGCTTTCCGGAAGTGTTGTCTTTTGTCATAACTGGTACCTGCTGGCCTGAACTCTGGCAACTGATAAAGAAATTAAATTCTGTATGTCATAGTATGGATTGTTCTGTAGTTGTGCTGTCCACTGGCATTTCACCAGTGGACAGCGCAATAGTCAGAGAGATCTTAGTTTGGAAGAAGATCTGAAGTTTCTTCCATCAGCTCTTCCTGAAGATCGGCCATATCGTCATATTCACCTGTGACGATACCTTCAATGCCATCGTAGATTACCTGAGTAATAGCAAGGCCCTTATCACCAGGATAGGCAAGCCAGTCTCGCAACAACGGTAGCTGGTCAACCGCTGTCTTATTATTAGGATTCTTCTCATAGAAATCCGCAAGGATGATCTCATTGGCAGCTTTGTTTGGTGGCATATACCCTGTTGTCTGGGCAACCGCCGCTGCACCTTCACCGGAGGTGATATATTTGAGGAAAGTCCAGGCTGCTGCCACTCGAGCCGGATCATCAGATGCAGATGTCAGCATAGCAGCATTGCCCCCGGCAGGCAGACCCATTGGTGTGCCGGACATTCCAGGAAATGGTCCTGTTTTCAGCTCAAAGGCATCGCCTTTAGCACGGGTTACTGAGCCAAGAGCAGATGTTGACCAGAACAGCATACCGATTTCGCCGGCAGAGAATGAAGCCAGAGCGTCCTTGAATGAAAGGTTCTGCATGTCACAGCCCCTGAAGATCTTTTTCATAGTTTCAAGGGATTTCATTCCTTCAGAACCACCAAAGTTCATCTTGCCATCCTTGACAATTGGCGTGTCCTGAGTCCACATCAGGGCCTGCATGAACCAGTTCCCTGTAATGTTCCAGCCCCAGAACATTGGGTTTTTGATCCCTTTGGCATGCATTTTCTTACATGCCGCAACAACTTCATCCCATGTTTTTGGCTGGCTGGTGATGCCTGCTTCCTTCATAAGGTCTTCGTTGTAATAGCCAACTGGCAATGAAATTGAAAATGGCAGGCCATAGACATCACCGCCAAAAGTTGAAAGCCCTAGCATTGCCTGATGGTAACCATCTTTTTCAAAATCAGCTTCCTTTGCAATGAATGGTTCCAGTGACTTGGCAATACCCTTTTCAACCAGAAGTGCCTGTCTGTTCAGCCCCTGCATGGTGACATCAGGCAGATTCCCGGCAACAGCTTCACGAAGAACCGTATTGGTGGCATCCTCGTAGTTTTCGTATGTCGCACGGAATTTAACCTCAATATCAGGATGTGCGGCATTGAAACCAGGCATTATCTTCTGAAAGGTCACATCAAACAGGTGGGAATAGGGATATCCTACCTCAATGGTTACCTTGTCTGCTGCGACTGCATTGGATGACATCACCGCAGCCGCAAGCATTCCAATCAACATTTTCTTCATTTTTTCCTCCTTATACAATTTCACCGCAACATCTGTGCGTGTGAAAATTTCATGACGCTGCTTCATTGGAGTCAGGCAACGCCTTGTGGTTGTGATGTGGGATAACTCTCCTTTCTATTTCATCCCGCTGAGTGTTATGCCTTCGATAAATCGTTTCTGCGCGAGCAAGAAACCGACAATCAAAGGAGCAACAATGATCATGGCTGTTGCCATCATCGGACCGTATGCACTGCCATCGGCATCGCCTTTGAACTCTCTTAATCCAAGCGGTGGTGTAAAAAGATCCCGGTTGCCCGTGATCACCACACGCGGCCAGAAATAGTCATTCCAGTGCGCGACCACAGAGAAAATAGCAAAGGCCATCAGGGCCGGAATGGCCGTCGGCAGCATAACTTTCCAGATGATTGAAAATTCCGACATCCCATCCATACGCGCGGCATCAAGCAGATCATCCGGGACTGTCATAAAAAATTGTCGCATGAGGAATATGCCAAAGACTGAGATCGTCCAGGGAATGATCAGCGCGGCATAGGTATTGGTAAGCCCCAGTTTTGCCAACATGATATAAAGTGGTAATGCTATTGCGTGAACTGGGATCAGCAGACAGAAAAGGACCATGGTGAAAACCAGTTCTCGGCCCCAGAAACGTAATTTTGCCAACGCATACGCACATGGCAGGGCAATCAGCACCTGTAAGATAAATATGGAAACAGTGACAAAAACCCCATTAAGGAGGTATCGTATCAAGGGTGCTTTTTTGAAGGCCATTGTATAGTTATAGACAACAGGCCGGAAATAACATTCTTCCACATCCCCCTTAATGGCTGTGCATTTGTCATCTTCCATCAATTGCTGTGCGCCGATGAAACCTCCCCGATTGGCTTCAATCTCGCTTGGAGATTTGAGCGAATAAGAGCTCATCACGTAGAACGGCAAAATAACAATGATTGCTGCAACTATAAGCACAGCGTGTTTCAGGGTTTCCTTGATATCAAAGATGTGTGTCATGAATAATGCACCTTCTTTTCAACAAATTGACGCTGAAACAGTGTCATCAGTAATACCAGCACTAGAAATACAATGGTGATGGCCGCACCCAGACCGATCTGGTTTTCCTTGATCGCCTTTTCATAAATCGCAAACATCATCACGAATGTTGTCTTGCTCGGACCGCCCTGTGTCAGGGCTTCGACCGTATCAAAAACCTGAAAAGATCGGATTGAGGTGATCGTCACAACAAAAACATTGGTTGGCCCCAGCATTGGCCAGGTGACAAGCCAGAACCTGTCCCAGGCTGATTTTGCGCCGTCAACCTGTGCAGCGTGATAGAGTTCCCGTGGCACGGAAGTCAGCCCGGCGAGATAAAGAACCATATTGAAACCAAACCCTTGCCATATGCCGATAAAGCAGATCGTCCAAATGGCATAATCCCTGTCACCGAGCCAGAGAGGGAAACCCTCTGAGCAGCCTGTCGCAAACCAGCTGGCGGAAGGATCTGTCCAGGGCAGAAACTCGAAGGATAATAGGAATTTTACCCAGGGCACCGTACAGCCGTCTTCGAGAATTTCGTTGACAATGCCGATGGTTGGATGCAGGGCAAATTCCCAGACTATAGCCATAGCCAGTAATGCCGCCATAACAGGGAGAAAATATATTGTCTTGTAGATCGCCTGGCCAAATTTGAGCGAATTTATCAACAGCGCAGCACATAATCCGAGGATCAGTGATGCCGGCACAACGACCCCCACATAGGTAACTGTGGCAATGATCATTTTGATATAGGTCCGCCGCGTCAGCATGCGTTCATAATTTTCAAACGCTACCCATTCAGCACCGGCATTGCCGAGACTGTAATCAGTAAAGGACAGTATAGCCGCAATAATGATGGGCAGGATCAGAATGAGGAACATCAACGCCACTGCAGGAAATGTGAGCCAAAACGGCGTGGAAGATGAATGCCCCGGTCTCATCTAACGACTCTCTTTTATGGGGATACGGCTGTTATCGTCAGCGAACAAAAAGGCTTTGGAGAAATCGATCACCAGATTGATCTTGCTACCCGGCTCAAGCAACTCGAGCTGATCCATCTCTGCCCGGACTATCACCACCTCGCCACCGGCATCCAGCTGGCAATGGGCGTAAAGCTCAGAACCCAGATTTTCCACATGCCGGGTAACGGCACTCATATACCCCTTGCTTTTGGCAAAGGTTACATGTTCAGGGCGAAAACCAACAAAACCAGCCCCCTGATAACCCTTTGCGGTAAGTGGAACAGCTCCCAATCCATCAATGGAAATCTTGCCCTTGTCGTCAATGGTAGCCGATAACATATTCATCTTGGGTGAACCGATAAACTCTGCAACACGCTTATCTTTTGGATCTGAATAAACTTTTCCGGGTGTATCGAATTGCAGAATATTTCCTCCCATCATTACAGCGATGCGGTCAGACATTGTCAGCGCTTCGGCCTGATCATGGGTGACATAAATGAATGTTGCTTTCAGCTGGCGATGCAGGTCAGCAATTTCTGCCCGCATGTGAACACGCAAGGCAGCATCCAGATTAGACAAAGGTTCATCCATCAGGAACGCAACCGGATTCCGTACCATGGCACGCCCTACGGCAACTCGCTGCCGTTGCCCCCCTGAAAGCTGTCCTGGCTTTCGATCCAGCAGTTCCGTGATCTTGAGCATCCCGGCTACATCACTCACCGCCTGCTCGATCACCTGAAGTTTTTGCTTTGAGCCAGGCAGAAAACGGCCGATTAATGGTAGCCGCTGAAAAAATGACATATCCCGCAGCCGCAATGGAACTGTAAGGTTTTCCTTAACCGTAAGATGGGGATAAAGTGCATAGGACTGAAACACCATCGCAAGATCACGTTCACTGGCGGCAAGATCATTCACAACCTTGTCATCGATGATAACTTCACCACCATTTTGAGTTTCAAGACCTGCCAGAATTCTCAATAAAGTGGATTTGCCACAACCAGACGGGCCAACTAATGAAATGAACTCTCCATCGGCTATCGATAAACTGACACCATTGAGAACATTTGTATGGCCAAATGATTTCACAATATTATTAAGCGTGATTTTCGCCACAGACCGTTAATCCCCCCCCGATTAACAAATTTTATAGCGCTTTTATATTAGGCTTTTATTAAACAATTATGACTGCGTATTAGTATTTACAAAATATGTAATATTGTATTTTATTATAATTAAAAATTATAATAGAGTGCGGAATGAAGTTAACTTTGCGACAGTTGTCATATGTTGTTGCTGTTGTTGAACATGGCAGTGTTACTGCAGCAGCAGAACATCTCAGAATATCTCAGCCGGCAATCAGCTCTGTTCTGAGTGAAGTGGAACAGGAATATAAGGTCAGTCTTTTTGTGAGGGAACGCCCTCATAAAATCACGCCCACACCGGTTGGCCGCCAGTTTGTAGTCAATGCTAAAAAATTGCTCGAACAGGCCGAAGATTTTGATTCACAGGCCCAAAGTCTGAGCACTTCTCTCAAAGGGTCAGTTGATCTTGGCTGTTTCACACCCACTGCTCCTTTTATAATACCCGTAATCCTTGAACGGTTAAAAATGTACTTTCCCAATATCAATATCAAAATTCATGAAGCTGATATTGATGAACTTAACAAACTCCTGTCGAACGGGCATATCGAAATGGCCCTGACATATGATATGCAGCCTATTTTTGCGGTTGAATTTGAATCCCTGACAGAAATGCGCCCCTATGCGCTACTCTCAGCAAATGACCCGCTTTCAAAACAGGAAACTGTTACGCTCGAAGAATTGCTTAAACGTGACATGGTCGGCTTTGATCTGCCGGTCACGAACCAGTTTTTTATGTCTCTCTTCACCCAGCGCGGCCTCCGTCCCAGAATACGGCACACCGTCAAAGGGTATGAGATGCTACGCAGCCTTGTTGCTCTAGAAGAAGGGTTTTCAATTATGCTGATGCGACCCTCTCATGACCAGAGTTATACAGGTGATCAACTGACCTATCGCAGAATATCTGATGTTGTTCCTGTCACCCGCTTTGGTATGGCTTTCAGATCGCATTACCAGCCGACAAATCTCGTGCATACGCTGGCAAATGTCTGCCGTGATGTTTTTGCCACCGATGAACGGATTAAAAATTTTACTTTCCAATAAATCCAATCATCATTTAAATAACCGTGACATAAACCATTGAATGCAGACCTGTTCAGCAATTATGCCAAATATTTTATCGGAGAAATCCATTGTCTTTTTCAGGCAAAGAAATGTCGAACTGGCAGGTATTCTTAGCCGTTGCAATTCTGGCCTGGAATTCAGTGATTGCCCGCCTTGCCTTTGTTGAACAAACCATCGACCCGGGCAGTTTTGCTCTGATACGTCTTGCTTCTGGTGCTTTCGCCCTATGGTTGATCCTGTTGTTGCTCGGCCGGGCCGGACAATTTCGTGTGCTGGACATATCAGCAACAGTAAAATCGGCGGTTGCCATTTCTGTTTATATGGTGTTTTTCGCCTTTGCTCATACACGCCTTGATGCAGGGGCCGGGGCACTGATCCAGTTTGCCGTTGTTCAGGTTGTGATGTTTGGTGCAGCATTTTTTGTTGGTGAAACAATCCCGAAAACACGCAGTATTGGAGCATTTATCGCGCTTATAGGCCTCGCAGTCATGCTCTGGCCAAAAGGGGCAAATGCGCCTGAAATGACGGCTGTCATGGCCATGATTGCCGCTGCCAGCGGTTGGGCAATGTATTCTTTCTATGGCCGGCAGACCAGATATTCCATGGCATCGACCGGAGCTAATTTTGCCTTAGCATTACCTGTTTCTCTCGTGATGCTCCTTATTCTTCCTCATGATGGACCAGTTGTATTGACAGAAAAAGGGATCGTATTAGCGCTGTTATCAGGTGCTGTGACATCGGGGCTGAGCTATTCATACTGGTACAGCATTCTTCCCCGGACCAAAACTTCTATAGCAGGGGTTGCGCAGCTTTTAATCCCTGCAATCACCATGCTTGGAGGTATGGTAATTCTTGACGAAGTTTTGACAATGCGTTTTCTTGTTTCTTTGATCATCCTTGTTTTCGGGGTAGGCCTCTCTTTCGGATATTTCACCCCCGGAAAAAGATGAAGACGTTTTTTTTGATGTAAATGAAATGATTACAACACGTATAGCCATTATTACCGATATTCATCACGGCCCGGCTTCAGCAACGAAATCAGGCGATCAGGCGCTTGGGTTGCTAAAGAATTTTGCTGAATTTGTTCACAAGGAACAGCCTGATCTCATTCTTGAGATGGGAGATCGCATTTCAGATGTGGATGGTGATACGGACATCAAAAATCAAACTGAAATCGCTGAGATATTCAAAACCATGGACTCGCCTGTATTTCACATTTGCGGCAATCATGATCGCGTCAACCTTTCGATTGAACAAAACGAAGTGATACTTGGTCAGGAACTTGCTTCCGAAGTTATTGACGCGGGCGATTGGCAGATTGTGCTCTGGCGTGCAAATACAAAAATTGATTTCAGCAATATAAATGTTGGTTTTCTGGTTGATAACCATGAATTGATATGGCTTGAACATGCAATGAAAAATGCTGATAAACCCTGCCTTGTGGTCAGTCATGTTCCCCTTTCAGGACATAGTCAGATCGGAAATTACTATTTTGAAAACCAACCAGCCTGTTCAAAATATGATGCCGATAGAGACATACGGGCAATCCTCGCCAATTGCCCTCAACCTGTTATCTGTCTTTCAGGTCATGTCCACTGGAATACTGTTACGAATATTAATGGAATTTACTATTTGACCCAGCAATCATTAACGGAAACATTCACGACCCAAGGAAAACCAGCAGCTGCCTGGGGTACTCTTGAACTGAACAATTCCGTTAACTGGAATGTATATGGGTATGATGAATTCTCTTTTTGTACAACGCCAAATTCTGAACGATGGAAAGACCCAAGGCCGGGTAAAGCATTTTATAAAAATTTACATATGCAAATACGTGGTTAAGATTGGTTTCGGGGGCAGGATTTGTTCAAGACACTGCGATTAGCATTTTAATATGAAGTTGGTAGCGGAGGAGGGACTCGAACCCCCGACACGCGGATTATGATAAAACTGCTTGAACTTTTCATATTTAATTTCAGTTATTTATAAGCACCTAAATTAGGTGTGTTAAAAAGTGTGTAATGGAAATTGGTCGCGGGGGCGGGATTTGCTCAAGACCCTACCATTACAAAGTGGGTTTGAAATGATGTAGGGGCCAGATTTGTTCAAGGCCCTACGATTACAAAACGAATATGAATTTACTTCGGATGGCACTTAAACTCACAAATCACCAAACTTTCGTTCCACCCGCAATTCCTGCTGCTGCATAAGCTTTTTGGCAAAAGCCATATGCTTAGCCATAATCTCCCTTGCCTGCTGGGCGTCACCCGTCTCCAGCGCCTGCAAAAAGTTGAGCTGAAACTTGTGCCCTTTTTGCCCAAAGCTGGTGGTCCGGGGGCTTAAAAAGTCGCCTGGTAGTTATCACTTCAGATAGAACTTCATCCATGACGCCAATAATAAAATCTGGAAGGTGGTTTTTGGCGAGCGCGGCAACTCTGGCGTGGAAACGAATGGAGACTTCATGGTGACACCGGTCAAGGTTTCAGAACGACCCTACCGACAATTTCTCCCTCTCGAAGATCATTTAACGCCACGTTAGCCTCAGCAAGTGGCCGCACCTCCAAAGGAAGCTCCATTCTCATTCCATTCCGCACAAGCGAAATCAGCTCTTTAAATTCCTCCAGAGTGCCGACATACGATCCTTTGATTTGCAACATTCTGAATGAAAGCGGCGGAAGGGAAAGTTGGTGCGCACCGCCAAAAAGTCCGACATGAACATGCACGCCACCTTTTCTTAGACTGTCGAGGCCAAGTTGCATTGTCTGAGGAAGGCCAACAAAATCAAGACTTGCGGCTAGACCATTGCCAGCTGCTGCAAACGCCTTAATTTGCTCACTGGCATTTTTGGAATTTGAGAGAACACTTTTATTAGCTCCCAGATCCATTGCTGTGTCTAATTTTGTCTGGTCGATATCTGCAATCACGATCTGAGCGTCACTCAATGATTTGGCAAGCATCACTGCTGAAAGACCAAGACCCCCTGCGCCAATAATGAGAATGGTGTCCTGCCCGCCTAGCTTCTGAGGCAAAATTTTCTTCAACGCACTAAACACCGTAAGCCCAGAACAGGCCAAAGTGCAGGCAAGCACGGGATTGATATCACCATAATCAACAAGAAACTTCTCATCTGGGACAATAATATGGTCAGCATAAGCGCCATCAACACGTGTTCCGATAATTTTGGGGGCATCACATATTTGTGTTAGGCCATTCAGACATGGCTCGCATCCCTCACAACTAATCCAAGGATAAATTACGAAAGATCGGCCTAGCAATTCAGGATTGGCTTTAGGCCCAACAGCAACCACTCGTCCTACAGGTTCATGTCCCATGGTAAAAGGCGGATGGACACCTCGCTCCGAAATTGGAAACCTTACGCCATTTCCAAGATCAAAAAATCCCTCATGTATGTGCAAGTCACTGTGGCAAACCCCGCAATATTCAACAGCAATCAGAATTTGTTTTCCTTGAGGAACGGGTGTCTCAACATCGCGCATCTCTAGTGGTTTCCCCCACTCAAGGATCTGCATGGATTTCATTTCATTCTCCTGCGCTGCGAATAAAACTCATCGCGGTGTTAAAAAGAGGGCTTTTAACGTCTCCAAGCTGAATAATGCTTGTAATATGATTGGCATCAAGGATGAGGTTTTTCACAGGCGATGGCTGGTTTCTCCACCTTTTTGTGATCTCGACACTCTGTCGTGCAAATTCAATTCCCTCATCGGATCCATACGCAAAAAGCCCAGAACATGGATTTTCCGGAGTGAGTGATTTGATCCCATATGTATCAATGACAGGCCGATCCAAAAAGGCAATCTCATTCAGGAAGGAGTTTGCGAGGGGTTCAAGATCATAAACACCAGAAATACCAATCATTCCGGCAATCGATCGATTTTTACAGGCGACATGAGCTGCCAAATGGGCGCCAGCCGAATGGCCACAAACAACGATGTTTTCTGCTTTTCCACCAAATTCTTGTATGTTGTGAATAATCCAGTCAACAGCAGCGTGTGCATCATCTACAATATCTCCCAAAACAACATCAGGAAGCAGACGATAATTCACCAAAACCATCGTCACTCCCCTAGATGTAAAGGGCGGAGCAATGAAACTGAATTGTGATTTGTCCATCATCCGCCAATACCCACCATGCAGAAAAACCAGAACCGATTGATCTTGTTTGCCCCCATTAGACGGGAAGATATCCATCAACTGACGATCAGCTTTGCCATAAGGGATGTCCTGACGACAAAGCGAGGAATCTCTCACAATCTGACTGCGCGAAGCACAATCAGCCAAGTTTTTATCCCACTCTGGCAATCTTCCACGGATGAAATAATGATAATCAATGCTGGCACGATCATTGGCTGGCGTCATTAAATCCATTGCGTCGACACCTATCTGCAAGCCAGCGCCTGATGAAAGAGACTTTCATAATCGGCAACATCGAGTGAAACGGGATTGGTAGCTGAACAAAAGTCGATTGACGCATGAACGGCCAAATCTGGAACCATATCGGGAACTATGCCCATCTCAGCTAAATTGGATGGCAGGCCTAATTTGCTATTTAATGACAAAAAATAGGAGGCAAGATCAGCTTTGCTTGGTATTCCAATTGCGTCTGCAATGGAGTGACATTTTTCACCCACCGCAGTCGAGTTTACCCTCAAAACAGTCGGCAAAAGAACTGCGTTCAACGTGCCATGATGCAACCGAAGTTTTTCATTTTTGCCGCAGGCATGACTCATAGCATGGACAGCCCCAAGCCCTTTTGAAAAAGCCATAGCACCGTGAGTGGAAACGGCCATCATGTTGATACGCGCAACCTCATTAGATCCGTCTTCGACTGCAGAAAGCAGTGCGCCGTTTCGAAGCGCTACAGACAAACCACAGAGCCCGATTGCTTCGGCGGTAGGATTGATAACCGGCGAGAGCACTGCCTCAATACAATGAGTCACCGCATCCATGCCAGTCGCTGCAGTTAGCAATGGGGGCAGGCCAATTGTCAGAAGCGGATCAAGAATTGCTACATCAGGCATCAGCTTGGGGCTGGCTATAATACGTTTTTCTCCATTTTCTAGTATAATGACAGCTGCCCGCGCTACTTCACTACCTGTCCCTGCTGTTGTTGGAATTGCAATCATTGGTGGCGTATTTCCAATAAGTTTCACACCACTGTTCTGAGTGGTGTATCTCTCAAGAGATCCCTCATGGGTTGCTCGTAAGCCAGTGGCTTTCGCAAGATCAAGGGAAGATCCACCACCAAAGCCAATGATTGCATCGCAATCCTTTGACAAGAATTTCAGCGCTGCGGCTTCAACGGCAGCCTCATCGGGATTTGACGGTGTGTCCATAAAGACCGAGTGATCTGGAAAATCAGATATAGAATTTAGAAGCTTTTCCAGCAGTCCCGCATTCAGAATGCCTCGATCTGTAATGATTAACGGACGACTAGCCCCAAGTGCCAGAAGACTTTTTGAAAGATGATTAATGGCGCCTTTCCCATAGACAGTATTGCCATTATTCGCAATTGATAGAGTGCCTAAAGACATGTTCATTTGCCTCAACTGAATTTGTCGTACCTTATCTGATTGCCAACAATATCAAAACGTTCACGGAGCATGGTTTGCGTCGCCTCAACCATTGGCGTTGGCCCGGCAAGAAAATACACAGCGCCGGGCGAAACGGCCCTGGAGAGTAAATTTTGCTCGGCAACCTCATGTATATTTCCTGTTGTTGTAGCAACATTACCCTTAACGAAGGGCTCTGAAGAATTACTCTCTGAAAATGCAATCGTCACAGATAATCTGCCATCAGCTCTGACGATCATGTCTGACAACTCATTGACAAAAAAAGCAGTGTCATGATTTCTTACGCCAAAAAAGACATGGGCTCGGTTGGTGGATAAATGATGAGTTTCAATTGCACTTTCGAGAATTGCCATCATCCCCGCAATCCCACTGCCGCCTGCGATAATTATTATGTCTCCGTCAATTTCAGGTTTGAGGACAGCCTTGCCAACTGGACCAAAAACCCTTAGCTCATGCCCCGTTCTGTCACCAGAAAACAGCCATTCAGAGAAACGGCCATTGGTCTTTTTCCTGATGACAAAACTCAATTGAGTTGGGTTCTCTAGACTAGGCCAGCTAGTCATGGAATAAGCACGCCAACCCTCCACTTCAGGAATGCTGAGCAAAACAAACTGTCCCGCAATATATTGGCAGGGTCGTTCAAGATTGAGATTGAAAGCCATAACATCATCATTCAACCTGCGTTGGCTTTGCAATTTTGCTGAAACATAATCTGGAAAATTGGCATGCTCGTCCCAATCACGTAATGGGCCGAACAGCCTGAATTCTGCCGACTGGGTTACAGTTGTCTGGCACATCAACACGCGGCCGGCACCCTCAGGCAAAAGCGATGTGCCAGGGGCATCGTCCCACAATGATAGAACAGATGACCCCTCAAGCGCCTGAGCCTGACACGTTCCACATGTCCCGCTGCAACATTCATGTGGCAAATCAAGACCTGCCCTTAATCCTGCAAAAAGGATTGGTTCTCCATCTGATATTTCGAACTTTTTCTGAGATCTTCTGGTTAAGAGAGAAATGAAATTTGCCATCAATTATAACCATTTACACGGTCAAAAGAATAACTAGGTCCCTCACGAGTTGAAATTGATGACCTTAGCGCCTGACTCACCTCATCTAGCCTTTGTTGACTGCTACAACTTTTTTGGTGCCGAGTCCTACGCTCAAGAAGCAATGCTCGAGCCATTGTAAAGTTCTCTGTTTTAATCGCCGCTTCAATCAAGAATATATTGAATATGTCACGTTGGGCGTGACTGCCACCAATAGATTGGTATTCGTATCGAATAGGCCACAGCAATTCGATCACTCGCAGATAATTTTGCCTGTAATACGCCTCTATCGCCCTACAAATCGGCACAGCAATTTCACGTGCAACTCGACCGGCGAAATCATTCCGATATGCCATCGTTTTTTCAATGGATATTATCTGCTTGTCTATCTCGTCAAACTGGTTAGACCGGCCAAAAGCCATAGTATAATGGGGCTCAGTAAACAGGAGAACATGGTCGCCATTACGTTCTTGAGCCTTTTGAGCGAGCGACTTCCAGCGGTCACCTACGTCCACGCCAGCAAATTCAAGCCTAGCCAGCATCGAAGCAGAATTCTGTATGTCCAGATAGAAACTGGAACCATCAGGCCAGATGGATGTGTCGTAAAGCTCTAAAACCCGATCATAGGAACCAGTCTCATAAGCAAACAGGGCTGTATGCCACCAAAGATGATCTTTGAAAGGATTACGATCACACCAAGTTCCATGGGGCTGATCCAACCATGAGATCCCTGCATCCAAGTCATTCGTCATTTCATAGACATGGGCGACGGCATGGATAGCCCAGAGATCATCTGGATCCATTTCTACAGCTTTTCGACCGATAGATTCTGCCTTTTGATAATCTCCCATTTCTTCTAGAGCAAATGATTGCATTCCCAAAAGATTAGCATATCCGGGCATATCTTCTTGCCAATCTGGGAGAACTCGTGAAACTACATCCATCATATGATGAGGGCGGCCCATCCAGAACAGTGTGAAATGCTGTAGTTTTACCGCGAGCAGGTCTCTCGGCTCAGCAATTGTGATCATATCCCAATGATGGCACGCCAATTCGGTATCAAGATCAATCCATGCCCTCAATGCCGCCAGATGAAGACTTTCATTTGGAGTCAGCTGATCAATCAAATTACTCGCATGGTTTGCGCAGGTCTCGGCAGCAGGGAATGTGCTTCGGCTACCCATTGAGAGAAGCAAGTAACCTTTGAAAATATGTGCCATCGAAAACAATGGCGCTTCTTCACAAAGGGCTTTGAGCTGCTGGAAAGCAGTAAGTCGGTATGCGAAGTAATCTCTAATTATAAGATCAAGCGACTGAGACTGTTCCGCCGTTGCCCCACTCCAGTCAAATCCAAACTGATTAGTCATTTTCATCGCTCTAGATTCCAGCCAACTTAACAAACACTTTACCGTCTTCAAGTTTCACTTCGAAGGTTTCGATTGGTGCAGAGACGGGTGCGCTCAGCGCTTTTCCTGTTTTTAGGCAAAAGCGCCCTTGATGAAGAGGGCATTCGATCACTTCACCTACAACCACTCCTTCTGAAAGATAGGCATCTCCATGAGTGCATTTGTCGCTAGTAGCATAGAATTTGTTATTATATCGGTAGATCGCGATTTCACGTCCACCAATATCAACGGGCATCACGTCCTCATCCTCAATTTCATTAACCTCAATCGCAAACTGCCACTCATCCGTCATCTCAATATCCTTTTGACTTCTATTTCTCTGAAGATGATGGTTTTCTTGATGGCCAAAAACCCGACATGTGTTTTGTGAGGATTTCCCACTGAATCGCAATATATCCCTTTTCGACTGGATTCATTTCCTGGCCTACTGCCTTATGCAATTCTGGCAGTTGATGAAAAGGAACGGAGGGAGCCAGATGATGCTCGCAATGATAAGACATATTCCAGCAAAAAAAGCGGGTGATGAAGTCAGTTGTGACTGTCCTTGCATAACTGCGCAAGTCCGCCTTCTCGTCACAACCAGTATGATCAGCAACTCTTAGCATCCGAGCTACCGGGACACCGATTAAAGTTGGAATCAGCCAGTAAGTGAGAACCACCATTGATCCGGTGCTTATGGTGAACACTGCCAGCGCTGCGTAAATCGCAAGCATAATGCGTGCTTCCATGTAAATGCGTGGCAATTCTTCGTCGGGGACAAACTGACGGTTGAACGGGTGCATATATCCAAGCGCGTGGCGGAAGAGCCACCCGCCGTTTTTGATCCACAAATGGATTGCCGAAACATAATAAATATAGCCTAAAATTGAACGAGGAGCGGGCAACACAAATTCAGGGTCCTTCCCGGCAACCTGCGCATAGGTATGGTGACCTGCATGGTCATATCTGAAATATAATGGCGGCCAAATTGTCACGATACCGCAAAACCAAAGCACGGACTCATTAATCCACCGTGTCCGAAACGCTGTTCCATGACTGGTTTCATGGAGTGGAGCAAAAAGATGCCCAAGCATAATGCCATGCAGAAGCATAGCAGGCCAAATCCACCATCCGTGAGGTTCAGCGATATATACAAGATAACCTGAAGCTCCGATGCAACCCAGCAACCCAAAAAAATATAGCAGCCCCGGAACATTACGGCGCTTTGTAAACGGCTTGAGGTCCTGACGTGATATGATTTCGCGTTGTCGTTTTAGCAAATCAGCATTGGCGTCCAGTTCAGACATCTAACTTCTCCAACCTCTAATTTTTTTTGATCATTTGATGTTTAATTTAATGTTTTAATTTTCTATTGATTTTTATTCACTATGGTAAGTTCAGTCAAAACAATCTAATTGATTAATATCTTCAACAACTCTTATGAAAAAAGATGCTTATTCGTCATTTGAAAACCTTTATCGCAATTGCAGATACTGGCAGTTTCAACGCTGCAGCAGAAAAGATGAATATCACTCAATCCGCAGTGAGTATGCAGATGAAAAATCTGGAAATTCACATGAAGCTCGAGCTTTTTGAGAGGTCTATGCGACCCCCAAGATTAAGCAACGCAGGCGCAATGATGCTTGAGAAGGCGCGGGCTATCGTCGAAATTTATGATGATTTGGTACAAATCTCCCCTGTGGCCAGCCAGATGTCCGGTTCAATAAACATTGGTACAATTCCAGGAGCATCTTTTGTTTTGCCCGAAGCAATTAAGAACCTGAGAAAATCTCACCGTCAGCTTCAGGTCAGAGTATCATCAAATCTTACCGGCGAATTAAGCAATCAAGTTTTAAACGGTAAGATTGACGGCGCGTTGATAACGCAATCCAGCAATTTGGACGAAAAATTAGTTGTTCGACCTATTCTTACCGAGCCATTAATGGTTCTTGCCCCAAAAGACCAAAGCGGCAAAAGCGACATTGAACTGCTGAAACAGAATAGTTTTATCAGTTTCAACAGACGCGCAGCCGTAAGCCGCATCATAGAAATTGAGTTGCGACGCAGGAAGATTGAAGTCGACGCGATTATGGAGCTGGATACTCTTGAAATTTTTCACACGATGATTTTGGAAGGTCTTGGAGTTGGCATATTACCAATGTCTTCTATACGTAACCACCTGAGAGAAAAACTTTATTTGGTCCCCTTTGGCTCACCACCTGTTCCACGAAAGATTGTGATGATTCAATTGGAAAACCATCATCGTCAGCTATTGATTGATAGGGTTTACGATGCCCTATTGGCTTCTGCACGGCTACACAAAACTAAATTCTAAGCAACAGTTTTAATTCCGTCTGCTAATCATGCCCACACCAAAAAAGGCAGAAAAACAACATTATTCCCTAGGGTGATCGAGCGGCTTGGGGGCAACAAAAGGAAATCTGGCCAAGCCTTTCACCTGGGTTGGACTGTTCCCTGTTCTCAGATATTGTTTTGAAGCGTCAAATTCTGGCTGAAAATCCCAAGGAACAGAGGTTCCCTTCATTAAAATACGCTGGACGAAATGGCGGCGTTTCTGGCTGGCAATTATATCTTCCTTCAGCTTTACCGGATCCCATCGTCGCAAGATTTCCTTTTCCATTTCGGTCGCTTTGGCCGCATGCGCAGGATCACAACATAAATTTTTTAACTCAGCAGGATCTTCTTCCAGATTGAACATCATACCTGGATCGGTTTCGCAATAAACATATTTAAAAGCACCTTGCCTCAAAATCAGAGCTGGCGCGTAAGTCCCCTCAGCAGTGAATTCAATCATGACTTCATCAGCAAGCCCAGTCTTCTCTCCGTAGAGAAATGGTTTCAAACTGCGCCCATCTATCTGGTCCACGGGCTGAAAGGATGAGCCGGCACCACCTAAATCAACAAATGTCGGCAGCATATCTACCAATGAAACAAGAGCCTTTTCATGTTTGCCCTTCACCCCATTGGGCGCTGAAATCACTAGCGGAATACGCACTGACCATTCATATGGATTAAACTTATACCACATGCCTCGCTCACCAAGCATGTCGCCATGGTCAGCGGTAAAAATAACAACGGTATTTTCCCGCAGACCACTTTCATCCAGAACTTTCATTAGACGGCCCACCATGTCATCCATATAAGTGACCATGCCATAATAGGCGTGGCGCGCATTACGCACATCCTCGTCTGTCACATTGTGCTCATCATTGCGTATGAGATAATAGTAGCGCTGCGACCACGGATCCTTCTCTTCAACTGGTATGGCGGGCACGATTGGCATGTTGATTTTTTCATGCTCATAGAGGTTCCAGTATTTAGACTGAGTGGTAAATGGATTATGAGGGTGGGTAAATGATACAGCCAAGAAAAATGGAGAAGGCTCTGACGATCGAGCATATTCCCAGAGTTTGACTTCTGCCTGGTGGCAGGTTTCTTCATCGTAATCAATTTGCAGGGACCGCTCAGAAATACCTGCTTCAACCACCGAACGCATTGACATTCCAGATGGTGCGGGTTGCAGGCCTTCGCATAGCCAATCTGGAGTCCAACCAAAATCAGAGGGATATATGTCAGTTGTCACTCGTTCCTGAAATCCGTGTAACTGATCGGGTCCCACAAAATGCATTTTGCCTGAAAGACAGGTTGTGTAACCAAGATCTACCAGGTAATGAGCAAATGTAGGTGTTTGCGCTGGAAACTCTGCTGCATTGTCATAGGCCCCCACACGAGATGACAATTGGCCTGACATCATAGAAAACCTTGATGATGCGCATATCGGATTGTTGCAATACGCATTATCAAAAACCACCCCTTCTTCAGCTAGCTTATCAATATGAGGCGTCTTGCAGACTGGGTTGCCATATTGCCTGAGAGCAAAAGCTGTCATCTGATCAGTTTGAATGAAAAGAAAATTGGGTTGGTTTAGTTTTGTCATTCTTTTTCCCCCTATCAAAAGTTTGAATAAATCGAACGCTAGCCATCAGGCAGCAAAGCAGTTACCGTCCAAGGAGAGAAAGTGATAAAGCCCCAAAGAAGGAACAGTGGTATGAGAAGTTTTAGAATATTTCGCATCACCGATGGATAAGGGACATTCATCACACCTGACACTACAAAAAGGTTTAACCCATAAGGAGGCGTCACAAAGCCGATAGTTGTGCCAATGACGAACACCACCCCCCAATGGATAGGATCAATGTTGAAATAATCTGCAATGGGGGCAAGTATGGGCCCGAGGATAAGTACTACTGCGGTAGACTCAGTAATTGCGCCTACCATCAGAATTATCAACATCATCAAAAGTATAGATACCGCCATTCCATAATCTGATCCTATGGCTGTGATTGTATCCTGAAGAAATTGCGGTAGACCCATTACAGAAGCCACCTGCTGGAACTGAACAGAAAACACGACGAGTGGCACTATAAGCCCAGTAAGTGTGGCACTCTGCATTAGAATATTTGGGATGTCTTTAAATCTCAGTTCACGACTGATCAGTACACCTGCAAGCATGCAATAAAGGGTCACGACACCTGCAGCTTCCGTTGGACTAAAGTACCCCCAGTAGATACCAAACAAGATGATTCCAATTGCGATAAAACCCAACCATGCCTTGACGGCATTGCCCATTATCGAGCCCAAACTAAATGCCTTAAAGCCAGCAGATGGTTCATTGCCACGAGTGTAAAACACCGCCATCAAGATCAGCACCAATACCATCATAATGCCTGGAATTATTCCACCAACGAAGAGATCAACCGAGGAAACATCTACCGTAACGGCATAGATAAGGAACATTACTGAGGGTGGAATGATCACACCAACCGTTCCACCTGCAGCCACCAAAGCAGCCGCCATTCCGGGCTCCACACCCTGTCTATCTAGCTCTGGTCCTAATAGCCTTCCCATGGTTGCCGCTGTGGCCGCGTTAGACCCGCTAACAGCTGAAAACAGGCCACAAGAAACCATTGTTGTTGCCGCAGTTGCTCCGGGGAGAAATGGAACAGTGCTACGGGCAAAAGTTACCAATTTCTGGGAGATCCCCCCGGCTGTTAGAAGATCTCCAGTTGCCACAAAGAGTGGAACCGCGAGGAAAACATATATCAAAACCGCTTCGTTGGAGACCACACCAACATTTATAAGGGGGAAATCAACCACCCAAAATGACGTCGCAATGACCCATCCTGAAATCACCAACAAGATAGGGGTGCCTGTCAGAAAAAAGAAAATAGCAAGACCAGAAATCAAATACGCCAGATCCATCATTTCACCTCTGACCGCTAATGTTTTCAGTTGCGAGGGGAGGATGTGGGTTTTCTCCTCGAAGCAAAGCGACGAGAATTTGTAGAATACGCATCATTGAAAAAGACCATCCCAAGGGTACAGCCGCACTGGCCAGGGCCATAGGAATGTCCGTGCCAAACACATTGCGACCCAACCGGAGGTCATTCAATACAACATTATAGGACGTGGTGATCACCACGGCTCCAATTACCAACCAGATAAAACAATCCAAGATTTCAAAGTAACGTCTGGTTTTGTCCGACATTCTTGACCGAAATGTCATGAAAGCCAATTGATTGCCCGAGCGCAAATTTGCGGACATAGAAAACCATGCCAACCATACAAACGCATACATAGAAACGTCAGGGCCCCAACCGAACTGGTCACCAGTAATCATGCGTCGGAGTGTTTCGAGACTAACTATAAGTATCAGCGTCAAATAACTTGACAACATGATGAACCTTTCAATCCGACTTAAAACTAGGTCAAAAGAAATGATCATCCTACACCACTTAACAATCTAAAAATTCTCATACAATGAGACGGTTCATGATTAGGCATTTGGGTTACTAAAGCTGAACTACGAATACCCACCCGCGCTGCACGCGGGTGGAAAATTGTTAGGTGAAAATTATGCCCACCATTTTTGCATATTAATGGGTTTTCCAACCCAAGCGCTGGCCTGCTCTTTCATCGCTCCATAAACATCATAGCCGCCAATATCATCCATCTGGGAGCGAATGGCGCCATACATGCCCATATTTTTCTCAACACCACCAGCTTCGGCGAATGCATTTCGTTCTTCATCGGTCAGACGAACGTCACGCATATCAAGCGATCTGTAGTTGCTGTCTGCGGCAGGGTTATCACCACTGCCTACAACAACATTATTTGCAACATTACCTTCCTCATATGCCAACCTCTGTCCTTCCCAAGCTGCTTCATAAACAACTTCCTTAAGCCGATCAGACATTTTGTCCATCGAACGTGAAGAGATGAATGCCGGACAAACTCCAGGCGAGAAATTCACATTTACAGCCTGCGCCGATACCTTGGTCATTCCATAGCCGGCAGCCGCCGAAGGAAACGTTTCCATCGCATCGACCACGCCAGATTTCATTCCTTCAAGCGTTTCAACCCAAGCCAAAGGGATGGGGTTCATTCCCAAACTCTTGGTAAAGTTTTCGAACATTTCGCTACCAGAAATCCGAATCTTCGCGCCAGCAAAACTCTCTGGTGTACGCATTTCATCGCGGTCAGAATATTTGAGTCCCATATAGATGCTACGCATGTCCCCATAGTAATGGAGCACCTCAATCCCATAGGTTTTTCGCATCACGCTTCGATAGAGCTTTTCGCTCTCCGGACTGAAAAGGAAGTTAAATATTTCATCTCGTCCAGTCCACATCATTGGCCAGTCAATTGCATTTGAGAATGCTGCTACAAGGCTCAGGTTCGTTGAAGATGCAGTACCCATATCAATGACGCCTGTCGATACCTTTTGTGCGCATGCAGTCTCTGCACAAACCTGCGCCTTGTCGAGCATCTGGACAGAAATTTCCCCATCACTTTTTTCTTCTATGGCTTTTGCTAGATGGTAAAAGCCAGTTGCCAAATATCTGTCTGCTTTTGGCGCCACAATGGTGCCAAACCTAAGCTTATGTTTCGCTTTAGTAGCGGCTTTGGCATCAGATATCGCAAATTTCATCACGTCCGGCATTACACCAGTGGTGGCAAGTGTCGCCGCAGCATAACCCAGTACTTTCAGGCCAAAACGGCGTGAAATCAATCTAGTCTCTTCTTTGGTTAAAGTTTTTTTGTCCATGATCTATCCCCCCACAACTCATGAAGTGCGCTAAATATGACGGGAAGTTTATCGCTAAAACCAGAAAATATTTGTGAACTTAATCATAAGAAAGAGTGAAGATGTTTCATTTTTCAGCAAGGAAAACTTGATACAATCTTGCTTCATTACAACTCCTGAAATTTCCTGAACACTTGAAAAATGCCCAAACTAATTAAGATTCGCTTAAGTTTGACTCAATAAAAATGCGATATACTGAAGATAGGCTGTCACAGTATCAATATGCGAAAGAAACTTAGGAATCATTCTGAATTTGGTGGGATAAAAATGTCATTGTCATTTGGAGATAATGCGGGTGCGCTCTCCGGCATCCGTGTTCTTGACCTTTCGAGGATACTTGCTGGGCCAACCTGCACGCAACTTCTCGGGGATTATGGCGCCGATGTGATAAAAATAGAAAAGCCCGGCACTGGTGATGATACCAGAACATGGGGCCCCCCTTTTCTCAAAGATGATGCAGGAAACATATCACGTGAGAGCGCCTATTATCTCTGTGCCAACAGAAACAAGCGAAGTCTCGCCGTTGACATAACCAGCGAGGAAGGCGCCTCTATCATTCATAAACTTGCCAAACATTGTGACATTGTCGTGGAAAATTTCAAGGTTGGAGGACTTGCCAAATATGGCCTGGACTATGAACAGCTGAGAAAAACAAACCCCGAGATTATCTATTGTTCCATTTCAGGATTTGGTCAGACTGGGCCGAATGCACATAAGCCTGGCTATGACCTTCTAGCGCAAGCATATGGCGGCATTATGAGCATCACCGGCGATCCTGACGGAGAACCTATGAAAGTGGGGGTTGGGATTGCTGATGTGATGTGCGGGATGTATGCGGCAACCGCAATTCTGGCTGCCCTGAGGCATCTGGACAAAACAGGTGAAGGTCAACACATTGATCTTGCCTTGGTTGATACACAGGTAGCTTGGTTGATCAATGCTGGAACAAACTTTCTGGTATCTGGATTGGATCAAACCCGTTTAGGCAACCAACACCCGAATATTGTGCCGTATCAGGTTTTTACCACAAACGATGGCCATGTGGTTATTGCCGTTGGCAATGACAACCAATTTGAGCGTTTCTGTAAAATTTTAGGGCGTGAAGACCTAGCGTCTAATCTACAATACGCAACTAACGAAATGCGTCTCAAGAATCGTCAGGAATTAATACCAATCCTTGCCGCTGAGATTGCAATGTGGAAACGCAATGACCTTGTTTTTGCCCTTGATGAGGCAGGCATTCCCGGCGGTGTGATCAATACAATTAAAGATGTATTTGAGACTAATCAGGTAAAGGCGCGAGATATGAAGATCACAATTGCACATCCAAACGCCGGGTCAAAAGGTGTCAGCCTAGTGGGAAATCCAGTTAAGTTCAGTAAGTCAAAAGTATCTTTTCGCCGTCCACCACCAACATGTGGCCAGCATACAGAAGTAATACTCGCCGAATTACAAGAATGGGAAAAGAAAAGGGGCAAACAACATGACACAACTAAGTAAAAATCAAAAAAAACTCAAGGCATCAGCACGCGACCTTGCAACCAATGTTTTTCTGCCCACTGCCGCCGAGACAGACAGAACTGAAGCCTACCCATGGGACAATATCGCCGCACTTCGTGATGCCGGTTTTATGGGTATGACGATCCCCGAGGCCTATGGTGGTCGGGGATTGAGCTATATGGATACAGTGCTGGTCATCGAAGAAATGGCGCGCGCCTGTTCGACCATGGGCCGTATCACGGTTGAGGCGAATATGGGCGCGATTGGCGCGGTGATGAAATATGGCAGCGAGGCACAAAAGCGCATGGCGGCTGAATTTGTGTTGTCCGGCGACAAACCGGCCATCTGTATCACCGAACCCGATGCCGGAAGCGCCGCCACCGAGATGACGACAACCGCGGTCAAGCGCGGTGACACCTATATCATCAATGGCAAGAAACACTGGATCACCGGCGGCGGTGTGTCCAAATTTCATCTGGTGTTTGCCCGGGTGATGGAAAATGGTGTGAGCCAAGGGATCGCCGGCTTTATTGCTGTTCTGAATGAAACGCCGGGCCTTGTCATCGGTCGGCGCACGCCGGCCATGGGTGTGCGCGGCATTCCGGAAACCGATGTGACTTTCGAAGATATGGAAGTGCATGAGAGCATGGTGGTGATCCCGCCATCGGGCCTGAGAAAGGGCTTTGCCGGTCTGATGAATGCCTACAACGCCCAGCGTGTGGGTGCTGGCACCGTCGCCTTGGGCATTGCCCAGCGCGCCTTTGACGAGGCGAGAGATTATGCGCTGAACCGCATGCAGTTTGGCCGCCCGATTGCCGAGTTTCAGGGGCTGCAATGGATGCTCGCTGATATGTCGATATCCCTTAAAGCCGCGCGTGCGCTGCTGCATGATGCCGCGGCAGGGGCCAGTGACAATGATGGCGGCTTCCCTGACATGATGGCAGCAGCGCAGGCCAAGGTGCTGGCTTCCGAGACGGCACTGAAGGTGACGCAGGATGCGTTGCAGATCCATGGCTCGATGGGCTATTCGCGCGACTTGCCCATGGAACGGCTGACCCGGGATGCCCGCATGTTTACCATCGCCGGTGGCACGGCGCAGATTTTGCGCACCCAAGTGGCCAGCTCAATCCTTGGCATAAAAACCCCACAGACGCGTGATGGCTATGCCCGCCTGCATGACAAGGCGGCTGAATAGGGTAACAGGAAGCGGCGAGACTTGATTTGGACGGGAAATGTAGTCTTCTATGCTAAGGGACCGTGATGGAGACAAAAGTGGGACTTACAAGTGCGCATTGGGGTGTTTACGAATTTGACGTAAAACATGGCCGGGTGACGGATATGAGGCCCTTTTCCGAAGACCCCGACCCATCGCCAATCGGCCCGTCAATTATTGATTTGCTGGATGACAAGATGCGGATCACCGCACCTGCCGTGCGCGAAAGCTGGCTGGATGGTGGCCCCGGGACCGCGACACACAAGCGCGGCAGTGACAGGTTTGTCGAGGTCAGCTGGGATGAGGCCGAGGCGCTTGTCGCGGGCGAGCTTGAGCGGGTGCGCAAGACTTATGGCAATCAGGCGATTTATGCCGGTTCCTATGGCTGGGCAAGTGCCGGGCGGTTTCATCACGCCCAAAGTCAGGTGCATCGGTTTTTAAACTGTATTGGCGGTTTCACGAGGTCAAAAAATACCTACAGCTTCGCGGCGGCTGAGGTGATTATCCCGCATGTCCTTGGCGGGCACATGATGGAATTGCTGACGCGCCAGACAAGTTGGCAATCTGTATGTAAACACACAAAACTGATGGTGGCCTTTGGTGGCTTGCCGGTATTTAACGCGCAGATCAGCAACGGTGGCACCGGCGCGCATGTCCAGCGCCTCGGTGTTCGCGATGCGGTGGCGGCTGGCATGCGGATTGTCAATTTGTCGCCGCGCCGGTCTGATGTCAAAACCGATGTCGATGAGGATTGGCTGCATCTGCGCCCGAATACTGATGTCGCGGTGATGCTTGGCATGTGTCACACGCTTCTTGTCGAAAATTTGCACGACCGGTCCTTCCTTGATCGTTACACGACAGGCTTTGATAAGTTTGCGGCCTATCTCACCGGCGAGATTGACGGTGTTCCGAAGACCGCACCCTGGGCCGCTGAGATCAGTGGCATGGCGGCACAAGATATCATCACCCTGACGCGTGAGATGACGCGCCAGCGCACCATGCTTACGGTGAGCTGGTCACTGACACGCCAACAATTTGGTGAACAGCCTTT
>Ga0255770_10000416_pt1 | contig 39883 bp, 26 predicted proteins | sample 071ome_22_FD_179968 | JGI IMG/M metagenome (GOLD analysis project Ga0255770, IMG submission 179968) | Coastal salt marsh microbial communities from the Groves Creek Marsh, Skidaway Island, Georgia - 071404AT metaG (version 2) | ecosystem: Environmental > Aquatic > Marine > Intertidal zone >...
CAACCATCCGTCGCGGCGCGCCCGCCCGCGCGCGCGATCGGTGCGAACGGAAATAACCCGAGAGGGTCGAAGCGTCGCCCTTTCAACGACGCTTCGAATCGCGATTCGTCCGATCGCGCGCGCGCGAACGTCCGCGCCCACTTTCAAAAAACTTTCCTTCGAACCGTCGACGACGCGAACGTCCACACCCACCCACGAAATCGACGGTTCGTGAACCGTCGGGGGTTCGAAAGGTCGCGAAAGGACGCGAACCGGCGCGCTTCTTTTTCGCGTCAAACGCGTCAAGCCGTCGACCGCGCCCGGGTCGGTCGAATCGGCGTCGACGCGCGGTACGCGGGTTGATGTGCGAGAAATTGGCGAAGAGACGCGAAAAGGTGGGGACGGACGCGCGCGTCCGCGGGTGGATGTGGATGTCGCGCGGGAAGTGCGCGGGACGCGAGTGACGCGTGTGGACGCGTCCGCCCGCAGACCGCGACGCGTCGAGCGCGCGAAGGGAACGCGAATCATGTCGTCCGTGAGAAGCGCGGGCGCGGTGAAATGCGTGTCGTCGTCGTCGTCGTCGTCGTCGCGAGTGGCGTCGGCGAAGCGCGAGTTGGCGCCGAAGAAGAAGTGTGGTGAATCGACGCTCGTGGCGCAGGTGGCGCAGCGGGTGGATGGCGGGGCGAACGTCGTCGCGCAGCGCGCCGTCGTCGGAGGTTCGCTCGGCGCGGCGTGCGTCGCCGGTGCGGTGACGTACGCGGTGACGCGGGGTGCGCGCGCGGCGGGCGCGCGGGCGGTGACGAACCCGAACGAGGTGGAAGGACGCGTCGAGCGATCGATGCGTTGGGTGGCGGAAGACGCGGACTCTCTCAAAGCGCACAACGAGGAAACGATCGCAAAGTACGCGCCGTTCCCGGAACCGGCGAAAGAGGATGCGCACGTGTATAAAGATGATGCGGGGTACTACGTCGTCAAGGAGGAGTGGCAAAAGCCGACGAATCCGTTTGAAAAGTTGAAGTTGGCCAAGGATCCTATGCGCGAGCTCGTCGGTATGAATGGATTGGAGGCCATGGCGAAAGCTTCGGCGGCGGATTTCAAGGCTTGGGACGAGGCTTTGAACGATCCGGATGAGACGGATCAACGTCCAAAGTGGGCGGGTTTGTTTCACAGGCGTAAAGGGCACTATGGACGCTACATGATGCGCCTCAAGCTTCCAAACGGGCTCATCAGCTCGACGCAGATGCGCTACCTCGCGAGCGTCATCGAGCAGTACGGTGAGGACGGTTGCGCCGACATCACGACGAGACAGAACATTCAGCTTCGTGGCGTTGAGCTCAAGGATGCTCCAGAGATTCTGAGAAGACTCGAAGAGCTCAACTTGTGCTCGCTTCAAAGCGGCCTCGATAACGTGAGAAACGCGACGGGTAATCCGCTCGCCGGTTTCGATCCGCTCGAAATCGTCGATACTCGCCCGTACACGCTGGCGATTCAAGAGTACGTCACCGGCGGCGGACGGGGTAACCCGGCCATCGCCAACTTGGGTCGCAAGTGGAACGTCTGCGTCGTCGGCAGCAGCGACTTTTTCGAGCATCCCGACATCAACGACTTGGCCTTCATCCCGGCGATGAAGAATGGCGAGTTTGGTTTCAACTTGATTGTCGGCGGTTTCATCTCTTCTCAACGAGCGGCGGAATCTGTGTCCCTTGACGCTTGGGTTCCTGAGGGCGAACTCGTCGCCGCGACGCACGCCGTACTCACGACTTTCAGAGACTACGGTCATCGTGGCAACAGACAAAAGTGCCGCATGATGTGGCTCATCGACGAGATGGGTCTCGAAAACTTTCGCGCCGAAGTCGCCTCTCGCATGGCTTCTGGAGTCATGGAACGCGCCGCGGAAGTCGATCTCATCGATCGCTCGCAACCGCGCAGAAGCTACATTGGCGTTCACAAGCAGAAACAAGAAGGTTTCAGCTGGGTCTCCGCCGCCGTACCGGGAGGTCGCATGCAACCAGAGGATCTCGCCGAGTTGGCAACCTTGGCCGAAACGTACGGCAACGGCGAAATTCGTCTCACCGTTGAACAGAACTTCATCATTCCGCACGTTCCGAACGACAAGGTTGAACAACTTTTGCAAGAACGCTTGTTCCAAGAGTACACGCCGTTCCCTGGTAAGCTCGTCTCCAACATGGTCGCCTGCACGGGTAACCAGTTTTGCGGTTTTGCGCAAATCGAAACCAAGCGTCAAGCGCTCGAAATGGCTGAACACTTGGAAAGCGTCCTCGACTTATCCAAGGACGTGCGCATGATTTGGACTGGGTGTCCGAACTCTTGCGCTCCGGTCCAAGTCGCGGACATCGGGCTCATGGGTGCGCAAGTCAAGAACCCGACTGGTGAGAAGGGCATGGTTCCGGGCGTTAACATTTTTATCGGCGGCACCGTGGGACCGAACGGCCACCTCAAGGAAAAGCCAGAAATCGAAAAAGTGCCGTGCAGCGAACTCAAGCCGGTGCTCGAGAGCATCATGATTGATCAGTTTGGCGCGACGCGCAAGGCGACGCCGACGCCGAACCCTGGTCGGGCTTCGCGATGGAAGATTAATAAATCCGCACAGTACACCAAGGGGACTCCAAAGGCGATGGGCAAGGCGACGCACATTTGCACGGGTTGCGGCTACATTTATCAAGAGACCAAGCCATTCGGTGAGTTGCCGGATGATTACGTCTGTCCTTCCTGCAGCGCGCCAAAGTCCAAATTTGAAGCCATGAAGCAAGAAGCTGATCCAGTGAGCGCCCGACCCGTCGTCGAGTACCCGGAAGGTACGCTCGTGACGCTCAAGAGCGGCGAAACCGTCAGTCTCAAGCTCACAGAGAAGGAGCAAGTGACGGACAACACCGTCCGATTCCGTTTCGCGCTTCCGTCCGCCGAACACATTCTCGGACTTCCCGTCGGACAACACGTCACCGTGACGATCGATGGCGTCTCTCGTCCTTACACGCCCATTTCGCGCGACATGGACAAGGGATTCGTGGATCTCCTCGTCAAGGTGTACGAAAACGGCGCGTTGTCGCAAAAGCTCAACGCCGTCCCAGTCGGCGCCACCGTCGACTTCCAAGGTCCGCAAGGCTTGGTGACGTACACTGCGCGTGGCGAATTCTCCGTCGTCGATCCGGTGAGCGGCCAGATTGCCAAGCGCGCTTGCAAGCGAGTGGCGATGATCGCCGGAGGCACCGGAATCACTCCCATGCTTCAAGTCATCAAGCAAATCTTCAACGATGTCGGAGACACGACGCGCGTGGACTTGCTCTTCGCGAACGTGTCCTCCGCCGACATTCTGTTAAAGGAGGAGCTCGACGCGCTCGCCGCCGCGCACGCCAACTTGACGGTGCACTACGCCATCGATACCGCCGAGGCGGGCTGGAACGGCCACGTCGGTTACGTCTCCGAATCCATGATTAAGAAGACTTTGCCGAGCGCCGGCGACGACGTCGCCGTTCTCGTGTGCGGCCCGCCCGCGATGGTCGAAAAGGCTGTCGTTCCGGCGCTCGATGCGTTGTCTTACGCGGCTGACTCGCGCATCTTCTTCTAAAGACACAACACTCTTCGTCGCCCGTTTCTAGTTGATCGCGACGTGTAACACTCATCCAATACCATCCGAATACGAATACGAACCGCGCCCGCGTCCGCGAACGAACCGATCAAACGCGCCCGAACAAAGGCGACGGACGATAACGATAACGAGGACGCGACGCGAATGCTAGAGACGGGGAAAACTCGCAGTGGGCTCGCGGCGACGCATGAATGATGGTGTTATTAACAGGGCATAAACAGGGTCAAATGTTACAACCGGGAGACGCGCGCTACGACGAGCGGTCGCGTTTAATTAAGCGTACGCCGCCGCGGCGGCAGACTGTCTCTTGTTGTCGATAAAGTAGCCCGCGGTGCCGGCGACGATGGAAAACGCGATGAAAAAGCTCATCGTGCCGACCAACGCTTGCGGGCGGCGGTCGTAAGTTTCCACGGTGAACGCGCACGCGTCCTCGGTTTGGCCCCACGCGGTGTACCCATCCGCGGTGGATTCCAAAACTTGAATGCTGTACTTGGCCGGGGCAATGTTGCGCGGAACCTCGATCTCAACGCTGTTATCGCTCGGATCGATCCCGGTTTTCAGCGCCGCCGATTCCACGACGGTTTGCTTGCACTTCTTATTCTTGGCGATGACGTCGTTAAACTTGCGCCACGGCTTCCCCGTGACTTCCGAGTCGTCGTAGCACAGCTTCACCGCGAGCGTGCTCCCCGCCGTCGGCGTGAACCCGCTCCACGCGACCGTGAGCGTATCCGCACCGGCTTTCGCGATCGCCCCCGTCGCGCACGCCGATCCGCTTCCGACCGCCGTCGTCACGTCGATGCTCTCCGTCATCTCGCTGTACTTGGTGAACGCCGTCGCCCCGTTCGCCATGGCGGACATCGCCACGGCGCCCACGAGCAATTTCTTCGCCGTCATCTTCGTCGTCGTCGTCTTCTTGGCCATGATACCGTTCGTCGTCGTCGTTTCTCCTTTCCCGTTCGTCGTCGTCGTCGTCGTCCGCTCGCTCGCTCGCTCGCACGTCCGCGCGTCGAAGTGTGTCGGTCGACGCGTCGACATCATCGTCGTCGTCCGTTCGTGTCGTTCGCGTCCTTCACCCGCGAACGACAGACACCGCCCGCCCCGCCCTCTCGCGTCGCTTCGGGTCCCTTCGCGCCCTTCGCTTTTTACTCGAGTCCCCGGTCGACGGTTCGTGTCGATCGATCGATCTCGATCCCGACTATTCGACACGCCCGCGATCGCGATCTAGGTATTGGTGGTGATAAACCTTTTTAGGGGATCCGGTCCGATCCGGTCCGATCCGGTCCGGTCCGATCCGGTCCGAGTGCTCGTACTCGTACTATCGATGGTAAAATACCCGTCTGTCTCTGTCGTCGTCTCTGTCGGGACACGAAACGTCGTCCCTTCGCGCCCCTTGGTCCGCCGGGTGCGTTTTCACCCATCCGTCGACGGGCGCGATGCATACCGATGCGATCGACGGGATCGACCGGCACTTGTCGACGCGCGCGCGCGAACGCACCGACGACGACACACATAGTACCTCTGTCTGCGACACGCATCGATCGATCATGGCGCCGATGACGCAAACGACGTTTAGCGTTCCGGTGGATAGGTACGCGCGCTGAGCGACGGCGACGACGCGACGACGCGACGACGCGATGGACGACGCGTGTCGTTTCGTGTGTCTGACGGATTCGGTCGAGGGAAAGGACGGACGCGCGCGGTCGCGGTGGAGCGGACGCGTCGCGCGTCGCGCGAGGAGAAGGAAAACGGTCGTGCGCGTTGTTTTTTGTGTGTGCGAGCGAGTGGACTGACGGGACGGCGCGCGCGCGACGGGGTGACCGTCGACGCGTTCGACGCTTTTTGGACGCGCAGCGAAAACAAAGCGATGAAGCTCAACCCGTTGAACTTTTCGCGACCGCACCACCTCTCCTTCCACATGTCGTGGTTGGGTTTCTTCATCTCTTTCGTCTCCACCTTTGCCGCGGCACCGATGATTCCGGTGATTCGCGAAGATCTCGGCCTGACCAAGCCGCAACTCGGAAACGCCGGTCTCGCGGCGGTGACGGGTACCATTATTTGCCGCGTCATCATGGGTTCGGTGTGCGACATCATCGGCCCGCGTCTCGGCCTCTCTATCATTCTTCTCGCCACGGCGCCGTTTTGCTTCGCCATGGCCCTGGTGACTGGTTTTGAAGGATTCCTCATCTGCCGTCTCGGCATCGGTCTCGGCCTCGCGACGTTCGTCGCGTGCCAATTCTGGATGTCTTGCATGTTCAACAACAAGTGCGTCGGTCTCGCCAACGCCACCGCCGCGGGCTGGGGTAACCTCGGTGGCGGTGTCACGCAGTTTCTCATGCCGGGCATCTACGCCATCTGCTACTCTGCCACCAAGCAACACTCCTTCACCGCCTGGCGCTGGGCGTACATCTTCCCGGGCTTGTGCCACGTCTTCGTCGGTCTCGCCGTGATGTTCCTCGGCCAAGATTTGCCGGATGGCAACTACAAGGTGCTCACCACCTCTGGCGCGCTCGAAAAGAAGAACGCTTTGCTCGTCAACAAGCTTGGCATGATGAACTACCGCATGTGGATCATGGTTCTCACCTACGGCATGTGCTTCGGCGTCGAGCTCACGATGAACAACATTGTCGCCGGTTACCTCTTCGATCAATTCGGCGTCTCTTTGCAAACCGCCGGCGTCTTGGCGTCCTGCTACGGTCTCATGAACCTCTTCGCCCGCTCTGTGGGTGGTATCCTTTCCGATTGGGCTTCCTCCCGCTTCGGTATGCGCGGTCGCCTCTGGACCTTGTGGATCTGCCAAACCGTTGAAGGCATCCTCTGCATCTTCATGGGTCTCTCCAAAAACAACCTCGGCGTCACCATCGCCTTCATGGTTTTCTTCTCCATTTTCGTCCAAGCGTCCGAAGGCGCCTCCTACGGCATCGTCCCCTTCATCACCCGTCGTGCCCTCGGTGTCGTCTCTGGCTTCATCGGCGCCGGTGGTAACGCCGGTGCGACTATCTCGACGGCGCTCTTCTTCACCAAGGAAAGCATCCAAACCTACGAAGGCCTCCAATACTTGGGCATGACTGTCATCGGCGTCACCGCGCTCGTGCCGCTCATTCACTTCCCGATGTGGGGCTCCATGTTCTTCCCGGCGAGCAAGGAAAGCACGGAAGAAGATTACTACATCCACCGTGAATTCACCCCGGAAGAGATCAAGTCTGGTCTCGCCGCGCCGGTCCAAAAGTTCTGCGAGAACTCTCGCAACGAACGCCCGGTCTGGAAGCGCGAAGAAACCGCCGGCAAGGTGTAATCGCGCAGTGTAATATGTCATTCCCGTGTATGCGATTCATACGACTGTGAATGGGTAAGATAGTTATTCTTAGGCGTATACCGGTACATGTTTCGTTAATACGAAAAGAACTTTACTTCCGCTACCGCACTAATCATTACAAGAAAGAAATAAACGAAACCCACTGTGTAAAACACCAGTTCCCATCGACTTCCGATTCTACTTGGGCTACCCGACTTCGATTCGCCGTTGAATCTCCATCAAGATGTGCGTACCGATACCCGCGGCGAAGCCCACCGCTGTGCTCTTCGTCGCAATCGTGACGGACGCAGTGACCATGACTAAATACTTCTGGTGCTGACGCCAACCGGGCTTGGTCTTGAGCCCCATGCCGATGAGCTCCAAGCTGGAAGAGAACAACATGACTCCCAAAATTGTCTTCGGAAAGTGCTCGAGTAGCTTCATGAGCGAGCTTCCGAACAGCAAACCCAGTAAGAGTTTACACACGCCCAAGAAAACTATCGAACCTCCGCCGCGCGCGCCGAACGCGTACTGCGCGGACAAACCACCGGCGCCGTGACACGACGGCATGGCGCCGAACCAACAGCCAACCAGGTTCATCACGCCGACGCTCGTTGCCACAGAGCTCGGAGACGCAGGTGTGTCCGGGAAGAGTTCCTTGCTAAGTGCGCAAATGGAAATGACGGAGTTGAGCGTCGTCAAGGGTAACTGGGGTATACCAGCGACGATCACACCCTTGCGTATCTCCGCGTTGGACGCGGTTATGAGTCGAGGCGTTTGCGGACCAAACGTCAAATCACTGAGAGCTCCACTTCTCGTCATCGCCATGATCAATCCAACGATAACGAGTATGAGTGCCATTGGAATGTAGTGTCGAGCGCGCTTCTTCTGTTGTTCGCCACCGAGCTCACCCTTGTTGACTGAATTCCCTCTTTGGGCTGGATACTCGGGAGAGCACACGTACATGACGACACACATCGAGATGATGGTCACGAGCAAACCATCCACACCGAGCATATCTCGCACATCTTTCCCATCCTTATCTTTGTACACGGCGAGCACGAACCCTTTCCGCGCCAACAACATGCCGAGACCAACCTGCATACCTTGTACCACAGCGAGCGGCGTCACTCTATTAAATACGTCCATCATCCTCGTCGTACCGAGCGTGAAAACCACGCTCGAGACGAATATGCCCGCCACCATGATCTCATTCGTCGTGAGCGCCGACTCACTCAGCGCCACGGCGGCGATCGTTTTCATCGGCTGCACCGGCATTGGAATTTCGTAAAGAAACGCCGTCAAAATGTTGTACAAACCGGTAAACACCACCGTCGTCCCAGCGTCCACTCCACACTCGATCGACAACCCAACCAACAGCGGTATGAACGTCCCTAAATCGCCCATCGCACCGCTCGCCTCGCGCCACCCGAAACCATCCCAAAACCGCCTCGCCTTGGCTCGAATCCCACGCTCGTCTCGCCTTTCCTCGGGCGTCAAACTCGTCTCGCCGGCGTCTTCCCGCCTTCCCGTCGTTCCTTCCGTCCCCGTCTTCTCGACCGACGCGACCGTCCCGACGAGCGCGCGCGCACCCCCGCGCACGGAATCGTCCCCGAGTCGTATCTCGTACTCCCCCGCCGACGTCATTCGCGTCTCGAACAACTCGAAGAGTCGTCCGTGTCGACAAGACTGGTTGTGTCGTCGTTTCTCTTTCGTTCGTCCGTCGCGTCTCTTTCACGACGTCGCGGGATGACGACGGATGACGACGGATGACGACGGTGTGTTTCCGTCTCTCGCACCGGTCGCGACGTGCGGACGGCGACGGCGCGTTGCGGCGCGAAGAGTGACGCGCGGCTGGTCGTCATCTTCTTCTCTCTTCAAGAGGAGAAACGAATGGCGTGGTATTAAATTAAAGGACACGCGCGGCGCGCACTACGACGAGGTTTAACCGCCAATCTTAATCATCGCCCTGTTATCCGATGCGGCGAGTTCGTGCATTCCGGCGTGCGCGGCTTTTTTGCGCTTCACGGCGGCGGAGATGACGCTGAGGAGACGATCGTCGTCGTCGCCGGAACGCATCGAGTCTCTGAGGCTGACTTCAGAATTCCCAAAGAGACAAACCTTGAGGTTGCCGTCCGCCATGATTCTGAGGCGGTTGCACCCGGAACAAAAGGAATTCGTCATGCTCGTGATGAAACTGACGGTACCGGCGTGGCCGGGGATGGAGAAGTTCTTGGCGACTTCTTCCTTGGGATCGGCGAGACGTTGAAGCGCGCCGAAACGCTCCTCAACGCGCGTCTTCATCTCCGCGTACGAAATCATCTTCTTCATGCTCCACTTGTTGCCGTCAAAAGGCATGTACTCTATAAATCTAACGTTAATGGGCTTATCCTTGGTCAGCTCGACAAAGTCGACGATTTCATCGTCATTCTGCCCTCGCATGACGACGACGTTTACTTTGACGGAATCGAAACCGAGCTCCACCGCTTTATTAATCGACGCCATCACCCGTTCCTGCCCCTTTCTCCTCGTCATGAATTCAAACTTTGCCGGCACGAGGGTATCGAGAGAAATGTTCAACCTCGTCAATCCGTTCGCTTTGAGCTTCTCCAACCGCTTCTCTAGCGTCACGCCGTTCGTCGTGACGCTCACGTCGCGGATCCCGGGTACGCTCGCCGCCCGCTTCACCACCTCTTCCAAATCCTTCCTCACCGTCGGTTCCCCGCCCGTCAACCGCACCTTATCCACCCCCGCGCTCGCAAACACCCGCACCAAGCGTTCAATCTCTTCCGCCGTTAACAAATCCCCGTTCGGGGTTAAATCCACACCCTCTTCCGGCATGCAGTACCCGCACCGCAGGTTGCACCGCTCCGTCAGGCTGATCCTCAGGTAGTTGTGTCTTCGCCCGAACCCATCCACGAGGGCGTCCCTCGGCGACGTCGACGTCGACGCTCGCATCGCCGCGAGCTTCCGCGCGTCGTCGTCGATTCGAAACGCCCGTTCGTCCGTCTCTTCGGCCCTCAGGGACGGTCGCAGGGACGCCTCGGCCGGTTGAGAAACCGTCGTCAGCGTCGCCTCTCGACACGTCGTCCACATCTTCGCGACCGTCGTCGACGTCTTCGTTTCCGCCTTGAGCGCGCGCGACGCCGCGATGGACGACGCGACGCGGTGGAGCATCGCCCGCGAACGGTGTCGCATCGTCGCGCCTCGTCGTTTTCCGTCCGTCGTCGAGGGCGAGAGTGGCGGGCGGCGTCTCGCGACGCTCACGGACGGTTCGCGGTCGCGCGCGCACAACCCTAATCATTTTATCATTGACATGAAGAAATGAACACGAACGAGTGTATGTATTACTAGAGTACGGTGTTTTCGTCTGCGACGTTTCACTTTCGTGTCGACCAGAGCACGCTCTCGACGCCGACGCTGACGCTGACGCTGACGAAGACTGCGACCGCGACCGCGACGCGTCGCGATACGCCGACGACGGAACGAACGGACGCGCGGAAACGACGGAGGTCGCCCTCGCGCGGCGATGCTTCCGTCGGATGACCACGGATCGTACGCGGTGATCGATCTCGTCGCGCATCTGTACAGAGGAGGCGCAGACGATAGACGCGCGTTGGCTGGGATTTGGAACCGGTACAGCGAAGCTACGGAGAGCGAACGCAAATCGAAAGGGTTCGAGTTGGTTCGCATGCATCACGCGACGCTGACGAGGATGTTTAGAGACGGTGCGTGCGCGCGCGCGCGGGATGGATCGGGTCGATTCGGTCGCGGCGTCGGTTGACGCGAACCGGCGAGCGAAAGAGCGAGCGCGCGCGAGCGAAAACGCGAAAGACTGACTCGACTGCGATTTCTCGACGCGATCGCGATCGTCGTTCACAGATCCGGATGGGGAATACTTGGATATCGATGACATGCGAATGGCGTGGGAAGAGTTTGTCGACGCTCTGCGGGACGCCGTCGGCGCGAGCGCGGACGAAGGTCCAAAGTCGCCAGAGGATGAAAAGTCCTACAAGACGCTCGAAAATCCAGTCATGAAGCGCAGCGAATCCTTCTCCAAGCTCGCCATCGATCTCGCCGCCGCGACGAAGGGATCTCCCGTGAGCTCCCCCGAGGGATCTACCCGGGGCATTCATCGCGTGTCGTCCTCTGGTATGATTTTACGCCTCGGATGTTCTTCTCGCGAGCCGAGCACGCGAGGCGGAAACCAGTTCAACAAATTCGTTCGTCCCGACGAGCTCGGCGCCGCGCTCGGATCCGAAGAGACGTCGCCGTGATTCCAAAGACACGGGTCCACGCGCGCACCGCACGCCGCGTCCTCTTAGTCTGAGACGCGTCATATTAATCGTCATATTAACACGAGACGACGCTTTTTGTAATATCCACTCACACGCACGACACACACACACATCCGCGCGCGCACGCCCGACCTTTGTCACAACGCGCCGCGGTCGCGCGCGCGCCGCCGCCGCCGCCAGAGACACCGACGATGCGCGCTCGACGCACGTGGACGTCCGCGCTCGATGCCGATACCGACGACGCGCGCGCGGCGTGTGAACGCTACGCTCGACACCTCGCGCTCGATGGCTTTGGTGTCGACGGACAACGCGCGCTCTGCGCCGCGCGCGTCCTCGTCGTCGGCGCGGGCGGCCTCGGGTGCCCGCTCGCGCTCTATCTCGCCGGTGCCGGCGTCGGGGCGATCGAAATCGTCGATGGGGATCGAGTCGAGGTGAGTAACCTGCATCGGCAGGTGTGTCACGAGTCGGCGCGCGCGGGCGAGGCCAAGTGCGAGTCGTTGCGGAGGAGAATGATGGCGTTGAACGATCAAGTCGAGGTGACGACGAGGGAGGAGTACGCGACGAGAGAAAACGTGTGTGAAATGGTAGCCGGGTGGGATTTGGTGTGCGATTGCACGGATAATCCGAAGACGCGGTATTTGCTTTCAGACGCGTGTCGATCGGCGGGTACGCCGTTGGTGAGCGCGGCGGCGGTGGGGTTTGAAGGGCAGTTGACGGTGTTGTGCGCGAGAAGGGATGAGGAGAGCGGTGGATGGGTGCCTGCGCCGTGTTATAGGTGTTTATTTCCGACGCCTCCCGCGGCGGGGGATCGGGCGACGTGTGGTGGGTCAGGAGTGTTGGGCGCGGTGCCGGGCGTGATGGGCACGTTTCAGGCGTTGGAAACTATCAAGACGCTCGCCGGGATCGGGGAGTCGATGACCGGGCACTTGATGATGTTTGACGCGCTCAGTGCGCGTCCGACGACGACGCTGCGGTTGGCGGATCGAATGAATCCCGAGTGTCCCGTGTGTTGTGGCGAAGAAAAGTTTGACGTCGCGACGTACAATTACGATGGTTTTTTGTCGACGCCGTGTCCTTTTGCGAAGAAGACTAAAACGGGAGGGCTCGACACGACGGCGGCGCCGGTACACGGACCTGGCGCATCTATCGATGAAGCGCTGCAACGAAACGGTCGATGGAAACGAATGCAGGCGCGTGAGGTTGAGGAGCGCATCGACGATGGAAGCGATGATTTTCTGCTCGTCGACGTTCGTCCAGAGAATATTCATCGCATCGCGTCACTCAGAGGATCGGTTTCCGTGCCGATCAGCGTCTTTGACGAGGACGATAGCCAGCAAAAAATACGCGACGCGATATCTAAAGGCATCAAGACGGTGTGCTTCGTGTGCGCTGGAGGAAACAACAGCCAGCGAGCGGCAGAGTGGTTCGCGAACACGGAAGCCGCGCGAGACGTGGCAGTGTTCGATCTCTGTGGTGGACTCGCATCGTGGAGAAGAGAAGTCGACGCATCGTTTCCTATGCTCTAAATAACGTGCATCGATTACAACGAGATTGTTAGTACATTTAAATAAGCTTACAGCGTTGCTTCGCTCGCCCGCGCGACGCTACGAGTCCCGCGACGACCGCTCCCAAGAGCGCGAATACACCCGTCACGAGCCCTCGCACGGGTGCGCCGATACTCTCGATACCGACACATTTCGATGATCCAGCGTCGTCGTCCGTGTATCCAACCTCGGCGATGACTTCTGGACGATCGTCTCGCTTCTCTCCTTCGTCGTCTTGCGGCAACCCGTTCGCCTCGAGGTAACGCAACACGCTCTGCGACACCCCCCCGGCGTACTTGATCCAAAAGTCCCTATCCTTGGACAACCAAGACGGCACGGGTGCCGACTCCTGCACCACATCATCCGCCTCCTCCTCCCCGTCCTCCTCCCTCGCCAAGACTCCAATCTGAAAATCCCCCAACTGCGCCCACGCGCGCGTCGAGTGAATCTCCTCAAACTCCTCGCTCGCCTCCTTCCCCAACATTCTCGCGATCGCCAGCGCCGTGCTCACCTGCCCGGCGTTATTAAACCCCGGATGCGTCGTCGCGAACGCCGATATGTCGTACACCCGTCCGCGCACGACGATCCATCCGTCTCTCAGCGTTCGGTGTCTCTCCACTTCGCTCGCGCGAACGCGTCTCCACCCTCGACGTTCCTCCTCTGTCGGGTCCCGTTTCAGCGTCTCCGCGACCTCGGCGTCCGTTCCCACCCGTCCCGCCCGCGCGTTCGCGTCCATTCCTCCGTCTCGCGCGCGCCCTCGTCGCCGTCCTCTCTCGCCCCGTCCCGTCGTCCGATCCGATCCGATCCGATTCGATCCGATTCGTTCGGTCGACGTGCGCGTCGTTTCGAATTCCATTTTTTGCGCATCCACGATGAAATGTGAAACGTCGCGAAACGTCGCGTCCCTTTGGACTCTCGGACTGTTTTTTCCCGTCGTTTCCCCCGTCGGCGTCGACGCTCGCCGGTCGGTCGGGCGCGACCGTCGACGCGTCGGCGCGATCGGCGATTCGATTGCGTTTTAAAACGACGTCGAGACGACGCGCGGTGGCGTCGACGGTCGACGGCCGGTCCGTCGGCGAACGGAACGATTTCGGATTTGGATTTCAGGAGACGCGCGCGTCGACACGGACGACGCCGAGGGGTTGGGGGACGCGATACGCCGACGCGACGGAGCGACGGGGGAGTGACGAGGGAAACGACGGGAGGGTCGAGTCCGACGCGTGGTTTCGCGTGGTGTGTTGATTGATTGATCCGCGCGCGCGCGCGACGAACGAGTCTGATGGCGAACGTGGCGGTGACGCTCATCGCGGCGGGCGCGGGTGCGTTCGCTGGGAAGATTTTGGAAGCGAAAAAGGAAGGCGTTGAAAAGACGGCGCGGGGTGATGGAGAAGAGCGCGTCGCGTTTGAGACGGACGCGACGCAAAATGCTGATCACACGGCGGCGGCAAAGGCGGCTCGGTATCTCGCGCAGGAGTACCCAGAGGTGGATGCGCGGGACGAGAAGACGCCAGACGCCTGGGTGAAGAGACACCCGCACTTGATTCGGTTGACCGGGAAGCACCCGTTCAACGTCGAAGCGCCGCTGCCGGAACTTTTCGATTACGGCTTTATCTCTCCGGCGAATTTACACATCGTGCGTAATCACGGCGCGGTTCCGAAGTGCGAGTGGGACACGCACACGATCGACGTGTGCGGCAACGTGCCCAAGCCGTTTAACATTGGTATGGACGAGCTCACCAAAATGCCGACGGATACGTTTCCGTGTCTCGTCGTCTGCGCCGGTAACAGACGTAAGGAGCAAAACCTCATCAAGTCCTCCATCGGCTTCTCTTGGGGTCCGTGTGCGATCGGGAACACGTACTGGACTGGTGTTCCTCTTCGTTTGCTCCTCAACCGCGCCGGCATTTACAAGCCCGGCCCAGGCGCGCGCTACGTTTGCCTCAGCGGTCCTCAAAACGAGCTCCCGAAGGATTACCCCGATCAAGATGGCGGTCCAGGATCCTACGGCACGTCCATCGACATGGAGACCGCGCTCGATCCGACGTGTGATGTGCTCGTCGCCTTTGAGCAAAACGGTGCCAAACTGCATCCGGATCACGGTTTCCCCGTGAGAGTCATCATTCCTGGTTACATTGGCGGTCGTATGATTAAGTTTCTCACCGAAATTAAAGTCACCGATCGCGAGAGCAACAACTTTTATCACTTCAACGACAACCGAGTCTTGCCGCCGAACGTTGACGCGGAGACTGCGACTGAGGAAGGCTGGTGGTTCAAGCCCGAATACATCATCAACCAACTCAACATTAACGGCGCCATCGCGTACCCCGCGCACGACGAAGTAATTCCGATGACTCAAAAGACGTATACCTTCAAGGGGTACGCTTATAGCGGCGGTGGACGCAAGGTGATCCGTTGCGAGCTCTCCTTCGACGGGGGTCTCAGCTGGAAGCTCGGGACCATCAACGTCCGCGAGGAACCGCGCTGGGCCAACTTTTGCTCTGGCGACAAGGCGCGACACTGGTGCTGGTGTCACTGGGAGCTCGAAGTCCCCGTCGAATGGCTCGCCGACAAAAAGTGCGTCGAAGTGTGCTTCCGCGCCGTCGATCAAGCCAACAACAAGATGGACGAGCGCCCGACGTGGAACGTCATGGGGATGTTGTCCAACGCTTGGTATCGCGTTCGCGTGCATCACACCCCCGCCGGCGGGATTCAAATCGAACATCCATGCATCGCCGGCCCCACCCCGGGAGGATGGATGCAAAAGATGGCTGCTGCGACACCAACCGGTGAACTCTTATGGGGATGGGGCGGCGAGGGCACGCCCGCCGCGCCTCCGCGCGAATAAAAGTGTACTAGTACAAATGATTGTTTTTATCTTCATGTCATACCGATAGTAAACAACCCACTCGCCTTCTCCGTCTGCATAACCTCGCGCGCACCCACGCGACGACGGAAAGACCGAACGCGCATCGCCGACATGAGCTTTGTCCGACAGTACCTCGGCCTCGTCCTCGCCGTTCTCGCCGCCTCCGGTGTTTTTCTCTGCGTGCGAATCGAAGAACGCTTCGGCATCGACCACGGCGTCGTTCTGAAGTCATCCGTCCTCATGGCCATCGTCTCTCTCGTCTTGCACGAGCTCCGCCCGGAGAAGCGACCGTTTAAGATGACGTTCGACGCGGCGGAGGCGAAGAAGGAGTGGGCGGAGAAGAAGGCGGCGGATAAAAAGGCGGCGGGTAAGAAAAAGCGGTGAGGATGCGCTCTACGATTGCGTGGTTCGCGGGGAGAGGGTTGAGATCGCGCGCGCGCAAACGACGCGTCGTTCCTCGCGACTCTGACGAAATAGGCGTGTAATAGATGGATAATAATTTAGAACACCGTTTCCACGCGTTTCGACGCCGCCTCGTCCGTCGCGCGACCGCACCGACGGCGTTCTCGCGCCGTCGGTGCGTTTGTCGACCGAACGCGTCGCGGCGGGTCGCGTCGCGGCGGGTCGTGTTCAGCGAGCGCATCACACGTCGTCGCGCGCGCGCGTCGCGGTCCCGGGCGCCGGTCGACGCGCGAGACGATATGGGATGCATCTCGAGTAAATCGTCGTCCGCGCGCGCGGATAAGATTTCGAGCGCGTACGGCGACACCGTGCACTTTGAAGCGAGCGGGCGAATCTTTGATTTTAACGCGAGGCTCACCGATGAGTTTGAGATCGTCGATCGCGTCGGGTTCGGACAGCAAGGGACGGTGTATCGGGTCCGTGAGATTGCGACTGGAGATTCGTACGCGATGAAGGAGACGCACATCGGGGTGTTCGGGGCGGATGCGAAGCGTCGGGAGGCTTACTGCGAGATTGACACGCTGGCAAAGATGAGACACCCCAACGTCGTGTCGTTGAAAAAGGCGTTTCAGACGAGCTCTGAAGTGCAAGTGGTGATGGAATTGGCGGGGGATGAGACGTTGCTGTCGTTTCTGGTCAAGCTGGATGAAGATGAGGGTTTGAGTGAGGCGGAAAAGGTGGATGTGAAGCATGAGTTGTTGCGCCAGCTCGTGGACGCGGTGGCGCACGTGCACTCGCGAGACTGCGTGTTTAGAGATCTCAAGCACGACAACGTCATGGTTAAGCACGATGGGGACTTGACAAAGGCGCAAATCAAGCTCATTGACTTTGGGCGGGCGGCTCTTTTGCGAAGAGAGGATAGATTTCGCAATTTGCCGCCTCTAGGGACATCGCTCTTCCAGGCACCAGAAGTGGAGCAACGAAAGGAATACGGACAAGCGTCCGACATGTGGGCCGTCGGTGTGTTCGCGTACTTTCTAACAACCGGGGTCATGCCGTTTGAACACACGGTTTCCGGGCTGTACAAAGCTTTGCGGGGCGAGTATGAGCCGATGGATGTATCTGTGGACAAGAACGCGCGAGATTTGGTGTCAAAGCTTTTGGTGCTCAATCCGTCAAAGCGCATCAACGCCGCGCAGGCGGCGACACATCGCTATCTCAGAAAGGGATACGAAGCGCATCGACACGTCGCACAGGGTGACTCTCTTCAAGTCCCGAGTGACATGGTTTCATCCGCGAAGAAGCAGCTTCGAGCTCTCGTGATGCAAGAAAGTTTGGAACGGCACACCGTTTCATTGCTCGCGGACAAACTCAACCCTGAGGACGTCACGACTCTCCGACGATGGCTCGGAATGAAGGCCGAGAAATCCGTACACCGTGGTACAGCAAACGTAAGGATAAAGCATCAAATTCAAATGGTTCAGTCTGAGTCACGTTCTCCGAGTGCGGCAACTCCTGACGATACTGTGAGCGGTGGTCACGCGTACATCGACGACATACAGGCACAACGCGCGCTTGATGCGATGTATAAAGACTACGCCGAGCGCGGTTCTGACAGTAAGGATACGAGCTTTCACGGTCGGGGATTGTCGCAATCTGCTTCATTTGCGGCGCTTTCCGACGCGTTAAACAACCTGGCTCAAGAAGAAGATAAGGAGGCACATTCACCTCCATCGAAAAGTTCTCCTCCGGCGAAACCACCTCGACTGACAATGTCTGACAAATTGAGCAGAAGCTCGCCGGGATTGAGTGGAAGGCTCAGTCAACCCGGCTCCTCCAAAAATTTGTCGGGGAGAAGTTTCGTCGGTATCGCGCACGCGAGCGGGTTCTGTACTATTGACGAGCTAATCACGGCGTGTTTGAGCGCGCGTCTTACGATTGTCGCAGAGGAACTCGAAAAGGTGCGCTCCTCTCTGAAAATGGAACGCATGGAGAAGCTCAAGTCGATGGGTATCGACTCGCAAAACGAGAGTATCTTGCTCGATATTATATTATTTAGACTCGATGATCTGCTGAGCAGGGTAGAAGCCATTCACATGCGCCAGCTCAAGGACTGGTCTGTGAGAGGCGGGACCCGCAGCACAGTATTTGATGGTTCGGCGCAATATGTCAAGCCCATCCAAGATGTAGAAGACGCATGAATAATTTTGTTGTAATTGAGATCTGAATCACAGATGCGAAATTTGCGCGCATGGCGCGTCGTCTAAAGCTAACATTGATATTTCTTTTTGTTTTTTCGATGTTTTTGCTTTTGTACTGTACTCTCCAACTCAGACGACGCATTACATCATATAACGTTGTTGATGCACGTTTGCGTCCATTCGGGCTCCCCACTGGAACTCCGCCATCAGGCAGACGTGGTCACTCGACCATTGGGTGTTCGGTAGACCCCCGTACTTTGCTCTCACTTCCTTCTCGCTAGGAAGTTCGAGCAAGCTGAGAGGTGCGAGCGTGTCCTCCGTGTAGAAGACGTAGTCGAGCGCACCGTGGAAATCCTTGGTGCAGTTGGTGAAAATGGGCTCGCCGATGACGTCGACTCGGTTTCTTTGACGCTCGAGCGCCTCCGAGTCTAAGCAAGGCTTGTGTAAATTCGTGTATGCTGAAACAAGCGGAAGAGGATGCGACAACTTGGTGGAAGGTTGAAGGATACCGAACGGATCGATGCCGAGTTCGGGATGATCCGCCGGGACACGGCCACTACCGAGCAGGGAGTGCGCCGCACTTCCCGGAACAGAGTTGAAATCACCACAAACAACCATTGGTATCTCTGCAGACGTAGCAATCTTTTCCAGACCCTTCAAAAGAGTATGAACTTGCCATAACTTAACGTCGTTGTGTTCGGTGTTCGCGTGAATATGCGTGTTCGCGATGCACAACAGCTGTCGCTTGCCGTTCATGAGTTGCTGATCGACATCCAGCGCCTCCAACACGGCGATAAGCGCAATGTTGTCCTTCATGAGTCGGTTCAGCGCATCCTTCTTTTGCGTTGCGCCACCCAACGATTCAACCAAACTCAATGCAGCCTTGTTAAACTCAACCTCGTACTTTTTGATCAACGCAAACTTGTCCTTTTTGAAAAAGATGGCGCACCCGTCAATGACAAATTTACCCTCGCTGAATACTTGCGCCGTCTTCTTCTTGTACACCGATGCGTATCCGTGCTTCGCCATCTCGCCTTGGAAAAATTCTTCGAAGTGGTCGGACTGGACCTCTTGCAGACACAAAATGTCTGCGTCGTAGTTTACAAGCTCCTTCAGAATATTCTGTCTGCGGTACGCCCACGCCAAGGCCCAATCTGGAACGTATCCGTACATGTCGCTGTTGCAGTACAGATCTGCCAAAACGTTGTACGTCGCCACAGTGAAGGTGCGAGGTTCTGCCGTGCTGTTCGGTGCAATCTTTACGAGGTTTCTACGCGGAGGTTCAGGCGCCGGAATCACCCTACCGGTGATGACGTTTTGTGGCTGCGCCTGCTCGTTGCCCGACTTGGCGTCCACCGGCACCACTTCGAGCTTGAGCACGTGCCCAACATCGTCCGCCTGGACGGTGTAGTTACGCGTCTGACAAACCTCAATCCAAGGTTCAACTCGCTTCTTCTCTTCTGGTTTGTCCGCCTCCGCCTTCAGCGCCTTCCATCCTTGCTCCGCGTCATCCTTCGCGCTCGAGGCGCGGTCCAACTTGGAAGGAAACGGCTCTCCATTCGCGATCCGGTTCCGGTTCCACTCCCTCCACGCATACTTAAAGCACTCACTGTCGCAATGATACGTCCTCGTCGCAATGTTTAAAAGCGTCGCTTGCTCCGCTGGGTGCACCGAGCACACGCTCATCTTTGTCTTCTTGCCCGACCTAAACCATCTGTACCGAACGTAGCTTCCCTCGTGTGCGTTATCCTTTCCGATATCCTCCGTCGTCGAAGTCCCGTCCGACTTACGCGTCACGATGTACGGCGCCAATTCCACACCGACGATCGGCGTATCCGTATTCAGCGTCGCGCGGGTCACAGTGAGACTCATCCTTTTGACGACGTCAACGCCTCTTCGCCCTCGCGCGCGCTCGTTCTCTCCGTCCTCCTCGTCGTCTTCGCCACTCCCACCTCGCGACCGTCCACCGCGCCGATCAAAGAGACCTTAAACGCCTCCCGCGTCTCCCCGTCGTCGCGCGAGCAAAGCGTTCGCGAGCGTCGCGGCCGAGACGGAGATGTATTCAATTCCCTTTTGAGATTAATCGAGTGATCTCGAGGAGAACGAAGCCTCTTCCTCGTTCGGTTTCCCGCCAGTCACGGCTCGTCGGCGAAACCAATCGTTTACGCGCCTTCCCGCACGCGGTTCGTGCGCTTCGCCGCGCCGCGCGCGCGTTCCTGCCGTCGTGCGCCGCGTCGATCGCATCTCTCGCTCGCGGTGGAGACCCTCGTGTACCCTCGTGTACGATATCCCTTATATAGGTCTACAGTCGTCTCAAATACGATTTTATTCATCGCATGGTAAGATGTAACAGAGCTTTCCGAGGATGATATCGTTGTTAGTTTTTGTTAACTTTAGCTTTAGCTTCAAGATTATACGCTGCGACGTTTTATATTCCGTAGTTGATTGTGTTAAACATTGTAAAATATGATATGCGGGACTGTTTTTCTTTGTGTGTACGCAGTGACGGTTCGTTTGACTGACTGTTCCTCTCGGGCGACGTGTGTACGTAAAGAAGCGACGACGGACGGGCGGGCGGGAGACGACGGCGCGAGCGAGGACGACGGCGACGGCCACGCGGATCGTCCGTAGAACCGTCGAGCGCGCCGGTCGTTTGGCGACTGCGCGATTGAGCGACTGCGCGATTGAGCGATTCCCAATTCGTTGTGCGCCGATGCGCAGAGGTTGGCACAGAGACCGATCGGACGAACGGACCTGTGAGCCGAATGCGCCGGCGGCGAACGATGACGCGACGACGCGAAGAAGACGGGAACGATCGGAGACGGTGACCGCGCTCGGAGCGTGTGCGATCGGAGGGGCGTGCGCGGTGGGGGTGTGGTGGGGCGCCGGGGCGTTGGAGAGGTACGCGCGCGCGACGGGCGCGGGAGCCGAAGCGTACTCAGCTCGGCGCTCTGGCTTTGGGGAGACTTTGAACAGCGCGGCAGACGTGGCGATTCGGCAATTGGATGGATTCGTGCGCGAAGACACTTTCGATGTGTCTTTGGAAGGGAAGCGACGCGCGGATGGATTCATTCGCGTGGTCGGAACGCATCACAAGACGGGAACTTCGTTGAGCGCAGATGTGTTTCGCACCGTATCGCGAGAGTTTGCGTACGAGTTCTTTGACGTACGACAAGCCGAGGATTCACCCAACGCATCGGCTAGTGCGTCGTTGAAATCGTTTCATAACGCAGATATCGTGCTTGACTATCACTTTGGAAAGACATTACCGAGATATCTGACGACTGATCCGACGACGCGCTCCTGGAGCTCCTTGACGTCCGTCGCCAGAGCGAGTGATCATCGCATTGTGCACGTCGTCAGAGACCCTCTCACGACTCTCATCAGCGGTTTAGTATACCACATGCGCCACCCTGCGGATGAAAAGTGGTTGTCAGACGCGCGAGATGAGCTCCGCGGGCAAACGTATGCGGAATTCCTTGCGAAAGCGTCGCCCATCGATCGAGTTCGAGCAGAACTCGTAGTCGCCGACGAAGAGCTCCGCGCGCTCGTGTTGACGTACGCCGATTGCGAGAGAGATAGCAGGTGCATCAACGCACGTCTCGAGGATTTCGATTCCGACTTCAAGTCCACGTTGCGGAGGGTGCTGCGACACCTACAGTTTCCGCCTTCGCTAATTACCGAAATGGTTCGTTCCGCCCAGGCGCACGACACTGGTACGTGGTCCGCGTCAGAGGTTGAGACCAACGTGCACCTGACGAGAAATTCAGTCGAACGCGATGCGTTGTTCGACGCGGCGCTCCGTGAACCCGACGTGAGACATGTGATCGAGAAGCTGCGACGCGCGATGAACTACACTTCAAGCAAGCTGAGAAGTTGAATTACACATTTGTTTACGTTTTTGACTCTTTTTTCAGTTCAAATTCAAACGCCTCCCGACAAAGGACGACGAAAGAGTGGTGTCGTTGCTAAATACGCGTGCTTCACTCTGGAAGCGGAATCCCGTTCGGATACTCATTCTCCTTGATCCAGGGATGTTCTAATAAGCGGCTCAACGGCAAGCGCGAGCTCGGCTCCTTGACCAGGAGACTTCTGATGAGGTCCTTGGCGTTTTCGCTAATATGCGAAGGAAATTGCAAGTCGACGCGCAAAATGCGCTTGTACGTCTCGCTGTGACCCTCAGCCTCGAAAGGAGGTGTTCCAACCAAGAACTCGTACGCCAACACGCCCAGTGACCACACGTCGACGGCGTAATCGTGATCGCGCCCCTCTACCATCTCTGGCGGTAGGTAATCGAGCGTCCCGCACAAGGTTTGTCTCCGGCTATTCGGAGCGTGCACCGACCAACCGAAGTCGGCAATCTTGAGCTCACCCTTGATGCCGACGAGCAAGTTTTCCGGCTTGATATCGCGATGGATGACGTGCTTTTTGTGACAATAAATTAGCGCTCTCGCAAGAGACGCAATATACGTCGCACTTCTTCGCTCACTAAACCGTTTAACCCGCTGCAACTCCTTGTACAACTCCCCGCGCGCGGCGTACTCCAAAATCAAAAACACCCTCGTGTTGTCGTAAAAGTAGCCATACAAGCGCAAAATATTCGGATGTCTCAAGTGCGACTGAATCTCAATCTCTCTTCGAAGCTGATGTTCGACGTGCGACGCGCACAGCTGCGTCTTGTGTAACACCTTGAGAGCCACGATGTACTTGCTCTTCTTCTCGCGCGCCAAGTACACCGAACCAAACTTTCCCTTTCCGAGCGGCTTGCCAATGTCAAAGTCATCCAACTGCGAACGCGAACGAAAGCGAAACACGCGCGTCAGTCAATCATCACTCCCATCGTTCATCACGTGAGATGCCGAATCGTCTCGAGCGGACGCGAATCCTTTGCGAATACAAACCAATCGCGTCGAGCGCGGGCGCGACCAACAGACAAAAAAACTCAAACTCGCGCGCGACGCGTCCTTCCTCCTTTATCGACGTACCTTCCACTCCTTGGTCGCTCCACCGCTCTCGCCCTCCGTCGACGCGTTCACCGCGCGTTCGCTCATCCCCCGACCGATCAACGGGCTCTTCCCGCCTCGAAGATGCGCGTCCGCGTTCTCTTTTTCCCGGCCAACGCCCTGTTGTTGCCCGAGCTGCTGTTGCTGCTGCGTCCACCCATCTCTCCCGCCCCGCGAACCGGGCGTCGACCTCGCGTCCATCCTGCGCGAACCAACCGATCGATCGAAATAATTATTTCCCGTCAGTCGTTCCCGTCGTGAAATCCACCGCGCGCGCGCGCGTCGCGATGCGGCAGTCGCGCATTCATCCGTTCGTTCGTTGTCCGTTGAAGCAAAGCGACAAAGAGTTCCCCTTCGCATTCACCGAACGCCCGTCGTCGTCGCGATCGCGATGGCGAGAAACGACCGCCCGCGCGAGATTGAAACGAGATGAAATCACATCCACCGCGTCGTTCGCTCGGGCGTCGTTCGCTCGGGCGTCGTCGCGCGTCGCGTCGTACCTTCACCGTCGCCGTCGTCTGACGTTCGCGCGTTCGCATTCGGTTCCCTCGTCCGAAAATGGCAAAAATCGATGGAACGTATATTGAGGGCAGTTTTGTGGTAATAAACGGGTTTTGGTGAACTGGTACGCGATGCCGCTTCGACGCGAAACGGTCGTCACACGGCGACGGCGACGGCCGACGGTGGGGCGAACGGGCGACGATCGCGTCCGTAGCGCGCCGACTTCGTCGCGCGTCGGTGATTCGAGGGGTGCTCGCGTCGTCGGTGGGGTCAGAGGAGTGATTCGTGTTTGATCCCGCGCGTCGTTTGACTGAAATCTCAAGACGATGGCGTCGTCGACGCACGCGCACGCGCACGCGCGTCGAGAGTCTTCACTGTCGACGTCGTCGATGATGGATGACGAGACGTCGCCTCGCGGAGGCCCGCGACCGCGACCGCTCGCGCGAACGCCGGTGAGCGCGCCGATGACGACGACGACAGACGGCGCGTCCGCAGACGCGCGACGCCGGGAAGAAGCGAAAAGCCGCCGACGCCCCGCGGTAGAACCGCGACCGCGGAGAGCGACGACGATGGATGCGCACGGAGACCGTATTGCGACGATGTCGGCTGAAGTCCGCGCGCTGCGGGCGCAACTTGAGGCGCTCGAGGCGAGGAAGTTTGGCGTCGGCGTTTCAAAGCGCGACGCCGCAGTGGGAGTGGAACCGCCGCGTCGACGCGGAATCGCGAGCGAAGCGATCGATCGCGTCCTCCATGAGGTTCCGAGGACGGCGCACACGCCTTCTGGTGAACCCTTCGAGCCCGTGACGCGTCAGTTTAGCCTCGGGGTGATCAAACGGCGCGAGATGGGCGCGTGATTAGTCTTTGTAAAAACAGAGTTGAAAAAGTAGTCGCAGTTGCATCAAACGCCATACACACACGCGCGCATCTCATCGCGAAGGATGACGACGTGAAACGCAAACCATCGGACGAAAGGACGAACGAACGCGTCGCGATGCACGGACGGGAAATCTCACTCGACGAGGCGGCGGTGGCGGTTCGTCGAGGAGCTAAACTCGTCAAGTATTGCAGAAACGCCAAGCCGCACTTTGTCTTCGTGCAACTGAGCGCCGACGCGAGCGCGCTCACGTGGGTGGGAAAGCGAGAAAAGGAAAAGTCGATATCGTTCGTTACCGTCGAGCGCGTGCTGAGCGGACAGCATACCGAGCTATTTCGAAAGAGGAGAGGAGAACACGATGTTTTGAAATCTTTTTCGATCGTGTACGAAGACGCCAGCGGGGCGTCGAGTCGAACGTTGGATCTCGTGTGCGATAACGAAAACCAAAGGAATCTTTGGGTGTTTGCGTTGGAGCATCTGGTGCATCGCGCGCAAAGACACGCGCAGGTGAGTGGGTTTGGTGAGATTACACAGGCGACGAGCGCTTCGACGCAAGAGGAACGCGGGTTATCGGGCGTGAAATCGTCGACGGCGCTGACTGTGGCGCTCGCGGCGAGTAAATTTAAAAAGCGAGCATCGCTCCGGGAGAGACAAGGTGGATTGAGTCACGATTTCGGAGCTGCTGAACCGAGCGAGGTGTACTCTTGGGGGTGGCAGCCGGATGTCTCGCGACGCGACACCGGGTCAGAGACGACTGGGAGTGGATTCACGGTCCAAGGCGCTCGGTGGAAGCGCATCGATGAACCTAGTTTAGTGGAAGGGATGGAGACGTTGGACGTGGTAGACGTCGCGATCGGAGCCAGGCATACGATGGTGCAGACGCGCTCGGGAGTGGCATACTCTTGGGGCGAAGGTAAGGGCGGTAAACTCGGACATCCGAACGGCCAAGACGCAGAGTTACCGTTGCGCGTCGAATTAGAAGGTCGAGTTATTGGATTGGCGTGTGGTAGCGCCCATTCTTTAGCAATCACCGAGGATGTTCAATCTGGCGGCGACAGCGGCGGAGACGTGTGCGTTTGGGGCGATCCAAACGCGGTACCAGGATTATTGGGTCGTCCCGAGGCGAGAAACGTCATGTGGTTTCCTGGGAAAATTTCATTCGCATCCAGTGATATGACCGCTATACCGAGATCATCATCGCTCACGGGCGGTGCGAAAGTTGTTCATGTGGCCTGCGGTCCGTGTCACACGGCGTGCGTCACTGAGACTGGCCGGTGCTACACCTGGGGCGAGGGGTCCTTTCACGCTCTGGGGCACGGTAGTCGCAGCAGCGAGTACGCACCAAGACTTTTGGAATCACTCCAACGCGAAGGTCGGGTCGTTCTACGCGTCGCCTGCGGTATCTGGCACACGGCTGCGATTGTTGCAAAGTCTGGAAGTAACGTCACTCGCGTGCCGCCACTGTCGCACAACGCAGAGGAGCTCGATTCCTTGGAGGGAGAGTTGTTCACGTGGGGAGATGGTGAAACGGGCCAGCTCGGTATCAGTGGCGTCGATGTTGCCGTCACTCCGACTCGCACGTCTGGTCAGCTGGGCAAACCAGGAAGTGAAGTGTGCGACGTCAGCTGCGGCCAGCATCACACTCTCGCATTGACGTCACAGGGGGATCTTTGGCTCGCTGGGTGCGTCGGCAGGGTCGACAACTCTATGAAAGTTGGGGTTTTCACGCGGATTCCGGATTTCGAGACTGGCTCGGTTCAAGCGGCGTCGAGTGGGGACAACCACGTGGTTGCGACGACGCGAGACAATCGAGTGTTTGCGTGGGGCGTAGGCAAGAATGGTAGGCTCGGACTCGGCAGGAACGATCGCGATCAGGCAGAACCGCAAGAGATTGTCGCTCTTCGAGGAAGAACAATTCTACGAGTGTCGTGCGGTCCGACGTCCAGCGCGTGCATCGTGCGGGCGATGCAGATGACTAGGAAAGAAAAGGCGAGCATGGCGCGATTGAGTACATTGTCCAAACGTTCCTTCAAAGTGATTGAGCCGAGCGAGAAAGTCGGCAGCAACGTCGAGAGCGGATCCAATTCTTCATATAGTACGAAACGCGACGGGCGTAGCGGCACGGACTCACGCTCTCGAAACGGTGGCAATCGCGCGAATCAAGGTTTGCGAAGCGAGAAGATGGCGCATCGTTTGTTGAGCGTGTTGAGTCCGACGTTTGAAGACGTCCCGAAAACTTCGAGTCGCGTTGGGAGCGCGCCCATCATGCCGCTCGCTGAGTCGATGCAGCCGCTCAAGCTTGAATACCGCAACTCTAAGCCAGAGGCTACGGTACCGATCGCGAAGCCAGACAGACGCGCGCCCGAGCCCGTTGCAACGGAGCCATCGAAGCCCGCGCCGATCGATGCGCCGGATGTGCGAGGATTCATGGACGAAACACCCCGTGCAAATCGCAAAATCGACGGCGAGGCCAGTGATTTAGAAAGAGCGCGAGTCGAGGCCGAAGAAGCGAAGGCGGCTCTCGCGCGACTTCTCGACGAGAAGGCTATTCTCCAGGCGGCTACGGACGCGGCATTGGCGAAGCAGCGGAGAGAGGAAGAAGAAGAAGCAAAGCCTCCTCCGGTCGTCGAGCCTACTTTGCCACAGCGCATAATACGCAAACCTATCGATCCTCGTCGCGTACGCGGCGAGACGATTCCGATCGGAGCGCCTCGCGAATGGGTCGAAGAGGTTGAGAACGGCGTCTTCATGACACTCGAGGCGCACGGAGACGAGACTCTTCTTAAACGAGTTCGCTTTAGTAAGCGAATATTTAGCAACGAACTAGCACAGCAATGGTGGGAAGAAAACCGCGTGCGCGTCATACGCGATCGTGGGTTGACCGTGCCACAGTAGATAAAGTACCTCGAATGAATGTATTTAGCAATGATCCAATGTTTTCTGGTCTACAACGTTCGCTAAGAAAAGGCTACAAAAACGCGCTCACTCCTCAGCCGCTCGATCCGGCATCCACGCGATGATGACGTACAAAAATGCTAAAAAGTCATAAAACGTGTGCGTAAACATGGCCGTCCCGAGACCGTCTTGAATATTCTCTAATGAAAAGAGTACGCTCGCCCACGTGGCCCAAATGGCGTACGCCGGCGTGATGGCGTGCAAAGCCCCGAACAACACCGACGTACTCGCAATCGCCCCCGCAGCAGCCACGTCACCGCTCACGCCCAACGACTCCAGCTCGATATCCACCCACGGCATCAAAAACCCACGAAATATTGCCTCCTCGCCAATCCCCGCGCCGCAACTCAGCGCTAAAATACCGAGCACCCCGAGCGGCGCCACCGCCGGAAGCACCCCAGACTCAAACATCTCCCGAACCTCGCTCAAAAACGCATACTTTTCGCTCTGCGTCACCGCGAACGTCAACGACGCGAGCAACGGAATCATCCAATACACCGACGCGTCAATGTTAAACGCAAAGACGCTATCGACGACGTCTGGATGCACGCCCGCAAACTGACACAAAATCTGCGACCCCACGGCGGTGACGCCGTAAAACGCCACGGACGCGTACAAAAACTGCTTCGGGTCCACGACACCGGGAACGTCGGTGGACGCGCCGTCCGCCAGGGCGTCCGCGACGGTGGCGCCGTCGTCGTCGGACGCGCGTAAGCGCGAGGAGCGACCGTTTTTGGATAGCGTCGACACGTCGAGCGTCGCCCGCGTCGAGCGACGCGTGAAGGAGGTCGAAACGGCGCGACGCGCGACGCGCGCGCGGGCGACGACGACGGTCGACGAGACGGAGGCGCGCGACGGCGCGATGGAGGCGCGCATGGCGTCTCACGCGTCGCAGTCTGAGGGGCTGTTTCGTGGCTGAGGTTTACTTTTTGCTTGTACAACGAACGCGTGTACGCGCCCGGAGGAACTGTCCTTTCACCGCCGCCGCGCGTCTAGACGACGAACGTCTACGTCTTTTTAGGCGCACCTACGGTGAGCAAATCGACGCCTAAAAACGGCACCGCCGGTGCGGCGCCGATGGCGTCGCCGGAACCAACCTTTGTCAATCCGCCGCGGAGCGCTTCGTAACCGTCGATTAGAGCGCCTCGATCCCGCGCGGCGCGAACGACGTGACTATCCGCCACCACGAGCGTACACTTTTCGCTACGCAACACGTCGAGCGTCGCGGCACACATCGCGTCCCGCGCCGCGTCCCCGTCCGCGGCGCTTCCGAGCGTCGGTGGAAGCACGAGCCGAGCGCCCGAGCCGAGCGCCGCCAAGGCTCCAAATCCCAGTCCCATCGCGTGCGCGAGCGGCACGGGTACGCACACCGAATCTCCGCGCGCTATTCGCAGCGCGTCCGACGCCGCCATCGCCGCACGCACCAACGCGTTCCCCGGCGTCGGTTTATCCGAATTAAAAAAGTACTCCGCGTCTGGAATCTCCTCGCCCGGTTCCGCGTCCTCGCGCGGCGCGCGTCCTCTGTACGCCGCGTGCAACACCTCCCACATGATAACCTTATCCCGCATCCCCCCGCCGTACACCGCGATCGGTTCGTGCGCGCCCAAAATCTCCCCCGCGACGTCCGCGTCGGCAAACTCCACGAGCGTCCCCCGCGTCGCCCCGTTTCCAAACACCTCCCGCACGTCCTCGCGCGTCTTGCACGTCTTCGCGCGCGCGCCGCGCAACGCCGTTCCGAGATACGCCACGAGCGCCTCTGGTCCATTCCGCACCCGCGCTCCGAGCGGTTTCGACGATGCGTCGTACCCGAGCTCCTCCATCGCCGCCGCGAACGCGTTCGCGCGCTCCGCGAGCTCACCGTAAGTCATTTTCGACGACGCTGCGTTCGCAGCGTCTGGCGCCACGACAGCGATGTCGTTCGCGGTCGCATCGTCGCGTTCGAGCGCCGCCTTGACGAACGCGCCGATGGATGCGGTGAGAGATGACGTCGACGACGACGTCGCGAGCGTTCGGGCGGAGAACCGACCGAGCGACATCGCGGTTGGCGCGTCAGAAAGTGTTGTCGGGGCGTCGAAACAGTCCTTCCTACAGTCCCTCACTTTTCGACGCACACAGTCATGAAAACCAGCCGAGCGTATCTCGACATTGACATCGACGCGCACCGGGAAAAACACGCCCGCGCGTGCGCCTTTGTCGACGCGACGGATTTACGCTACGGGTTTTCGTCCAAGACGCTCGCCGAACTCGGTGGGAGCGAAAAGGCGCGCGTTCCCGAACTGTACGCGAGCGACTACGAGTGGTGCGAACGGGGCCCGATCGAACTCGAACCGGCGACGCGCGAGCGGGTCGTCATCGAGTTGTACGATGAGAAGTGCCCACTCGCGGTGGAAAACTTCAAGGCGTTGTGCACGGGGGAAAAAGGGACGTCCAAGGCGAGCGGGGCGATGATGTCGTACAAGAATGTGCGCTTTCATCGCGTCGTTTCTGGATTTATGATGCAAGGCGGGGATTTCACGCATCAAAACGGCGCAGGCGGGGAGTCGGTGTACGGGAAAAAGTTCAAGGATGATGTCGGGGGGTTGAAGATGAAACACGATGGGATGGGGGTGGTGTCGATGGGGAACACGGGGAAAAATTCCAACTCGTCGCAGTTTTTTATTACGTTTGGTGCGTGTAAACAATTGGACGGGAAACACGTCGTGTTTGGACGCGTGGTGGAAGGGATGGAGGTGATTGAGCGGATTAATGAGGAGTGCGCGGTGTTACCGGGTGGGACGACGGAGGAACCGAAAGTGCCCGTCGTCGTGGTCGATTGCGGGTTATGCTGAGTTTCCGCGTACTTAGTTGTTTCAGCGCCGCTGCGGCGCTCATTGAATTAGTATAAATGTGATGTTGGTTTTAATACAAGTCTAACATTCAAGCAGGGGGTGTTTAAGCCTCAGCCTCGGTCGTCGGCGGGGCGGGCACCTCGACGAGACCGAGCGTTTCGGGTGTCAACTCGCCGTCCAACGCGCCCGCCTTGCTCCAAATCTTGTTCCAAAGTGTGTCTTCCTTCTTCACGCTACCGCCAGCGCACAACACTAAGAGAACATTCTTCACAGCCTCTGGCACCGCGTCGACAAGTTCCTCTGTCTTGGCGTGCTTGTGAAGAATGGACAACGCGTCCATCATCGCCATGAGGACGAGCGAAAATGCGTCGTCGTCTTCGCTTCGCATCTTCGGCGCATACTGGAGAAAGGTCTTGGTGACGCACGAAACGGCGATGCGAGCCGTGTTTTCAGCTGCTCCGCCGTCGCGAGCTCTAGATTTACGGACCATCTCCGTCAGCTCTTTCACCATCGCAAGCAAGACGGTATCAAACATGTTGATCCACAAATCCCCGCCGGCGTTGAGCGATTCCGCGCCGAGCATGACGCGCTGCAACGTCAAAATGGCGTCGTCACGAACTGGCGCTCGAACATCTTCATAGCTAATGCGCGCGAGTTCGCGCACCAAATCGCCCCAAGCTACCGCAACGATTTCAGACTTGGCTTCATCCGTCACGGTGGAGCTAGCGGCCCACGTGCACATGGTCGTGTTGGCGTCGGACAACAGCTGCAAAGCCGCGATGCTTCGCTCGTCATCACCCTCTTCGCTATCCACGAACGCACTCGCAGCTTGCAAACACGATCGCACATTCGACGCGCTGACGTGCGCCCCCTCACGCATGACTCTTGTCAACCCACTGAAGCCCTTCTCAGACGCGACGGGGTGTCGCGCGCTCGCCATAAGCATTTTGCACACCGTGTCCCAACCTTGTTGACTCTTGATGCTCGGCGCGCCAGCCTCGATCAGCTTGTCTACATCCGCGGCGATTCTCCCAAAGAAGGCATCAGCGACCGCGGGCTGAAGAGCGAACAACAATCGAAGAGTTTCCAAGAGATCATCCGCGACGCTCTCATTCGTCGGGAGCAGCTTGGTGCACATGAGAATGAGATCGAATATGACCCGCTCGCAAACCGGCGACGGCTCGGCGGACGCCTGGAGAACCGCCTTCAAGTAGGAAACAAAGATTGGGAGAATACCGCGAATACGATCGCGGTTGCGCAGCGTGACGGTGAACATGGCGTCCAAGCAGAACAACGCGGCGTCTTCGTCGTCGGCAGTCGACGAAACGAGCGCCGGATCCCCCGAAGCCCAAATGAGCGCGCGCATTAAATAAGTGAGAGATTCGAGCTCGAGAAACTTGGTGTCGGCGAAAAGTTCCTTCACACGACAAGCTTCGGCGCACGCCACGGCGATGTCCTCGATGCGCTGTTCAGCCTCAGTCGGTGGCGGCAGCGGGGATTCTCTTCCATCCATGGAAAGCATGGCTGAAAACGAGCGCAGCAACGATGGACCTTGATTGCGCTTCGCCTCTGCGAGATCCCTCACCCTCATCGTCTGCGTCTCCGCTCTGTGCGCCGCGTCCCCATCCGGAACGACGATTTCTTCGGAAACCAAGCCAATCTTCACCATGCGCAAAATGGTATCCAAAATGTTGCACCATCCTTGTCTGAGTATGTCACCGTGTTTGTGAGCGATGGCAAAAATGGTTCGCGTCGCGGCGCACGCCTTGATGTCTTCACCAAACATCACGAGCGGTCGCAGGCGTTCACCGGTAGACGATACTGGCTCTCTACTCAGGCCGTCGTTGGAAAACTTGCACAGCGTCGCGACGAGTTGATCAAGAACATCAGACATTCCATGCGCTGCCGCAATATTCGCCACGGACAAGAAACCAGTCACGCTCGATTGGAGCACCATGTCGTCCGCCGTGTTTTCAAACACAGCCGCTATGGCGACCGCGGTGGATCCCCAGATTGTGCCAAACAACTCACCGTCGTACGCCGCAGATTCGACCACATTCGGCGTAGGCGGCAACGTGCCCTTACCCGCGCGAATATCTCGCAGCAACTCTGCCCATCTGCTTGGAGTGAGACTCAGCGCACCACCGTCATCTAGCTTGATTTCGTCGGTAACGATGGAATCGAAGATGCTCACAAGTGTTTCCGCCGGCCAATCCTTACCACCATTTGTGCCGCGGTTGTTGCGAATGAACTGCTCCAAAGTCATCTTCTTCTTCACCTGAGCGTTGTGCTGATCGGTGTTGAGCATGATGATACTGTACGATAGCACGTACGCAGAGTCTGCATCCGCCACAGAGTCGGGATTAGAATCGTAATATCTTGCCGCAAAGCATTCGAGGATGCGCGAAATTTTTTGCGCTTCGCCAGGAAGCTTGAAACCAGAGAGGAAGGAACGCAACGCTCGGTCCAAAGTCACGTCTCGGAAATCAAAGAGCTTGGTATATTCATCCAAAACGCTGATGATAAACTCTGCAGGTTCACCCAAGTAATCACCGACGACTTCTTTGTCGAGCGCTGGGGCGTACTTGAGAAACTTGGCCACCGCGAGCGGTTCAAGTGGATCGGGAAGAAGTTTGATCTCCTGCATAAAAGCGAATCCCTTCTTGTACGACCGGTTAAAGTGCTCGGCAGCGCTCAACAAGCGACGTTTGTAGTACTTCGTCTTGGCGAGAGCCTCGAATCGAGCTTCTCCGGTGACGTTTGACCCATCCGGCAAAGACCAAGGGTCAACCAACGCCGAGTTTTCAAAGTCAAAAGTCTGTCTGTGCTCAGCGGCGCCAGCTCTGTTGGACACGGCTCGAACGATTGAAAGCAAACCTTCCAGACTAAGGAGATGGACGAGCGAGAGCGTCGTGTTGCCCGGGTACGAGCACTGAGCCAAGACACTCGTAACCTCCTCAAACACGTTCGGCTTGGTCAAGTCGCAATCGTAGTGCATATACAAATCCGTGGCGAAAAATTCATTTCTACACAAGTCAACGAGCGCCTCGAGCGCCACTCGTTGCGTCTCCTCTTCGACACCGGACGCACTCGAGCAAAGCGGCAAGATGACCATGCGGACAAAGACTTCCAAATGTAACTTGAGCTCCTCTCTAAATTCCGCGTAAATCATCGTGATGAGCGAAGTCGACGCCGCGAGCACGTGCGGAGAACACGAAACGACGACGCCACACAACGCTCTCGAGAGCTCATCGAGCACAAGGTTCAACAGCGCGCGGTTGGTTCTGAAGTATCCACCATTTCCATCAACCATGATTGCGACGAGCTTCAAACCAAAGAGACTATTCGCATCCTCCGAACCTCTTCCGTGCGTATCCGGCGCGATGAGACTCGTCGCAAATCTGAATATCTCAACGAGTGCAGGCAAACCGTAAGGCGCCTTACTCGCCTCCGTGTGTTCGTGCGCCGTAACGTCCGCTCCCGGACCAGCGGCATGGGGGCTCTCCACGCCTTCCTCTCCCTCTGCCGACGCCGGCGGCGGAGTGGCTGGGATGACTACGGCATCTCTCGGCGGAGTGAGTCTAGGCGATTTGATGGAGACTTCATGCTCAGCGCGAGCGGCAATATCTCCGATGCGATGGCTGATGTGATGCGTGATGTCGCTCAACGTCTGTTTACTGAGCTCCCGCAACAACGGCGTCTCCTTGCCGCTCTGATGTCCGATGCGATAGCACGCTTGAAACACGTCGCACAAGTCGTCGTCGCTCAGCGCAAATCCACACTCGCAGCTCACCGTCGCCGACAACACGTGAAGAATCTGGCTCAAAACCGCGTCATCGTCCTCAACGCTCGTCGCTTCAAACCTGCACAGCGTCACCGCGTCTGCAATCGCGTGCATCACCGCTCCCGGTCCTCCTGGCACGTCTGACGTGACGACGTCTGACTTTAAAATCTTCAAGATCGCGCTCAACGCCTGCGAAGTGATCAACCCGCTCGTCTCCACGCTTCGTATCACCTCGAGAAAGGGTTCCAAAAACTTCAACGGGAGTATCTCTCCCGGAATGACCGTCGCGACTCCGCCCCTCGTCGTCCCAGAGCTCGTCGTTTCAGATCGTTCCTCGACGTCATTCGCGTCTTCATCTTTAATCCGTCCAGAACCTTCACCCGCGTACTTCGTCGGCGCCGTCGACGCGCACTTCACCGACCGCAACGCCGCAAACGAATCCAACAACGCGTCTTCAACCCCGCCGTCGTCCGCGTCCGCGCCAACGCCGTACAACCCGTACGCGTTGAGCGCGCTAGATGAGCTCGACCTCGCGTACCAACGGGAGTTGGAGCGCATTTGCGCGACGACGTTCCGCGCTTCGTTCCTCGCGAGCGTCGCGAAGCGTTCGGGTTCGAACGACGACGCCCCGCGTGCGTCGGCACGCCGTCGCGACGTCATGTTGAGCGTCGTTCGTAAACGAAACGCGCGCGCGTCTGCGTGTGAAGTGCAATCGGAATGGGTGCAAGCGCTCCTTCAGTCCTTGAAAGTTGTCACTGTTTACCTCTTAGCCGAGTGAAAGGAGTTGATTGAGCGCGCCGTAGGTGCGTACGTACGTGTATTGTGTGCGTCCATTAATAATCGTTTCTATTCTCGCGGCGAGTGTTCGTCGTCGCGAGCGCTAGCGTGTGTGTGTTCGTCGTTGAAGCTCTTCAATCACTGAAACTTCTCCTTCAACTCGTTAAAGGCAGCCTTTTGAGCCGTCGTCATGGCGTCGACTTCCTGCACTTGTTTGCGCGCCTCGGCGTAGGCGGCCGGAATGCCGCCCGACTGGGTGAGGAACTTTTCGGCAGCTTGCGGCGGTAGCGTCACCGCGAGGTTGATGCGCTCGTCGTCAGACATTTGGCAGAGGTAGTTTTCAACCCAATCTGGGGCTTGCATATCCTTGGTCGGATCGGCACCGTTGCCCATGGCGTGCCACTGATCCTTGACGAGCTCCCAGAAGCGTCCGCTTCTTGGCTCATCCGCCCACACGGATAGCATGAGATCGTCCCAATACACCTCCTCTTGATCGCCCCAAGCGACGTCCCAAACGTCGAGTGTTTGCTCGCGCGGGATGCCAGCCTTGTCGAAGGCGTTGGACAACTGTCGACCAGTGAGATCACGAACGGTGAGCAACGCCTCGCGAAGCGTAAAGAGCATTTCTCGGTTCTTCGGTTCGTGAAGAATCATCACCGCGCGCTGGCACGCCCGGACCAGCGTCTTTCTGACTTCGTTGTACACTAATAAATCCAATTCTTCCGACATTTGACTCAACGCCTCAATCTGGTCCTCCTTACCGACTCGCAAATAATCTTCCTCTCTCGTCGACTCAGCCGCGAGCGCGATGGGACCCAAGTCGCTCCAACCGTGGCGCATCACCATGTCGCACGCCAACTTGGTCGCGGCAGCGATGTCTTCAGAACCAACCGTGGAGACGTTTTGCGGACCGTACAGATAGCGCTCCGCCATTTGACCCGCGACGAGCACGGCAAGCTTACTTTCATAGTAAATTTGCGAGCGCACTGATCGCGCCGCCGGCGAATCAACCTCATCTGGGACATAGGAAATTTGTCCCGTTGGCTTGCCAGCCATAAAGACAGACACTTTGCTGAGTTCATCAAATGCGGGCACTTGCATGGCGATGACGGTTTGCGCGGCAAAGTACGTTGCCACGGTATCGCGGATGTACGGGTTGAGCTGCGCGACCAACGTGTCTTCTAGCATGACGTCGCGAGACAAGCTTCCCGCTCCGCTACCCGCGCGGACAAAGCTCTGCGATCGACGAATGTCATCGATGCACCACAAAAAGTCACCCGTGTTGGCGACGCCGCGCTCAGACTGAGCGACGCGCATCACCGCAGACTTGGTGAGGTTCTCAATATCGGCGCCGCTAAAACCTGCACATTGCGTGGCGAGGTGCTCGTAATCTAAGTTGACGTCCACGCTCGCCTTGAACGCGGGCTTGTTGCAGTGCAAGTACAAAATCTCTTGACGAGACTTTTTGTTTGGCAAACCCATCTCAATGACGCGATCGAAACGCCCGGCACGAATTAACGCCGGATCAAGCACCTGAGGTCGGTTCGTAGCCGCTAAAATCATGATACCCGTGGCGGTGGAGAAACCATCCATCTCTGTCAACATTTGGTTGATGGTTGCCGTCGCTTCGTCGTTGCCGTACACTTGACCGCTTTGCGTCTCGGAACGCTTGGTACCGACGGCGTCAAACTCATCGATAAAGATGATGCACGGCGCAACCTTTTTGGCTTGGTCGAATAAGTTGCGAATACGCGCCGCGCCGACACCCACAAACATTTCCATGAATTCCGTACCGGCGCACGAGAAAAATGGAACGCCCGCTTCGCCAGCGACACAGCGTGCGAGCAGCGTCTTACCGGTACCCGGCGGACCGCAGAGCAAGACACCAGCCGGAATGCGCGCCCCCATCGAGTTGTACTTGTCGAAATCCTTAAGGTACGAGATGAGTTCGAGCATCTCCGCCTTGACGGTGTCGATGCCGCTGATATCAGCCAAGCTCATGCCTTGACGCACTGTGGAATCGTACTGGCGCGTCGTCATGTTGCCAAACATGTCCTCAGAGCTATCCTTGAAAGTACCCTCGTAAATGGCCCATGCGTAGAAGAGAATGACGAGCGGGGTGAGGGTATTGAACGCAAACTGCGTCATCTTCAGCCAGGACGGGTACTGCTCCATCTCAATGGTGATGAAACCGTTAGCGCCTGGTCGCTCTTGAAGAAGCTTCTTGTAGAGGTGCGGATCGTAGGGCAAGTTGCACCCAAACACCTCTTCGGTATCGTCAAGGTAGTATCGAATACTCGTCTCGTTGCCTCTGTACACCACTCGATTGACGCGACCGACGTCGAGCATACGCTGGAACGCCGTGTACGACGTCTCCGTCGGAAACTTATCCGTCCCCATCATTGCGTACGGATCGCGCAAGTACGTCAAGTTAACGTTGCGCACAAACCTCTCCCCGCGGTTGGCGAAAATCTTCTTGATCGGGTTCTTAATCTCCTCCTGGTACTTGTTGTACTCGTTAAGCTGCTCGGCGAATTGCTTTTCAGCCTTGCTCAACTGCATCGCTCTACCCTCCGCCGGCACTCCCGTCTTGTCGCTCACGCGTCTCAGCGCCTCCATCGCCGCAGCTTTTCTCGGCGACATCTTCTTCTTCCCCGCCGGTCTCTCATTCCCGGTATCCACCGCATCGAGGTCCAACTTTTCCTTTTGTTGCGTCATGCGACGGCGTCTTCTTCGCGGTTTCGACGCTTGCGCCTCTTCGTCGTCATCTCCTCCGTCGAGGTCCGCGTCGGCGGTGTCTTGTTCGTTCCCGACGCTCCCCGCGTCGCCACCACCGCCCGCCGTCGCCACGTCACCACCGACATCATCACCACTCTCCGCAATCTCAAACACCGCTCGCACACTACCTCGTCGCGTTTCAGACGTCGTCGGCGCCTTTCCGACCGCCGCTCTCGCCGCGGCGGCGGCGCTCGCCGCTTTCGGAGCCCCCAAGAGCATCAACGCCGCCACGGCGCCGATCTTCGTCGCCCTCTTTGCGTTCTCCCACACCGACGGCGATGCGTTCGAGGTCGTCATCCCCTTCCGCGCATTCTCTTCCCCGCCGTCCAAATCGTCGACCGCATCCGCGTTTCGCGCCGCGTCGATCCTTCCGACGACGCCTCGAACGCCGGGTCGGGCGCTCCTCGGCGAGCCCACCGCCGCGCGTCGTCGTCCAACGCACTCACTTCGTCGTCGTCCGACGACACCAACGCGCGCGCGGTGAGACGTCGACATCATCGACATCATCGACATCGTCCCTCTCGTCGTCGCGCGAGCCGAGCCACGGGAACGAACGATGCGTTACGCGCGACCGGTTGGTTCACTAGTAAACCTAGGAAGCCGCCCTCGCCTCTTTGCGCGAGTGTTTCGCGATCTCGCGAGCGTCGTCGTCCGCGTGCGCGCGGCGATTTCCGTCGGCGAAACTTTTTGACGCGGTTGACGCCTCGCGCGACCGGGTGTGACGAAGAGGCGACGCGTCGGCGGGGCGTCGAGCGTCGGCGGGGCGTTCATGCCCTCTGGACGCGCATCTTTTCATACTGGATGATATCTGCCGGTTTTAGGGCATACGTTATTGAGTTATAGTGCATACTGTGTGTCACTATCATGGTGTACATACGTATTTCAATCACAGTGTAACATGCGATTCTGGAGCCTGACAGGTTTATATCATAATTAAGTAAAGGTACTCTTGGTTTTTGAGAAATATAACGATTTTGAAAATATGAACATATAGCTCTGTGATACAGCCAATACGTAAACATCGGACATTTGGAGCGACAGGTGAAGACGAAAATCCATTTTTCGAATCTTCGCGCGGCGCACGCGTCGCGAGTGCGCGTCGCCGTCGACGACTCGCATCGACTTTCGCGCGCGCGACATGGCGACGCCTACATCGCACGCGTCCGCGCGCTCCGTATCGACGACTTCGCGTCGCGCGCACCGAAAACGCGTCGGTGGTCGCGCCGAAAAGGCGAAAACGTGCATTCGAAACGGCTCACTCCTCACGAATCGCAAAAGCGCCGCGCCGCGCGCGTCGACGAACGCCGATGCGGCGGATTTCTTTGTGACGGATTTTAACGGCGCCGCGCGCGGTCACGCGCGGGAACACGCGAGCGCGCCGATGTCGCTGCGGTTGACGCGCGAGCTCGGGCTGGGCGACAGCGGCACGGACGTCGCGCTGTTGCAGAGACTGCTCGGAAAACGGGACGGACACGGGGTGTACGACAAGTCGACGGCGGATGCCGTGGCGAGATGGCAGCGGAGCAGAGGGTTGACGCCGTCGGGTTTTTTCGGTGCGCGATCGAGGGAACAGTTGGCCATGGAGGAGGAGACTTGGAGAGAAAGCGGCGGACGGGAGCTGCTCGTGCGACTGCACGCCGAGGCGCTCGATCCGGCGCTAGTTACGGAGAGAAGGAGTATGAAAACGAACGCGTCGACGAGTAAGACAACGACGAGGATGATGGCGCCGTCTTGGTCTGTGCGCGCATCGCACGGGGCGGTGGCGGTGTTTGTGGTCGGCGCGCTCGGCGCGTCCGCGGCGGCGGGATACGCGAAGGCGAAGAAGCGCGAACGACGTCCAGAGTCGGAAGAAGAAGAAGAAGCGGTCGAGGCGGAGAGGACGAAGAGCACCGGCTTATCCGGGTTCTCATTCACTGTTCCACGGGTAAACATCACCGTCGAAACCTTGACCGGGACTCTGGGCGCGTTAGGAGTCCGATGCGTCGACTTTTTCGAGGAATTATCCGACGCCATGGCGTACTGGCGCGAAGTCATGACGGACGCCGTCGTCGACCTCCCCACCGACGGATCATCCCCAGAAACAACCCTTTTGGGGAGTTACGACGCCCAAGGTCGCTGGTGGGAATCTCCCATATCCCCAATGGCATCCAAACCTCCCTCTACCCCCGTCAAGAGCGGCGCCAATTTCACCGCC
>Ga0255770_10000426_pt1 | contig 39488 bp, 51 predicted proteins | sample 071ome_22_FD_179968 | JGI IMG/M metagenome (GOLD analysis project Ga0255770, IMG submission 179968) | Coastal salt marsh microbial communities from the Groves Creek Marsh, Skidaway Island, Georgia - 071404AT metaG (version 2) | ecosystem: Environmental > Aquatic > Marine > Intertidal zone >...
TCTAAAAAACCTGCTGGCAGTGGGTCACCATTGTCGCCTTCGTATTTTTTATACTTGTTGGCCCAGGCTTTGATTTGTTGTTCTTTGTCTGCACCCAGTTCTTCTTTGATGCCTTTGATGTTTGCTGTGGCGGCTTTGAATTGTTGATACAGTGTTTTGATCTTTGGTGCAAACTTTTTATCCACTAACACAGCATCACCTTGTCCTGCAAACCCACCTGGTTGTGCTTGGCTGACTGCTGTGGACACAGTGTCAATAAAGTTCTCATAAAAATCGTAACCTGGAATACCGGACATATCCAAATATTGAAGAACATCACCATATGAAAACATGTCGTCCTCTGAAACTTCTTCACCAGCCATTATGGTTTGATAAATGTCTTTCATGTTCCACAGTGCGGCATTCACCAATGCTGGGTGATCTTCACCTTCGTTATGATTGTAAGGGTTATCATCAATACCTGTGGCTCTTCGGGTCTTGCCTTTTTTGCCATATCCCACAGTGCCTGTGCTCATGTTATTTTCTTCAACTTCTATATTTTCTTTCTTTTCATCAGATGAATGTCCAAAAGTTTTATGTACAAGTTTATCTAATTTTTTATGAAACCGATCAACTGTTTTATAATCAACTTGTTCTGCTAATCCTAAATCTGCTAATTTGTCTGCAATCCACACATATGGATCACCATCTCTAGCCTTGGCTGTACCGTACGGCATTTCACCTGTTTCAAAATGAAAATATGCAAATAATTTTTCATACACACTAGGAGCATCCATTAAGTCTCCTGTGTCTAAAAACTTCTTATATTCATCTGAGTGCTGTGCAATAACTTTTTTTACATAAGCAGTGTCAACATCTGTGCTTTCATCTACTTTGTTTTTGTGCTTTTGATAGCCTTTTTTGACTTCTTTTTTCTTGTCAATTTCGGTTTTTGACTTGAACTGTGGATTTGCTCGTAGCTCCTGTGCCACAGGATTACGCTGTTTAGCTTCTTTTTTGCTTTCAAATAACTGTGTTAACTTCATAACTGTATTTACCTAACTTGCCCAAATATGAGTAGCGCCGGCTTGTTTGCCCACCCTAGCAATGTGATTCATCTGTTTGATTACAGAATTAAAATAACCTTCTGGCTTGCCACCTCTGATCATTGTTGCACCGCCCGGTGTAGCATCAACTTCTGGTTCTTGCTCCGGTGATGGTTTGCCAATTGCTTTTTGCAACCACTGTGTGGTTTTTGCTATAAATTCATCAATGGGTATATTAGGCATGTCTTCTAGATCTGTGCCATACCCTAGTTCATCAAAAACTTCTCTCATATTTGCATTGGAAAGAGTAAGATCTAGCTCAGGTTTGTAATCCGGATTTGGCTTGGGATCTGCACCATAGGGCCAATCTGCTTTGTACACATCTGGATGATATCTATCACCAGAGTCAATCATTGCTCTCCAATAACCTTTTTCTGGATCTTTGGCGCCTGCCATAAAACTCATTGATTCTTTTATCAGTTCTTGATAACGCATACTGTTATTTATCTATAAAAGCACCTATACGCCCGTGCAGTTCAGGATCTTCAATGTAACGATATCCTTTTGGTGCTGTTGTAGAGTCTCCTTTAAACACAGGAATGTATTCTGTGTTGCCATAAACAAAATCTGGATTAGTTCTCATATGTACTTCAATCAGTTTATCGCCAATAAATTCACAGTTGAAATATCTGTATTTGTCTTTGTAAGGTTGTAATATTTCTGGAAATGATATATGGTCTTCAATTTTTATCCATTTTTTCCATTTGGTTAAATCTTTGTCATCTCTAATGCCTTGCACAGTGAGAATAGGTTTTCCATACTCATAGTCAACGCTGTGATGATCACCTTCAAATATTTCACACCAAAAATGTCCTGGTGACAGATGATCTGTGGATCTAATGATGTTTAATTTTTCAGCACCCAGACCTAATCCCATAGGATTTACACAAGGTCTTACTATGTATTTTCCTGGCTCTGGTACAACAGTGCCTACCGGACCACAACGATATCCTAATTTTTTTGAAAGTAGCAGTTTGTCAAACAGCCAAAGATCATCAACTTCAGTGTTTGACCAACAAAGATCTTCCCAGTGTTGTCTTACGTCTGCCATTACTTTCCTGCTTTAGTTGAAACTCTAATTGGCTTGTTGCCTTGACCTGATTGTTTTTTTCCGCCTCTGCCGGCTTTGTTTTGTGCTGATCGCTTACGTGATACTGCTGACTTCTTCTGTTTGCTTGACATTGATGCCGCCCTACTTGCTGGTACACATTTGGCATAGCCTTGTTTATCTCCAGATGTTCCGCACTCAGGATGTGAGCCGTCTTTTTTCTTTTTGCCTATGTTGACCCATTTTTGGTCAAACCATTTTCTTAGGCCACCTTTGTATTCTTCTGTCAACTCGTATAAACGCATACAAGTATTTATTATTGCATTGTGGGTTTGCTAAAATGTAATTCTACTGTGATACTAGCATCGTTGTTCATTTTATAAGTCATAGAACCTTCAGTTTCAAAATCATCAATCAGATTTTCATCAGCTAGATAGTTTGCTAGTGCTTGAATCACTTGATCCATATCAAGTTTAATCGTTTTGTCAGCTTGTTCAGTGAGTTGTTTATTATTCATTATTGGTTCCTTCCTTTATCTCAACTATCAAAGGCGATGTTCCTTTAATTATTCTGTGATAAGTGTTGGCTGGTATTTCAACTGTATCACCTTCTTTCAGTGAAGTTGGCAGTTGATTGTCAAACTGTATCAACCAATTTTTACCTTCTACTACTAAAACTTGTCTGTGTTCTCTGTCTCTGTGCCATACTAGTTCTTGTGATTCAACTGATTCTGAAAACACACGTCTAATAATACCTTTGGCTAATTTTTTATCTGTGTAAGGTTTTACCACCACTGGCCACCTTTGACGCCTAGACTTTTATATCTTGGTGTACGACAAGCCCAGTAACCTGCTTTGGTTTTGTCATTTTTTTGTTTGCACTTGTGTCTAGCAACAAAACTTGCTACTGCACCTTTGTTACCAGTTTTGGTTTTTAATCCTGTAGTATCTCCCCAACTGACTTTTTTGATTTTGCCTGTTTTGGGATTTTTTACATACACATAAAACTTTTTACTACCACCACGTTTTGGCTTGTTTAATTCTACTTTTTTGCCTTGATACTCTGCTTCTTTGACCTGTTTGTTTTTGTTGTAGCAATCACAGTGTTTGCAATCAGGACCACATTCACAGTCTTTGACTGGTGCACCGCAACATTCTTTTGAACACATTTCTACACCATCTTTGTACCATGTTTCTTTTTCTTCAACAACAAAAGGCAAATCCAAAGGCAATTCACCTTCAGCAGTTTTTACTATTGCACCCAAATCAGTTTCTAGCAGTTCTGCATCTTGCCAATCAACATCTAGTTCACCAGCATTGTACATGTCTCTGGCTAGATTGAACATTTCAAAAAATGCAGTTGAACCTGATCTATATACTGTTTCTCTTAGTGGCACTTCATTGTCAAAGTGCCATTGTAAACCTTCAACAGCTTCTTTGCTCATACGCCATCCGCCGCCGGCTTTTTTATACTGCTTGGCCGCCCATGCATTGGCATAAGCCGAAGGATATACATCAAACTTTTTTTTGGCTTGAGATTTATAATAACTCCACTTCGAAGGATTGGTAGGTTTTGGAGATTTTTTCTCTGATAATAATTCTACAAGTTTCATAATACTATTTATGATATCCAGTATTCTCTTAGCTCTGGAAAATAATCAAATACATTTTTATTGTGTATTTTATCTAAACGACTGGTCATATCACAAAAAGCGATCCATTCATTTATATCTCCGGGTTGAGATAATTGTTTTATTGATAGATCTACTAAATTATCAAAAGCTGGATCATTATGTTTGATTTTTGATTTTTCTAACCGTTTTATTAGAACTTTTTTAAGTTCTGGGTGTGCATTATCTAGTCTTAAATAATATGGTGTGTATATATCACTAATAATAATATCTCTTTTCTTTAACGGTCTTTTTAGTATTTTAGCAAAATCTTTATATATGTCGTCTGCACGTAAACACTGAAACACCGTTGGTGAAACACTAAAACTTATCCGAGTATCTGGTATAGCATGAGAAAGAGCAATTACTCCAGTAGTTGCTTGTTCCCAGTTACCATTCTGTCGAAAATATTCATAAAAGTTTTCACTAGCATCTAAACTCAAACATAACCACAACTTTCCAAACCCTGATAATAGTTTTTTTAAATCATAATTTTTAAAACGATTTGTTATTATACCATTTGTTGTTACCGAAAACTCAATTCTTTTTTTATACTCAGGGTATTGATCTATTTGCTCAAGAAATTGATAAAGCTCTTTTTGAAAGAAAGGTTCTCCGCCAGTAAATTCTAAATAAAATAAAAGATCAGAATCTTGCTTAAAAATATCTGCATCAATCTGTTCTTTTATAAATTCTATCCAATCACTAATTGATATTTTTTTTGAAAGTGATATATCATTCGAGTCATCATGACTATAATAAGGATTTTCGCCTAATTTATCAATAATATTACTCCATTGAGTGCTGTATTCAGAACTACAATGTCTACATGCTAAATTGCAACTGCTTCTAAATCTTAACTCTAAATTTATAATATTTTTTATACTTCCGTCTGGATTCATATTGTTTTTTAACCAATTGGTAGTAGTTTCAGAAAGTCCTTCAATTGCTCGTGTCCTTGCTGATTTTCCGCTAATCTTTTCATTGCTAATACATGATAAACAGTTGTCATCCTTTGGCCATTTGCCACTTGCAAGATCTAATCTTGTTTGATTCATTGGTGGATTATTTAACAAATCATAAATTGTGTCATATTCTTTAACAAAATTTTTATTTTTACTTTTAAAACACAATGCCGGTCTATTATGTTTTACATTTAAGGATCCTGTAGCATAAGGACAAAACTTACTCATTAATCCACTCCCAAAGTTCTAAATTTACATCTTTTAGTTTTGTATTTCTAATCTTATCCATAGCAGTTGTAAACTGTGTTAACTTGTTTTGAAATTTTTTTTGACTTTGACTATCTGCAGATACATTTTCTAAAATACCAACTAACTCTTTTTTTATCTGTGGAATTTTTGAACTTTGAATTCTTTTAATACATTCAGTTAATTGTGGTTTAGTTAAACAATTTCTAGGATCTAAAATTTCTGGATCATAAACATATGCAACAACAACATTATGATTTAAGTTCATATCTAATAGCCATTCTTCAAAATCTAAAACTTTATTAATGTTATAGACATTATTTGCCATATGTATTCTAGTCCATATGTTAGAATGTTCTTTAGCAATTTCTTGCCATTTTTTTATATTTTTTTGTAAAGTATTCCAATTTAATCCTGTTCTAACATATTCTGCTAATTTATCTACAGCTTCTACACTTATTCTCAATTCAACTTCTTTAAATCTAGATAAAAGTTCAACAATTCTTTTATTAGGAATAACACTAGCATTGGTACTTATTTCTATTTTTATATTAGACAATGTAGATTTTTCATGTAATAGTTCAATAAACTGCTCCCAATGTCTCATCATAAATGGCTCTCCACCAAAAACTCCTACTTCAAGCAAGTCAGTTAAATCTTGTTTTTCAAGTTGTCCAATAACCCACTTCTCATAGTTAAAAGTATCAAACTCATTCATTTTAAATGTAGAGTATCCGTAGTAGTCAAACAAATTATATACTGGTTGATTTTTAAATTTTTCCATTTCAGGAATATCTTTGTTCCAAGATGTGCTGAATTTTGGAACACAGTATCTACATTTAAAATTACAAAAATTTCCAAAAGCAATACCTAAAAGTTGTATTTTACCTGGTTGTTTTATTTTATTACCATATAAACTATTACTACCAATTCTCATACTTCTTTTTTGAGATTTTTCTTCACTGGCACAAATTCTGCAGACACTGTCTTTCAATTTTTGATAATTATATTTTTGTTCATTTAACTTTGAAACATGTTCTGATATTAACTCAGAACTAATACTTAAATTTTGTAAATATTGATCTTGTTCTAAACTATGGAAAGAAATCTTATCATGCTTGGCCCGGCAACAACTTTTGATATTGGAAATTTTGCCTTCTTTATCTTTAGGACTTATATATAGGCCATTTGTTAGCCAAACACAGTTATTATTCATTATTATTATCCGTTATTATGTATTATGTTTAATAATAAACTTATTTATTTAGACTGTCTACCACTTTTCATGTTAGCACACCAATGATACATTTTAGCACGTTCACCACTGGATTTTTTTGCTTTTGTTCTCAAACTTGTAACTGATCCTTTGCAACTGGCACCTGCACGTTTTACACGCCCTGGTCTGCTTTTGCCTTTTACTTTACCGTCAGCAAAGTTTTCTACTAGCTCAGCAAATCTCATTTTTTTCTACCGGAGCAGTGTGCTTTTTGTGAAAAACCTTTTGGGTTGCTACAGTTAATAGCATCTTTGTATTTTTTGCTCCATTTTTCAAGCAATTCTAAATTGTGTTGTATTGCTTCTAGTCTTTCTTTGACCGGAGGCATATAATGATTTTTTCTGCCTTTGGTTAATAAAGGTAAAGTTTTCCAAGTTTTAAACCAGTCTAGTGTGCCTGGTTTTGAATTCTTTTTCATTTTTTGCCACTTTTTAGTTCCTGGCAATGTTGTCAAACTTAATTTTCCATCTTGGTTTTGAAATTTTAACTCATCTGATTCTAGCACATTGATTAACTTTTTTGTTTTTTGTCCACTTTGTAACTTTGGTGGTACACCATCTTTGGTTACATTGAATCCCATTTTTGCTGATTGTTTTTTGATAGCATCAACACCTACATCTACTGTGGTGTTAATTCCTTTAACAACTCTGCCACCATGCTCAACCATAGTGCCTGTGTTGACTGCTTGGTTAACTTTGGCAACTAGTTCAGGTGTCCACTCGTTGTGTTTTTCCATGTATTGCTGAACCAGTTTTAATGCTGTAGAAATTTTTGAAACTGAATCTTGATTTGCTTGATATCTTATGCCAATACCATTTTTGGCTTGCCATCTTTCTATGTTGCTTGGTTTGTCATCTATTAATATATTTGGTGCTCCGGTGGTTTTATCTTTAGCATAACTTTCTTTTCTGCCTGTGATAATAATATCTTTAGGATCAAACCCGTGCTCTTTGAGCCAAGCAATTTTATGCTTTTTGGAATTTTCATGATCATTTCTCAGCGGAGAACTGCATATGTTCCATGTGCCACCGGTAAAAGATTTCACTGCGGAAATCAATTGATTGGCTGTAGGAAATACTGGTAGTGTAGAAAAGAAATCAGTGCCGGCAATTGCTGTGATACTGTCTTCAACATCAAATTTGCCGCCTGGTGCTTTCCAATGGTCTACACCTCTAAACTTTGCAAGAGCAGAAAAAAAGTCAGCAATAACACCATCCATGTCAACATAAACCAATGGCTTGTTCTGTATATCTTCTTTTACTGTTTCAGGATTTTTATCCCAAGAGCCTGTTTTTCTATATTGCTGTAATCTGTCTTTGACTTTTTGATTTAGATTTGGTTCAATTTTTTCTGGTGGACGTTTTTTAACTGTGTAAGTTTTAGGTCGTGTTGTAGCAAATCCTAAAACTTCTGTTATACCCATACCAGCTCTAACATCGTTGTACATTTCTTTAGCAGAACTTTGATCAACAACACCTCTTTTAAAGCCTGGCTGTGTTTTACCATTTTTGTCTTTCCAATCTTCAAATTTTCCTTCAGCGGCAAGTTTCTTTAGTTTACTTGCACTCATACCAGCAACACCTTCTGCATCAGGATCTCTTTCTCCAGCACTGACTACTTTGATACTATCAAATTTAAAATCTTTTCCGTTGTATTTTGGTAAAAATTCTTGAAACTGTCCAACTCTATCTGATCCGACAACCATTATCACATGCGAATAGCCTTTTTTTTCTAAGGCTTGCAATGCTCCTATTATATTAGTAACGCCCGGATCTCCTATCTGCACTCCTGTAAAACTCTGTTTAGCATATTTGAGTTTTTGCTGAAATGATAAAGGGTCAGTCTTTGGTTTTTGTGTATGGCTCAAAAACACATAAGGTTTTCCTGGTTGACGTTTGATCATGTCAACAAGTTTAGCATGACCCACAGTAGGTGGGTTCATTCTACCAAATGTAAAAACTGCTGTGTTTAAATCAGTGGCTTTCATGTATGTCCTTGTCTCTTATAATGTTATTTATTATAAGTAAGGTATTGCTCATACAACTGTTCTGCTGATATATTTTTGCATTTTGTTTCTGTTTGTATATCAAAATTTTCACCAAAACTCAAAGCCCAATCGTTAACTGCTTTGTTAGGTAATAGATCACTGTGTGCTCTTAGTTTTTGCTTTTTACAGCCTCGATCAAGTAGTTCACGCATGTTATACATTTCATTGTGTAACCTGTTGCCAAGTTCTGCTGGTGCAAGTGCTTCGTCTCTGCTGTAAGAATAATGCAACGATGGACGTTGTCCTCGCCATGAATCAATTACTCTTTTGACTCTGTCATCTGTAGGATCAATGTATTCTTCAGCTCTAATCCAGTGATGATGTATATCTAACACCAATGCAAGATCATTAGCAAGTTCAAGTGTGCTTTCAAGACCCCAGCCCATTTCATCATTTTCAATTGTGATAAGATTACGTGCTTCAGGACTCAATCTAGGTAGTACTTTACGAATACCTTCAGGACCTTGTTTGCCCGAAATGTGTACATTCAGTTTACAGCCATCTTGAAATGTTTTACCAAATCCCATCCATCTGGCCATGTCTGCATGATATTCAAATTCAAGAATACTGCGTTCAACAATTTCAGGTGTAGCACTGGCCAATACACAAAACTGACCAGGATGAAAACTCACTTTGACATCTAAATGTCTTGCTGTTTCACCTACTGGTGCAAAAATCTTTGCTAAATGATCTTGAATGTTTGGCTGTTGCCACCAATCAATCCAATTAGGTTCAGTATAACCTTGTAGCATTTCTGAACCTAATCTAACCATTCTACGTTCAGGTGGTAGTGATCCAACCCGCTCAACCATTTTACGAGCCGCAGTTGCATTGTGATTCATAATATCCCATTGACGTTGCTCAGCATCATTAGGATGTTCTCTAAGCCAACGCATTGTGGTTGATCTACCATTGAGTTCTCTGTCTTTGGCATTTATCTTCATGCCTTTGGATTCAGAAACGTCATTGATCCACTTACAGCAGAAACCAATACGTTTAATTACTGAGGATTTTTCTGTAGACATTTTGTACTCCAACTGTTTGTCGCCAACAATCAAATAGTGCATGATGGTGTTGTGCTTTTGGCATTTCGGGATCTGCTAAATCAAATATGGTTCTAGTATCTCTTAAATTATAAAACATCCATGGTGCACCTTTGTTTAATCTTTTAAAAATCTGTTCACATATCACAGTGTCAAATGCTACTCCTTGTGCCCAGAAATATTTTCCAGGCAAACAGAACTTGTAAAAATCTGTCATCACTTGTTCAATTGGATATCGTTCTTGTTCAGAAAATGCTTCTGCTTTGACATCATCATTTTGCTGAGCCCACCATGCCAGTGTGTCATCATCAATCTTTAATCCAATTGCTGAGCCCGATTCAGGATCAATTCTACGATAAAATACTTGAGAGATTGGAAAATTACCCCATTGCCAGTCTCTGTAATCAGCACGAGTGTCAAACTTTAATGCTCCAATTGTGAGAACGTTAGAATCAATGGTGGTGCCAAGAGTTTCCAAATCAATCATAATATGCTGAGTCATATAAATATTATAACACTATTTTAAAATTAGTCAAGTTCAATTATGCATAAAAAAAATATAACTTATAAAACATTTGAAATAAAAGATTCTACTAAAGAAATTTGGAAAGAAGGCGATGAAACTTATCAAAATTGCACATCTAATTGGAGTGCCGGTGACAATCAAGATCGCTGGGAAGAAAATATAAGTAATTCAGATACTAAAAAACTGCTTGATGATCTTGGGTGGACAGAAAACAATATAACATATAAATTCAACGAGTACGGATATCGAAGTGACAGTTTTAACCAGTCTTGTGATATAGCATTTGCTGGCTGTAGTATGACATTTGGCGAAGGAGTGCCTTTGGAAAAATCATGGCCATATATGGTCGCTAATCAAATAAGTGCTAATTATCATAATTTAGCAGTAAACGGAAGTGATTGGAGTCATATGGTACAACGAGTTTTTTCATGGATTGATACTATAAAACCAAAATGTCTAATTGTATTAAGTCCTCCTATTGAAAGATTTTCTTGGAAAAATAAAAACAAAGACTATATAAGCATTAACACTATAACAAGAAAACATGTTAGAAAAATAAAAAAATCAAATAAATTGTTATTTTCAACATATCAGAGAAATAAAATAAGAGATAACCTAACACTACTTGAAATAGTTGAAAACGAAGTAAATTATAACTGGTGGGCAACAAGCTATTACTTGTTATTAAAACTGTTATGTAAAGAAAAAAATATCAAACTTTTTGCTTTTGAAAAACAACCATTAATAATAAGCAATGGCACTTTTTGTTATTGTGACGAAAAAGGTAGAGACTTACAACACGACGGCATTGACGAACACCAAAAAATTAGCCAATATGTGATTGATCAAATTAATCTAAATCGCCTTCTTGGATAGTACCTTGAAAATTGTTAAATTTATAGCGATTTTGTAGTTCAGATGCTTGAGCTGTCATTTCTAAAAAATAATCCCCATCAATTGCCTTATCAAGTGTTTCATACACAGTTTTACCTTCTTGTATTGACAGTTCTCTTGTGATTGGCATTTGATAGCAATGGTAACCCATAGATTCATGATAAGACACATTATAGTCAGTTTCTACACCATCTGATGTGATAACTTTGTTTTCAGTATACAAATCCGAAGGTAGAATTGTTGCTAGTGTGTCAAACAAACTTTCAAGTGATTCTTCTGACAATGGTGATTCAAATTTTAATGTTATAGCATTCATTATAGTTATTTATTTAAAATAATTTCGTATGCTGGCGTTAAACAAACTCTATTAACACCATTTTCTCGTTTGAATCTATCCCATTCTTTGTTCTGTGTTGTAGCAACTAAACAAGAATCACTAGGTACTAAATCAAACTGTTTGCATATTTTTTCTTGTACGCTTTTATATTGTTGACTTTTAGCAAAAACTGAGCTGTGTTGTGTTACTTGATTGAATACATCAATAATGGCAGGATTAAAGTATCCAGCACCTTGAATTTCTTTTTGTAAAGGTTCTTCTTTTCTAGAAAAACGAATACCAGATCTAAGTAAATTTAAACCATATGGTTTAGAACAACTCCAAAAAACCTGCTGAACATTTTCATACATCTCAATCTTGTGCTCAGCTGTTGTTCCAACAAATGCTAAATCTAAATAAATTGGACATTGCAGTCTTATACCAACTTCATCATATCTTTTATCAAAGTTACCTGTAGCACTAAAAGGATTGCTCATATACAATGGCATATGAGGTATTAGATCTATTACATTATCAGCAACATGATTTGGTTGCTTTAATATAGTAGGATATCTGTATTCTCCAGTAAACACCTGGTAATGTTTTGTTTTTGCAAGAAAACAATCAATACTTTCATGTATTCCATTTGTTGGATAAGCATATTTAAATTCACTTAGATCTACTACAGGTTCTAAGTATTTTCTCACTTGCTGTTGGCATACTTCCCATAATTTGTTTTTTCTTTTTTCAATAGATATATTGCTTTGATCGGTGCTTTGTACATAATCACTTAGTTTGTTGGTTAAATTTGCAGTTATTTGCTTATCAATTGGCGAATGAATGGCTTTACTTACACCAAAATCTTTATTTGTAATATCAATCATTTTAGTGAATTATGTTTCCTTCTTTTAGTGCCAATTGTGAATCAAGTTGTTTTCCATTGTGCTGATAATAGACAACATTTTTCTTTGGTTTCCATTTGTAATTTTGATCTTGTAAATTGATACTGTAAAAATACTGCAAGTAATCTGCTTTTGGTGAAACTTTAAATAAGCAATCTGGTTCTAGTTTTAGATTTGTGTACCACTCTGTTTGTGTCCATTTTTTGAAAGCAGGATCAATCATTTTTTTCTTACGTTGATACAATGCGTTAATGGCTCTGTTTTTAACATCTACTGTGATGTACAGTATTTTATATCCGTGTTCTCTTGCCCAAGCAATTTGATGATCAGCAACCATAAGCCCGCAGTGTGTATGACGCCATGGCTTTAATATATGATAACGACAAACTCTGGCCGCAACATCTTCATCTCCAGTGTAGTGCGATGGCTCTACTGCTGAAATTGATATTAACTTGTTGCCAGCAAATACCATCCAGGTTTTTATGTCTGGGTTGTCTGGATCATACTTGTCATACGCAAGACTTTCATTGCCTTCTAAAAAGGTCTGTTCTCTAAACTCTTCAATTTGATTTTTATAACTAATATCGTAAACTTTTACTTCAAGTTTTTCCATTTGTTATTCCAATCAATATATTTTTGTTGCCACTTATTACTTGTGCTGTTGTCATATGACAAATAACGCTGTATAATTTCTGCATCTTGCTTGTAAAACTCTTCATTGTCTGGTACTACATTTTTCCAACTGTTATTAAAACATTTTGTATAAACAACATTAGCACCAAGTTTGACTAGGATTTCTTTTGTTGCAGGAAAATGCCTGTTACCACCTTCTTTAAAACTTGGTGTAAAAGTCAACAACAATGTTACACAGTTACTGAAAGGATACTGTGTACCTAAGTTAGAATTCATATAACCTTTTACTACTAACCAGTCTAAAAAGTTTTTAAATGCGGCACCCATTTGTCCAGTCATTTCTGGTACAGCAAACACAAACTGATTGTATTCGTATAACTTTGTAATAAGTTTATCTACTTCTTGTGGTACTACCCCATCTGATGCATTTGAGTTTATTACCGGTATGTCATAGTTCGCCAAACTGTCTACATCAAATACACAGTGTTTGCTTAGTAATTGTAATCCTCTATAATTGATGCTGTCAGGTGAGGCACTGCCACTTAATGCGATTGTTTTTGTCATTGCTATATCCTAACATCCATAACAACTCTGTGACCTAACCACATATCTAAATCAAACTCATACCAGTCATGATCAAAATTTTTATAATAAGTAAGATCAATTGTTTCATGTGCATTGTCTTTGTGTACATGAGTCTGTTCTTTTAACGTTTCTTGTATAATAACTCTTTTTGGTTTGTAATAATCTACAAGTCTATCAAACAAGTCTGTATGATATCCTGACTCAGCATAAAATTCTTCATGACATGGCTGACAGTAAATCAATACTCCACTCATAATTAGTGTGTCAACTGCAAAATTAACTTTTAGCACTTGTTCATCATTCCATGTTCCTACACGATATTCTACATTAGAATGATCCTTCCAATCTTGTACTGCTTTTGCAATTGGCAAAGGTGAAGTATCAAAACCCATATAATTATAATTTTTATAACCTCTTTTGTAAATTAAATGATTTACCATGCCCATTCTACAACCAATATCAACAATACCTGTACAGTTGTTATCAACAATTATATCTGCTTGTTTATTAAAAATTGGCCTTGCTACCATTGAATCTAAATAGTTCATATCTTCTACAAGATATTCTTTTTTCATTTTAACTTTCCAAGTAACCGGTTTACCTTGATACTCAGGCCATAAAATATTTTTTGTCATACAGAGCAAACCTCATCAATAGAAATCACTGGAATATCTTTTTGTTCAATTCGATTTTGTGGTATATTTGGATAGCCTGTTATGGCTCTTTTGTTACCTTTTGATAGTAGATTTCCAGAATGTGATATTTGAGTGTTATTTAAAACTATTATATCTCCGGTAGTGTAAACAACTTCATCAAATACTTTTCCTGCTGTGTCATGAAAACGTAAATTAAAATCTCCTTCTAAGTTGATAAATGCACATATTCTAGCAGTAACATTATCAAAACTTTGTTTTTTTACCGGATCAATATGAGGTTCTAACACTGTTGTTGACTTACGCCAATCCCATAAAAAAAAGTAATCCATAAATGTACAATTTACATATTTTTCAAAAATGTCTTTTATATCAGTTGGCAAGTCTAAAATATTTTTATGATATGTGGGAGATAGTGGAAATGAAGTATAATCAGAAACCTGCGACTGATCAAGATCATAAGTGTCTAAAGGATACAGTGTATCTAGTCTATCAACTAGATTTGGTATATCAATGTCAGTTTTTATAATTTTATAATATGTTGGCATTAATAATTTACCATACCCAACTTACAAATGTGTATCTTACTCCTTTGGTTATTTCTGTAACTCTATGAGGATACAAAAAATTACTAGGAAAGAATATAACTTCACCTTTATCTAAGTAGTAGTTTTCTTTATCCCAAAATCTTAAATAACCACCTTCGTAATCACCACTTAAACTTCCTACCATTGAAACTGTTGGTATACCTTTTCTTTTACCATCAAACACATGTCTTACATGATCACAGTGTTCAGTCATATCATTGGTTTGATGATATTTTATAAACTTAGGATCAGTAAAACCTCTGTAATAATCATACCATGGTAAGTCTTTTAAATGTTCTTTTACATAATAATCTAAACCAGTTTTTAAACTAGATCTTACTTTTTCTAATGTTTTTTGATTTTGTAATAGAGCTAAACTGTAATTTTCTTCTAGCCCGGTAAAATCTTTGTTGTTAAACAGATCATTCCAGTCAACACTTAAAGTTGACCCTGCAAGTCCGTCAGTTTGTTTTTTAGTATCTTCATAAGCATTTACTTCATCTTTAGGAAATGCTTTCCATGTGCTTTCATCATCAAGCATGTTTCGAACTTCATCACAAACGTCGTCATCAATAAATTTTGCTTTGTAAACATAATGCTCGATATTATGATTCATTATTATTCTCCAATCTTTGCATAATCACTTGCTAGTCTCCATAGCAATCTATTATTGTCTAGAACTGGTGTTCTACGATGTAAACTTGTAAATTGATCCATCATTAACAAATCACCTTCTTTAAAAATATGATGATATTGATATTTTGATCTAAAGATTATTGGTTTTAAACGCTCAATCATTTTTTCATGATCAATTAATTTTTTATCTTCCCAGGCTTTTATGATAAAATGATAAGGAAAATAAAAATAATATTCTCCAGTGTGCGGATGCTGATCTACCAATTTACGAATACTGCCTTTGTTTTTGCTCATAAACTCTAGTTCAGGATCATCATCTTCCAAATCGTATATGGTATTATTTTTGAATTTTAGTCTAATATTAATTGATTTCCAATACTCTTGTTCATCTTTAGACAAGTCATAAAATGGCATACTGGTATGACACACACTGAGTGTGGTATTAATATCTTCTTTGACACAATATAAACTGATTAAAATTTTATCAATCAAGTGTCTCGAATTACCATTTGAATGCCAACCTAATTCAGTATCTCCAAACATACCAATTTTGTTTCCGTCTTTGTCACGTTTACCTGTTACTAAAAACAGTTCTGGATGATCTTTCGGATTCATAAACAAACCAGGCGCTTCACAATCGCCAAACCGTTTCTGCATCAAAACAATCTGTGATTCAGTAAATTTTTGATCATAAAAAACAGCAACACCTTGTTTTTGAATTTGCGTTGCAATTTCTTTTAATCTCTGATCAGATACTTCTAATATGTTTTCTGTACTCTTAAAAGGTGTTATCATGCTGTTTCCTTATTTTACAGTTTCAAGTGTTTGAATATCTTCTTGTGTTGGCAGTGAAAACATCAATGCAATTCTATCTTCAGTGCCTCTATGTTCAACTGAGTGTTTTAGTCCAACGTTTAAAAAGTATGCTGAACCATCAGATGGCATTTGATATTCTTCTTCTACACCTCTACGCCATATTTTGTTATAAACATTTTCTGTACCTTGAATTGGCACAATAATTCTTATTGCATATTCAGGACCATAGTCAATGTGAGGAGTGAGATATTTGCCTGCTCTAATTCTTGACAGTCTAACTCTGATAGGCGTTGCATTAAATTGCCCTTCAATTGCTTCTTTTAGATAAGAATTTTGATAAATTGGTAAAGGATGATGCCAATTGTGTTCATTCATTGGCGCCGGTAATCCTTCAAGTCTACGAGTTTTTGTTCTGTACTTTTGTGTCTTTGATACTCCCAACGACTCGCTGTTTGCTGTAATCTTACATTCTTCTCTTAATTGTGTTAAATCCAATACATCATTTAAAGATTGTTCGTAGTAAGTTAAATTGATTTGATCAAAATGATGATAGTTATCTGAAGCAAGATCTTCATGTACAGCACACAGACCTCTGTTTGCCTGATACACATTAACCCATTCTTCATTCAAACGTTTTACTTCTTGTCTAAGTTTTTCAATGTCAAATTTAATACCTGGAATAGGTGCTACACTTGGTAATTGATATTTTGTTCTTGTTTCCATTGTCTTCATCCTTCTGCATTATTATATATGTATTATAATGCACATGCAATCATTTTCTTAATAAAGGTACCACGTATTTTCCACCCACATCCCATGGACCAAGTATTAATCTACTAACATCATCATGATGATTATCGTGATATCCTTCTCCCCACATGATCATATTGCTTATAAAATCAATAGTAGTTGGTTCTGCTTCTTTACCATTGTGGCCAAAATAGTTTAGATAAGTCAAAAAGAACCATGCATGAGTAAAATTAAATGCCATCCACACAACCAACCAAGGATTAATCAATGCATGAAGTACTACTGCCGCACTGTAAAGTTTCCAATAGTGTTTGGTTGTAAACACAGCATCTCTTTTACGTAAAAATCTTCTCATAGGTATAGCACCACTTGGTGTTTGATATCTACCCATCAGCATCTTCCACCAACCTAGATGTTTAGGTGAGTGTGTGTCTAGTTCAGTATCACTGTACTTGTGATGATTTAGATGTGCAACAACATTATGTCCCGGAGGTCCTACTGCACTTATTACAGTTGATGCCAATAATATTTTTCTACCTATCCAGCTTGGTTCAAACTGATCATGACACAGCCATCTGTGATAGGCAATCTGTGCCAAGTTGTTTGTGATGTGACCTGCTAACGTAAAAATCAATGCAAGTTCCCATGACCCGCCCATAATAAAGTAAGCAGGAATACCTACAATTGCGATGACAAACATCGCTATAATTTTTAATGTTACCCAGTCTATGTATTTCATTTTGTTACATTAACTTTCTTGTCTTTTACAGAGAGCAATTTGATAAACCAACCACCTAAATCAAATTCCCACCATTTGTGTTTGAAACTTGGATTGTTAGGGTCAGCATGATGATTGTTGTGCCAACCTTCTCCCCACATTAAGATACCAAGCAAAGGTATGTTGGTTGAATTGTCTGTTGTTTCATGATTTCTGTAACCAAACATGTGTGTCAATGTGTTGATAAATGATCCTGCATTCCATAGTATCATTGCAGGAAACAAGTATGCCGCAACTAGCAACATTGGATCAATCAACAACCATAATACTGCTATTACTAAATGTATTTGAAAATACCATTTGTGTAAAAACATGTGAAAAGAATCTTTAATCAAATGCATGGCATATTTAGGATGTGGTGATTCAAACATGCTTAACCATTGCACTCTAAAAAATCCTTGATGTTGAGGTGAATGAGGATCACGTTCTTGGTCAGTAAAATGATGGTGCTCTCTATGAACTGCTACCCATCCTATTGTTGATCCAGTTAAACCGTAAGTACCTGCTAATGATCCAAAATAATAAAACCACTTTGGTGCTGGCCAACTCTTGTGTGATAAAAGCCTGTGAAATGTCATAGTCATTCCAAAGCAACCGGTGACAAAATATACAAAAACTGCTATGATCCAATGATACCATTCACCGTACATTATCATAGGAATAATACTCAGATGTGCTACAATCTGACTAAAAAGCAATAACCATTTAAAATAATTTTGTTTCATACTTTATTATACATTGTTTTAGTTTAAAAATCAAAGTTTTTATAAGTTTTATTTGTATTTATTAATGATCTTTAAACCACTGATCTATATCAAAGTTAGAATACATTACAAAACATAATCATAGTGCTTTCGTAAATCAGTTTTATACCAACACGCAGTTCTTAATAGTTCTCTAGGTTTGTCTTTTAGTATTGTTGGTCTTCTATGAATTGTGAGAGTTTGATCCATTAAACAAATATCACCCTGCTTCCAAAGATGCTTATATGTATATCTATCAGATTCAATCCATTCTTTATATATTTTCCAATACAGTTCTTCACTGTTTGCTTCATCTGAAAATTTATGAACTTCATACGGAGTAAAAAAGATACCTTTTGTGCCTAGCGGATGATTTGGCACAAAATTGTGTTCTTCAATTATGCCTCTGGATTTTTTATATAATCCTTTATGATCTTCACTGATGTTTTTGGTGTTTTTTATATCTCTTGTGTTTCTGTTTCTGCTAATGTCTTCAAAAACATTTTTTCCATATATTTCTTCAAATTTTGGTTCCCATGTTGTTTGAATTCTGCCCAATCTTCTAGTTGGGTCTAAAACTATTTTTAATTGTTCGTAGTAGTCTTTGGTTTGTTGATCCAGTGTTTGCCAATATGGAACACTGTTACAAAACCAGGTTTCAGTGTCGTAAGTGATTGTTTTAGCAAATAAGCCAACCATTTCTTCAGCATCACCAACTGGTGTAACATTTGTGTGCCAATCTAGTTCATAATCAGCAAACAGTCCTTGGTTGTTTTCATCAACTTTTTCATTAGTGACACGCCAGAACAAATCGCTGTGTTCACTGTCCGTACACCAAATATCAGGTGACAAATGATAACCATATTCCAATGACCATTCAGCAAATTGTTCTGGCGTTGCTCCGCTGTTTTCTATAACCACAACACCATATGTGCCAGTTTCTTTTGCTGTGTTTACTGGATCAATTTGATCAATTGAAGTATCTTTGTATTTGACACCAAGTATTTGATTATGATCATTTGTTATAAATTGTCTATTCATTTTTTGCCTTTATTATTATAAATTGTACAGTCAAACAACTGTTTTAGTCAAGTTAAAATTTGTGTGTCTTTTCACCAGGTTTGCCCCACCATGGCACATACCCGTCCCAATGATCTCTAAAAGGATCTGTTGGATGATCATTATAAACTGCTAGTGCTAACCTATAATCAGTTAATGTTTCGCCATCGTGATATCTTCTATGGCCGCATTTTAAAGCAAACACTTCCCCGGGCTTGTAGACGTAACTGCCTAGAGCCTGATCCGGAAATTTAAAATCATATGTTGTGATTTTAAACTCGCCTTCAAGTACCACCATAAAAGTAGTACCTCTGCCTTCGCCATCGCTGTGTTTGTTTAATCTGCCACCTTCTGGTGATTCCCAAACATATGTGTTCCAGTCTTGGTCGTTGCCATAATCATTGTTGCCCATGGGTCTAACGGGACATATCTTTTCTAATCGCTGTTTTAAAACAGGATGGCATTCAGTTCCCCACCAATAGGCATAATCGTGTTCACCCGATGTGATTCTGTTGCCCGGTGATGCCTTCATAACAGTCTTGGCCCATTGTTTGAGTAGATCTATATCACACTCTAGTGGAAAGCTCACATACCAATCTTGTTCACTTATTATTTTATGCTTGGACATACTTTTGTTCTCTAGTACTGCTTAGTGTTTTTTCTACATGATCTTTAAAAGAATCAAACGTAAAAGTACCTGGAATATCAATCCATCTAGTACACCATGCATTTCTTGGTGCTTCTGTGATGTGTACTCGGTGTAGTATATTAGTGTTTAACAGAACCGGACGATCTACAACAACTGTTTTTACTTCTTCCAAATTGGCATTGTTGTTTTTTGGTACCATAAAATGACTCTTGTTGTGTCTATATTCTAAATCGTTGATAACTGTTTTATACACTGTAATTTTAGCACATCCTGTGATAGGAAGCAACAAATTAAAGAACAATGGTTTATCTAAATCTATATGAGCAGGAATATGATAAGGCACTCTGGCTTCTGGACTGTAATTAAATCCAGTTGCTAATGGACATATGTCTGGATGTACTTTTTTGTGTTCTTGCAATATTGGTTGCATTATACCTTCGTATTTGGGATGACTTTTGATAAGCCAACTGCTAATATCACATTCAACAAAAGTGCTAAATCTGGTTTTTTTTAAATCTTCATAGATTGACTGATACATTTCTACATCATAATCTACATCAACGTATTCTATTGTTCCTGTCATGGTTACTGTTCCTCTATTTTTTTTATTACAAGTATTTATCGTTTATGTATTTGGCTTGCCAATCACACCCATCTTGACCAAAGTGCAATCCAGAATCCTTAATGTATTTGTAATACTGTTCATCGCCAAGTATTCGATGAATTGAAGGTATATCTGTTTTATACTGTTCTAGACCATGATGCCAGAATATCAAATTGGCTTTTGAATGTATTTTACTGATGATACTTTGATATTCTAGCTCTAGTATTTCTAACGGCATATATTTGAAATATTTGTGAGCAAAATCAATTTCATCAGGTGTTTTGGCTTTGAATATATAACTCTTTTTTTCTGGATCCGCTATTGCTGAAGCATTGGTAGAAAATATATATGGATCAAGATCATCAAACTGCAAAAGATTACTATCGAATTTGATCAAATGTTTTTCAAAATCAAATTGATCTGGCCAAAAACACAGTCTACTAGATCCTGTGATTTGAAATACAGTGTAATCAAAATCTTGTGCAAACTGTTCAAACAAATAAGCACTGAACTGTAGATTGGTTCCTGAATGTGAAAAGTTTGTGACGGATATATCCGGTCTTAGTCTAGCCAGAGACCTAACCCAATTGGGTTGACTTTGATTGACGTCTTGATGTTGACTGGTGCCATAACTCCAACTACAGCCAAATACTGCCAGTTTCATTTATTTGCTTTTGGCTCTTGTGCCTGTGTACAAACCAAACCAGGCCGCACCTGCACCTACCACAATTGACACAAGACCTGACTGTTCCATTGAGGGTGATGGTAAAGCCATGTACCAGATCACCACTTTGTACAGTAGGTAAATGTAAGTTGTGATAAACACTCTGGGAAAAATTCTCCAGGCATCAACTGCTCTGGCCAAATGAATCAACCATTGAAAAGGATTCTTTGATGAATCTGTTGTTGTGGTATCAACTTCTAGTTCTAGTTCTATTTTTTTCTTTATGTCTGCCATTTTTTATCCTTATAAATCAGCTATCCTTGTCTTAAAGTCTGCAAAATCAGTACTTGCTGACACTACTGCTTTTAATTCTGTTAAACTTATATATGAATCTATAATACCAAAATCTTTTACCAGTCCCACAAATGTGTCGCCAGATGCAATAGATCCTAGATCTGGACCTAGGCCTAAATGATCAGTTGTTGCACCTGTAATCAAACCTAGATCAGTTGGAAATCCTATATTACCGCTGAGATAACTTGTTAGATCACTTGTCAACGCAACTGTGCCTGTTGAGTCTGGTAATGTGATTGTTCTGTCTGCTGTGGGATCTGTGACTGTTAGAGTGGTTTCAAACCCATCATCTGTGGCACCTTCAAACACAAATGCGTTTTGTACGTTAATTTCTGTTGAATTAACAGTTGTGGTTGTACCATTAACTGTCAAATTACCTGTGACTGTTACATTACCTGAGAACGCACCATCACCAGTGACATCTAGTTCCACTGAAGGTGATGTGTTATTTCCAATACCAACTTTACCAGTGTTGTCAATGTACAGTCTAGCACTTGTATTGGTAGAATTGTAAACAGTGAAACTGCCATTGGCTCCACCTACTCGCACATAACCATCTGAGTTACCTAAGTGTATCTGTCCTGATCCAGAATTATTGCCTCTGATAAATGATGCCACATCTGCTGATGTTCCTTCTACACTTAATTTAGTTGATGGTGCAGTTGTTCCAATACCTACTCGATTGTTTGTTGAATCAACATAAAGTGTATCTGTGTCAATTGTGAGTCCATCACTAACTAAAGTCCCTGTAACAGTTGCACCGGTGTTTGTAGTTGAAAATCTTGCTGTATTGTTGAAATATAATTCTGCTTTGTTGCTTTCTTGAAAGTATGCATATCTTTTTGAGCCATCTGCATTGTCAAAAATTAAATTTGCTCCTCTGATTTGCAGTGCACCGGCACCTTCTTCTTGGATGTATGAATGTGAACCATCGTGATAAATTTTTAAATCATTACTTGTACCAAACTGTGCTTTTTTATTATCAGCAAAATTAATATCGTTGCCGTTGGTGTCTAAATCGCCACCCAGTTTTGGTGACTTGTCTTCGCTGATGTCAATCACATCCTGTTCTGCTTCTTCACTGCCATCAGAACCAAACTTACGTGTTTTCATTTTGCCAGATGTGGCATCACGTTCAATTTTGATTGCTTTGCCGTCAGTGTCAAACAATTCAATGGCCGCGGCTTTGATTGTTTTTCTAACATCACTTGAGTCTTTTATATCTAAATCACCGTTGCTGTCTTTGGAAAGTTTGGTACCGCCAATGTCAACTGTGCTACCTGCTAGATAGATATCGTTAAATCTCAGTGTGCTGGAACCAATGTCATATGTTTCAGTGGTGTCTGGCAGTATGTTGCCTGAAAATGTGTGTACTGTGCCTTGACGTCTCATCACTCTGGTCATGTCATTGGCAGTGTAGCCTGCGTCAACTGAAACCTGTTCTGAATTCTGTACACTGTTTACACTGACATTGTCGAGTTGTGAACTGTTTCTTGGAATGACATCAAAGTCCACCGTGACTGTGCCGTATATTGTTGCCAATGTTTTAAATGCAAAAATAAATCCTGCTGTGGTGGTTTCTTTGGTCCACAACTGTGGATCTATATAACGACCTCCGTTGTATTCTTCCGAATAATCAATGGTCCAATTCAAATCTGGCAGTGTGTTTGATCTCAATGCCGCATTGAAATAAACTGTGTGTGTTTCGCCGGCATTCTGTGCTGTGATACGCCCAATCACTTGATAATTCTGTGAATTGCCGTCTGGTGTGATTGTTACAACTTTTTGATATTCATTTGCAGAAAAATAACTGCCACTTGCCGCACCAGTGTACATCTGATTGAATTTCATTATGTTTGAATTGTTGAAACGAATTTCTGTAAAGTAAGGACTGTTTGTACCTATGCCAAACACAGGAGCATTCAGCACCGGTGCTGTCATTGTTTTGTTTGTGAGTGTGTCTGTTGAACTGGCTGTGATATAACTTGTTAGATCGCTTGTTAATGCAACTGTACCAGTTGCATCTGGCAGTGTGATTGTTCTGTCTGCTGTTGGGTCTGTTACTGTCAGTGTTGTTTCAAAACCATCATCTGTAGCGCCTTCAAACACAAATGCATTTTGTACATTGACTGTTGTTGAATCAACAGTGGTTGTTGTGCCTTGAACTGTCAAGTTACCGCTTACAATTAGATTGTTGTCAATAGTAACATCTTGATTTGCTGAGTCAATACTTAGACCGCCGCCATTTTCTCCGTTTGCACGTAGATATAAATTGTTAGTACCGTAAATTCTAAAATTATCACTGCCATCGTTGTCAAACGCACCAACGTTGGTCATTCTCAAACCCGAGCCTGATTGTGCAATTCTCAGAGTGTCGCTTACTATTACACTGTTACCAGAAGCATCAAATGTTATTGCTCCTGTAAATGTCTGTGTTGATTCTAGTAAAGCCGCTGTACCAGATGCATTTGGTATTGTAAGTGTGGTTTCGCTGGTGTTATCTGCTGGTGAAAGAACTACACCTTTTTTACCAATTTTAAATGAGGGATTAGTTGTCCCTTTGATATTATATGTTACTGCCATCTCTGCTCCAAGTTCTGTGCATAAACTGCCACAGTCTACAATTTCTTGTAGTCTTGATAGTTCTTATTATGTTTGTATTTATTTCAAAAGAGAAAAAGCAGTGTATTACAGGTTGGTCAATGCTTTGGTCACACAGAAACTGGGACCTAACTGAACATAATCACCGTTTTGTCTGTCCCAGATGATGCCGGTATATTCGGGTTTGCCGTTCACAAAACTCACATGACAGTCTTCTTGGAAATGATCTTCTATGCCCAAGAATGACAACTGTTCACGAATTATTCGTTCAATTTTGCGTTTTTCAAAGACGTGACTGACGTCAATAACTACAGCATTGCTCATAACTGTATTTATTAAAACAGCAGTTAACAGTTTGTTTTGAGGTTAATTATTACTGATATTGAAAGCCACTGTGATTCTGGTGCCGGCAATGTCGTACTGTTTGTCAACACGATGTTCCAACCATGGTGGAAAAATCACACAGTCGCCTTCTTGCACAGTTGGTGTGTACATGGTCATTTCTTGTTTGTATTCACAGGAATTGTACATGGTTTTCATGGGATTGATAAAAGTTGTGGCTGTTGCTCCTTTGGGCATTTGAATATACACTATGCCCGAAGCCAGTGTACCCACACTGTTGTGGTTGTGCTGTTCCTGATGAAAGCCTTCATTGTAGATGTTGTACCACATGTGACAGTTTAGTTTTATGTTCAAGCCAATGGTTAAATCATTAAATTCTTTGATGATAGGATAAATTTCTTGAAACAGTTCTTGATCTTGCCAGGCAGTTTCTCCTCCGGCCGCAATTGATGTGATCACATCTGACTGTTTGGCCCAGGGATTTGGCACCTGTAGATTTGGTGCATGATCTCTGATAGAGTTTACTATTCTGTTTTTATCAAATTTGATATTCTTTTTGATAAACGGAACTTCAAACATTATCTAATCACTTCAACATCTGCTTCGGTTTCTATGACCACACGAGCGCCGCAAGAAAGGATAGGCCGATCATTGCCGCCGTACCGTACCACGCTGTCTCCCATGATTCTGACTTCGTGACAATATGTATTTTTACTACCTTGTTTGACTGTGATAACAGGTTCATCTGTGCCATGCTTTTTGTTGCTCCTAATCTTGTGCTGATTGACATGTATATAAGTCTTAGTCATTTTTTTCTTCAAAAGCCATTTCTATAAAACGGTCCACACTCTCGGTATGCGAATGATCAACGCCATTCTGTTTGTACAAAATACTTTCTAATATTTTTAACATTGGTACCATGGCTTTTTCTGTTCTGTTGTCAAATTCGATACCTTGATCCATCATGTTACTGATTAATCCTTCCAGTATATACTGATAAGATTGATCTAATTGTTCTTTGTTTTTTTGTTTTTTGACTGATGCCAAATTTACTATGTTTGTCATTTATGCTCCTCCAAGCCAGTATCTCAGCAGACTCATTCCCAGCATCACAAATATCACACCATTCAGTGTGATTAATGCTCGATCATGCCACATCATGCCCACAATAAACCAACCGGTTACACCGACGATACTGAAACTGACATCATAGATTTTAGGTACTTCTTCTACTGCTCTACACATCACTCCAATAAGAATGAACACTGAAGCACACCATTTGATGTACCAAGATAGATCTCCTTTGGGAGTAATTTTTTTATAAACTCTTGATGAGTTTAATTCTTTAATCTTTTCGTCTAATTTTTTAAATTGTTCTACCACTTAATATTCCACTGTTTGTTTTAAATGTTTAATTTCCCAACCTGGTTGCTCTTTGTCTTTTCTAGCCAAATCCACCCATACGTTTTCTTCAATAAGTTTAGCATGAATTTGATTGAGAGTTGTCAGTGTCTGTTTGAGCTCTTCTACCAGTTTTTCCACTTTTGGATCTTTCATATTAACCTCCTAAACATAGTCTCCTGTTACATCTTTTACTTCTAATGGTCCTACAATCTCCATCCATGATTCTACTATTTCAAAACCATGTGTTCCTTCAAAGTCCCAATCTTCATCTGCTAGATCTATAACTTGATCTTCTGTGATGTTTTCAAAATTGCTATAGTCATTGCCAGTTCCATCTTCTGCTTCATGATCTTCCACATACTGATCAAGTGTGCTGAAAACCACATTGTCAGCATCAGCATTGATTTGCTTTTTGTAATCTTCTAGAGAAATATCTTCATCTATTTTTACAATCACGTATCCATCACGAAAGTTATCCACTCTGGTAAACTTCTGTTGATTTTCTTCATGCTCATATTGTTCATAAACATCAAAAGATTTTTTGTGTTTGCTTTCTATACTAAACCATTTAGCCATATTGCCCTCCTTTGGTTTATCCGTTTAACAGCCAATAATTGTAGTTTAGATAACTTGCAAAAGATACCCAAAACAAATACGGCAACATAATTACACTGGCCCAACGATCAATGCGCCAAGCAAGAATTGTGTAGATTAATATACTAGACCACATTGCAACAATGTAATAGAATGCTAGTTCTAGACTCTGTGCACCAATAAACACCGGAGTCCATATCACATTGATTGCCATCTGCAAACTCCAAAAAGCCATTGCTGGTGCTTTGATTGAGCTTTGGCTGGCATACATTAATCTGTATGCACTGGTGGCAATTAAAATGTACAACACTGTCCACACAGGTGCAAAGATCCAAGCGGGTGGTTGTAGCTCTGGTTGAATCAATGATGTGTACCATTCATTGTCCTGACCAAAATTAAACACAGCACCAGCACTACTGGCCACTACTGTACACAGATAAAATGCTATCCATGTTGTGATTTTGTTGATTTTCATTTTATTTGAAAAATGCAATGTAAATCAGCAATCCAATTATCAAAAGTTTTCCGTAGTCAAGGTCAAAATCTGTACCTTCACCAAACTTCTTTTTGAGTTCACTCAGTTTCATTGTTTTCCTCCTTAGGTTTCCAATTTTCTATGTAAATTTTATCATAATGGTCTTTGTCTACAACATCAAATTGAAAAGGACCATTTATGATCAACTGTTCATCTTCTATCTGCCATTTTTCGTTCCAGTCATACAACCATCCAAATCCTGATCTACCGTCTGGATCTTCCGGATCACCATTGTTCCAAGTTTCTTCAAACTGTTGTTTTTCTTCATCAGTCCAAGGGCCTTCGTAATCAAACCAAATGCTACACAAGTCATCTAGTTCAGCACCGTGTCCAATTTGGCTATCGCACCAGATAGTATCACCTTTCCAATTATAATCATAGTTCATGTCATCACCTTCTTTGTAGCCATAACCCCAACGATAGGTCTCATTGATTTCCACAAACTTTTGATTTGGATCATTTGGTACGTCATACAGTTGAATCATCTGCGTTATACTTTTTTTATGTAAAGGTGTTATTCTTACCACTACTTGATCTGTGGTAAAACCATATTTGAGTTTGTCAACTACTTCTTGCTTTTGGTCTGTGGTCATATTATTCGTGTTCTCCGCCCGGATCTCTAGGATCTAGTTTTACTTTATATGGATTGCCATCATTGTCTCTGTAGATCACATAGTCTCTGGTTCTACCATACGAGTGATATCCTTTGATAAAATTAAAACTCTGCGGACTGCGTTTTGCTGTTTCAAATGTGGCCACTGTGATAAAAATTGCGGCGATAAAGATCAAATGAGCAATTGCTGTGTAACCAAACACTGTCCAACTGCCTACTAGGATTGAAAATGTCACACACCACATCCAACACAATACCTGTGTGACCATGTGTCTAGTATTAAAGTCTTGAATATGACGCAATGGATTTTTCTCCCATCCCATCACAGATGTGTATGCATCATAGATCCATTCTGCTAAGTTACGTTTACCGTTAATGTTTGCCATTATATTTTTTCTCCTGCTTCAAAACCTCTAAATCTTAGGAATCTTGGAAAACGCAAACTCCATTCGTTGTCTGCATCTTGATTCTTAGTTATAGCATCTGCTCTAACTTCTACTATTTGTCCAACTAATTTTTCCTTGCCAGTCCAGAATTCATCTCTGTTGTCGTCAGTCAATCCACTGCCCACATTGACTTTGATGAACTTGCCATCATCTGTGCCTTCACAGATCAAAGCACCAAGTTTGCCTGTATTTCTACCTGTGCCTTCTTCTGTTGCTACCACTTCTAATGAAACTTCTATAAATGGTTTTGCTTTCAGCATGTAATGACTTCGCTTACATTCGTAAGGTGCATTTCTGTCTTTGATCATTATGCCTTCAAAACCTTTTTCAATTGCTGTTGCATTATATTCTTTAAATGTTTTTTGACCTTCATTAGTGTCAAAATCACATTCTACTTTGTCTACTACAAATATATTGCTGTCTGTTTTTGCATCAGCAAGTAGATCCTGTAACTGTTGATGCCTATCCCAACAACCCAGTTTGGATTTGCCTTGTTTAAACTCTTTAAGTGTCAACACATCAAACAGAGCAAATTTGGCATCAGTGGCTTCTACATTGTCTTTTCTATGCACCTGTTTCATTAGTGCCTGAAAAGAACTAGATACCATTTCGCCATCCAACACCATAGACTCTTCAAATTTACTTGCAAGTGTATCTACAATTTCTTTTTCAATGTGTCCAAAGTTATGAAACTGTTTACCATTACGTGAATACATTGCTACTGCATCTGTGTCAGCATCATATATTGCAAGTACTCTTACACCATCTAATTTGTAGTCTAATAGTTTTTCACCTACTAGTTTCTTTTCATGGTTAGCACTGTCATGAGCCAACATACAACTAAAAACCGGTACCATGTACTCGGGCTTTTTGCTTTTTTTAGCCACTGCATTGATAGTTTTTTCACTGACTCCACATTTTAAATCTTTGATAAGAATTCTACGATACCAATTGTTCCATTGATCTTGTGTGGCAATATCCATGTGAAACTGAATCAAATCTCTGGCCGCATGGCCGGTGGCTGTTCTGTTGTTGAGTTTTCGTGCTAATTCTTTGAACTGTTCCCAACTGCATCCAGGACCATCTTTGGTAGATTCAGGCACCTGCTTTACACCAAACACATACAGTTTGTCTAAGGCCATTTGGCAACCTTCAAAAAACACAGTGTTGTTGTTTTTGATTTCTTGTTCAATCACAGATTCTTTAAACAATCTTGAGTTGTCTGATTCTAGTTTTTTAATTATCTGTTCCATTATTTCAATACACAATTCTTAACCACAGTCTCATGACCATAGTATTCAGTTATCTTGTGACTTTTAACTCTGCCTTTGAGAGTAGCTTTTGATCCAATATTATGATCAAGATACTTTTGTGTCAACCATTTGATCACATTGTTTTGTGAATCAGTAAAAGTGTACACACAAAAATCATGCATATCATTGTTGTAAACATTAATTAATGTCACATCAGTCTCAATTGATTGTCCAACTTGTCCAACAAAACGACTGTTTTCTTGATAAAAAGCATATTCTTTTTGTCTCTGTTGTTTTTTCAAATAGTTTTGATGCACTCTTGGCAGACTGGCCACAATACCAACATACCGTTGGTTTACCTGATCAGAATCAAGAACTGCTAAAACCTGTTGTTCATATGAAGTAATAGTTCCTGTCATTTTTTTCAACAACAGCTCTTTTTTGAGATCTAGAATCTGTTCTACAGTTTCATGATAATCCGGTACCAATCTTAATCCATTTGTTATCTGATTCAAACGATCTAGTACCACTTGTTTGTTGGGTTTTTTATCAGAAACGTCAAAGGCTTTCACGTAGCCTTGTGTGTTGAACACATCAACGGCCACAGATATTGCGTCATAGATATTCCAATTTGTGTTGGTTTTCATTGCTACTTCCATTGTTTCTAACTTATAGTGTTATAATAACACTGTTTTGGATTTTGTCAAGTGAGTTTTTGGTGTGTATTAGTGATATTTTCTGACTTTTTTCCACTCATCCTGTGCTATGCAAGAATTACACACAATATCAGTTCCAGCAGGATTGTAGAAAAAATCTAGTTGGTCAGAGACAAAATCTTTAAGACTTTTTTCTAATTCAGTATTGTCATTGTTCGTTAGAAAATAATTTATTTTCTTATTATTTTTTACTAGATCAAACTTTTCGTACTTGATACTAATATCGTTAGACTTTATCTTTAAAAATTCTAATACTTCATCTAAGACCTTATTTGTCTTTTTAATAGTTGCTAGGTTGTCAAATTCAATACCATGAATAGCAGTGTTGTTTTCAAAATCAAAAGATTTATCATAAAAAGATTTCATATCAAGATTTGTGTTTTGATAGATTTCATCGTAATTCTGATCATTGATAAACTTTAAAAAAGATTTCATTTTTGATTTGCTAGTTAACGTTGAAAAATAATGATATTCGATAAGCCATAATAGTTGTATACCTTGGCCATCGATAATAGTATTAGCAATGTAGGAATTGTCAGTATGAAAACTAACTACGTTAAATGTTAATTCTTTATAGCTTAGTTGGTATCTTACTACATTAATTGATTGTAAATATTCTTTTATAATATTATTTGAGTTTAACAAGCTATAAAATATAAAATCTTTTTGATTTTCTAGTAACAATTCTTTATTGCATATTGTACATTTGTTTTGACTATGCTCAGTTCTGTACTTGATATTCAACTTTGCAATTTTTCTTGCTAGTGATTTTTCTAAATACATTATGTTACTTGTCCTAATATCTGTTGCCAATTGTCAACTTTGGTTATTCTAGCATCATCTTTGTAAGCATTATATTCATGCTTCATTAAAAATGTATTTAACCTCTGATCTGCTCCGGCAACTGCATTTGTCCATTTGTCTTCAACCCAGATTGCACCTGAATCTTTGTACTGAGATAACCATTCGTTTTTTGGTTCACCAAAACCTACCACATCCATTCTTGTGATTAATCCTGGAAAAACATTTTCCAAATTCTGCTTTCTAAGTGAATATTGATATTGATCATAACCCATAGCAGTACAACAGATAATTTCATATCCTTTCTTTTGGAATTCAAGCAATACTTCAGCCGCATCTTTGTGTGGCTTTAGATACCCAATCCAAGCAGAATGATTAAATTTCTGCATCACTTTAGCAATATCAGAATTCTGAACAAATTCAGTTGGATCCATTAATCCAAGATCAGGATAATAAGTTTCAAGATATTTGTTAAAGTGACCTGACCAGTCTAGCAATACTCCGTCAATATCAGTTAATAATAATTTTTTCATCGTTGCACAAAAGCCTTTTCTACTACAAAATCGCCCGGAGTCTGTGTGTTTCCTTCTTGGGCACCCATTGACTCTAACCAATCCATTAGATCAGAGTTTAAACCTTGAGAACCACAAATCATCATACGGTCTTGTGTGTAATTATAATTTGGTAATTCTAAATATTTTTCTATGCGTTGCTCAAAAAACCAATTGGTAATTCTACCTTCGTGTGGCCACCATTCTTTGGTAAGAGTGCTAAAATATTTGAACTTACCTTGTGTGATTTCTGCATGAGTATTGTTAAACTCTTGCAGATAATCTCTGTAAACAAGTTCTTCTGATCGTTGTACAGTGTGAGTCAGTATCACCTGATCAAATCTCTCATAGGTATCTAACCCTTTGATTACACCCAAAAACGGAGCCAGCCCTGTGCCGGTACTGACCAAATATAAATTTCTACCAGGTTTTAGATAGTCTACAACCAGAGTTCCTGTGGGTTTGCTGTTTACCAACACATTATCTCCTTCCTTAATGTGTTGTAACTTTGACGTCAATGGACCATCTTGAATTTTAATCGACAGCCATTCCAAGTAGTCATCATGATTAGCAGATGCCATACTGTAAGCTCTCATAATTTTTTTACCTTCATGCTCAATGCCTAGCAGTGTGAATTCTCCATTATTAAATCTAAAACCTGGATCACGTGTTGTTTTAAATGTAAAAGTTTTATCGCTCCAGTGTTTGACTTCTGTGACTTGTTGACTAGTTATAGGCATTAGCAATCTCCTTTAATTTTTCTTTGAACAGTTTGCTACCTTGACTGCACATTTCTACCCAATCGTCAGCGGCACTTTCGTCTGCATTATCACTAATAAACTTATAACACAAAAAAGGTGTCTTATAATGTCTTGCCACTTTTGCTATACCATATGCTTCCATTTCAACAACATCGCAATCAACTGCAACAGCAGAAGTTACAAAACGATCGCCGGATCCACACCTGTAGCCGTCGTTGTGTTCATTAACAATGACTTCACTATTGGATTCAAATGGTGTTTCACCTGGAGCAAATCCTTGTGCTGTAGCATCCATGTCGTGTTGAACAAAACTAGTACATTTTACCAATCCAGATAAATCTTTTTTAAACGATCCAGCAGTACCATAGTTGATAATGATTTTTGGTCGATGTTTACATATCACTTCAGTGGCAACTCTGGTTGCATTGACTTTACCAACTCCTGTGTAAAATACATTATCCATGTTTTCCAACTCTTGTGGTAGTGCTACTAATATTGCGTAATCCAATCATAAACTCCTTTTTTTGGTATCTCCTACGGGAATCGAACCCGTGTTTACGCCGTGAAAGGGCGTTGTCCTAACCGCTAGACGAAGGAGACATAAATCTCATATTTTGATTATACATTCTTTTTAAAATAAATCAAGAAAAATATGGCTTGTATTCTGGTACCACATCTAAAATGCTTTGTGATCTCAATTGATCTAACTGCCTAGTATATTCACAGAACCAATCCCATTTGTGAGATTTATCTTCTTTCATCATAAAATTCACTGTGTTATTGATGATTTTCATACCAGCTTGTTCAATGTGTTCCGGAAATTTTTCATTTATTAACCAGTCTTTAAAATTATCATATTGCTCTCTTACCAACTGTTTCATTTCAAAAGGCAGTGTTTGAATACAAGCAGTTGTTGGCGAATGTGCCATGTGTATTGTTAATATAGGTAATCGTTTACCTGAATTGATTTTTTTAAAATTACTTTCAGTTAATTTCCATTTCATAAACTTGGGTAAATGAAAAACATTTAAAGTTGTAACAGTACAAGCCAACCAAGCATTGACATTGTCACCTAGCTGGTCAACTGTTTGTAAATTTTTTTCAATTGCTGACCACTTAGCAGGGTAACGCTGATATTCTACAACACTGCCAAATCCATCAACACTGGCGCCAACGTTAACTGTTTTAAAATTTTTCCACAATTCTAAAACTCTGGGTTGGAGATTTGTCATGTTGGTATTGTACTCAATGCTCATTTTTTCTGCTTGACCTAGATCAATACATTTCTGTAAAAAATCATAATGACGTTCTATCATTAGTGGTTCTCCACCAGCCATATAAACATGTTGCATGTTTGGTATATTAGATTCTATATGATTCCAAAAGTTTTCACTAGTATGCCAATCATAGTCATTTGTATACAATCTTCCTTTGTTGTTTTTTTGTAATTTTACATATCCGTGTGTATCATCAAAACCGTCACCACCATACACTTGTAACCAATCTTCATACCAACTGTGACTGTCTGTTGGTCCACACATTCTGCATTTTAAATTACACAGATTACCAAATCTTAAATCATAATAAACCAAAGGCACATCAGTAGGGTCAATCGAACCATCGCTGTTTGTTACTCTGACAGCATCTTCAAATTTAAAATCCCAATGCTGTTCATACTGACGTCTACTGCGTAAACCAGATTCTTCTTCAGTACGACATCTACCACATTCATCACTCCATCGACCTTCTAGCATGTTTTTACGAACTATGTTCATAAAGTCTGCTGTTCTGGCTTCTGTCATATCGTCTTTGCCAGCATTGTAAGAACTGCCATCTGCTTTTCGTACCACACCTCTGTTTTTAGTCACATTGGCTTGACAACAGATTCGTATGTCACCGTTGTTACGCACTGCTTGAAATATCCAGGGTATAGGACAAAATGTATTACTCATAGTATTCTGCTAACTCCGGCTGTAATTCTACAATACTAGTATTTCTAATCTTATCTAAACGATTTATGTGTTGCTGACCTTGATGTAACAACTCAGATTTATTGTCAAACACTCGATGCACTTCACTGACTACTGGTTTGATTTGAGATTCAAACTTGTCAAAATCTACATTATCTATATTGTGTTCCACTGTTCTCATAATCTTTTGTTTGTGTGTGTCTGTCATTAATCCTATTGATAAAAACTCTGGATCCACAATAGGTAAAAAACTTACACCTCTGTATTTCTTATTGCTAGTATACTTGGAATCGTAAGCAAAATCAATCAAATCCTGTAGACCAAATATGCCTGTGATCTGTATCACTGAATTAATTCCGCATTTCTTTAGATTTGGCAATGACAACACAGTTTCAAACACCTGCTTTTGTTCTTGCCATACTGTGCCTGTTCGCAAATATTCTTCCAGTGATCCAACTGCATCAATACTGACATTTATCACCAACGACTTAAACTGTTCCAACACACTGATAATTCTTTTTGGCATATAAGTTCCATTTGTTAGTAGATGTAGTTCTATGTTTTCTGCATAACCATCTTTTACTGCTTTGTTTAAAAATGTATAAACATTAGGATCAACCAGTGTTTCACCTCCACTCATTTTTAATGACTGTATGTTTGATAAATCTATTGTACTGGTATCCAACTGAGAATAATTTCTTCCTGTGTCATAGTATGTTCCTTGTAGTTCTGGATTGGCTACTACTTCTTTTTGAATTGTGTTGCTCCATATACCTGTACAACTTCTGCATTTTAAATTGCAAGTGTTACCTGGACGAAAATCCAAGTCAATCGGTTTGTGTGTCTTGTTGCCGGTTTCTACATTTAGATTATATTGTTCAATATCTATATCTTTGTATCTGTCTATAAAATTGTGTCTATAACTTTCTTCGTACACACCTTGTTTTTCGTACTTGCCACAATACCATTCACACGCACTAGGCCATTTGTTGTCAACAAAGTCTTGTCTTATCTGTTTTAATTCATTACTGACCCAAAAGTTTTCCATGTTTTGTTGTACTGTGAGTGTTGAATCCATCTTTTTTATTTCTTTACTCATACAACACAGTTTGTGACCATGATTGTTTACATTAACATACTGATGTAAAAAAGGTGCAGGACAAAATATCTTATCTTTCATTACTCTAATCCTTGTCCACACTTTTCAGCACATCTACGAATTCTTGGGTTTGTAGTATCTGTTGTTTTGTTGTTAAAACTGTCATGCAAATCATTCCAATACGGATGATCAAATATGTCTTGTAAAGATTTGTTATTGATGTTATTCCACTCTGTACCATGTTTATCAACATAGTATTGATAATCTCGCATAGCAAATCCTGTGCCACTACCATACTTGCCACTCAAATGACAACACTGCCATACTCTGCCATCATATTCAATCTGCACTCGCTGTCTTTTTAACCATGGACATTCTATTACACATTCATTAGTAAAGTCTTTGAACTTTTTGATGTTGGTTTCAATCTTTTTAACATAGTCTTGATCTTTTTCAGGTATAGTTGATATCTGTGTCTGCTTGTGCTTTTTATTTGCATTACCTGAAATAAATTGTTCTTCACCAGTGACTTTTCTAATTGCTTTTTCTCTCCATCTAGTCTTTTTGACAAAGAAATCAACAAACCCCATCTGCTGTGCCAACTGTCTAGCATCTTCTACTTGATGTGCATTATGATCAAATTCCAAGTACTTCCACACAGCACGACCTCCACCTTTGATAAAGGCAGTGGCATTTTCAATGATACGATCATAGACCACATTTCTTCTGTACTTGTCATGTGTTTCATTGTCAATACCATCTATACCAAACAACACCTGTTCTTCGTTTCTAAAATTTTGCGATGTTACTTGACCCATTTCATACCAATAATCTGGATCATGATAACCACCATTTGTATTAATTTCTATACGTGATCCTGGAAACTCTTTGGCTAGATACTTTACAAATTCTAAACTGTCAGGATGTATCATGCTGTCGCCAAAGTTGCCATCAAAATGTGTTTTATCAAAATTTGGCAGTGTTTGTTTGTTAAACACACTTTTAAAAGTTTCAAACTTCATATTACCAGCAGGACCAAAAGTTAAATGTGGATTTAACTTAACTCCGTCAAGATTTCTACCACAGTCAAGACACATGGCATTACAATTACTTGTAATCTCAATCATAATTTCTTTTAAGTCTGATGTTTTTAGCATTACAAATTATACTCCTGTATAACACTTTCTGGTAACCATTTTGCAGAAGGCATTAATGGATCGTTTGGACCATCCCATCGGTGGCTTTTCATTATTAAAAAATCTATTCCTATCTGTTTTGCAAACTGTTTGGCTTGTTCTATTTGATGTTCGTTGTGTTTAAAAACTATGTACATCCATTGATTTTTTTTAAATCCGTATTCTACTCCAAGTTGCATTGCTTCAACTACACTGTCAAAATCTATGTTGACTCTGTAAATGTGTGCTGTGTCTTTTAAGCCGTCGACTCCAAACACAATTCTATCATATTCGGGATCCATCACACTGTATAATTCTTTCCACCATGCTTTGCTTTTTCTTGAACCGTTGGTATGAAATTTAACTTCTATTTCTTTGCTTTTTAATAGTTTGATAATTTCTAAAAACTCAGGATGATATATACAATCACCAAAAGATCCAGTAAAATCAAAAAAGTTAAAATGATGTTCTTCTGTCATGGTTTTTATTGTTTCCAATGTTACATCAAGTTTTGTCATTGTCTTGTATGCTGGTTCTCCATCAATAATTGTAGTTACTCTAGCACAACGTGGACATAAAAGACTACATCGATGTGTAACATCTAATTGTATGTTAGTTGGTACTACATAAGTGTTATGATATTCAACTTCTCTAGTTTGATTGTATATAGAATCACTGTTGTTTAGATACTTTTCTTTTCTTGTGTCATAATCAGATGATTCACGTGACCCACATATTTCATAACACTTTTCAGGAACATTTTTGTTTTCTAATAAGTTTTTAAAAAACTGCTGATACTCTGTTTTATCAAATATTGTTGATAAAGATTTTGTATGATTAATATTAGTGTTTTGATCTATCAACCATGGAAGTTCTTTTTCAATCTTGTTGTGTCTATGTAAAAAACAACAAGGTCTTACATATCCATCATGTGTGATATATACTCCTTTTGGTTGTTGTTTTGCTAGACATTTAGGATATACATGTCTATTTTTTATCATCTCTTTTCATTTCGTCAGTTTGGCTGACAACAAACTTGCCTGGTTCTACTTCTTTGTAGTATTTGTACTTTCTAATATCATCTTCGTCAACTACTTTTGAATCGTAGTTTTCATGCACAGAATCTTTTTCGACACCTGCAACATCTTCAATTTTTATATGTTTGCTAGGATCAACTTCCATTGCTGATCCAGGTCCCCAACCAGAACCTCCTTGTGGTGGTGTTAATCCATGAATCTTGTTTACATCACTGTATTCACCAGTCACAAGATTTTGTTCGTTTCTACGCATTTTTTCAAATATGCCAGTGCCTAATTCTGTGTGACACATCTGCTTACACTTTGCAGGTTGTAAATCACCATTTGGATCATCTTCTCTTGACCAATCTTCTTCCAGTAAATGATCATACCAAGGACTCTCTAAAATAGTTTTAACCGGATTAGGATCATTTGGGTCTTGAGCATACAAACTATTAAAGTCCATAGGCACATTGTGATGCACCATGCTAGGAATTGGCCAGTGATTTTTACGACTGTCTTCATAGTATTCAATACCACCTAACCAGTTACAAGGCCAAACTTTGCCATCAAAGCTCACATAAATTCTTGGTTCTGTTCTGTTTTGACAAATAATTTTGTGTTTTTTCATGTAAGGATCTTTTTCAGGATTTCCTCTATCTAGTCTTTGCTGTGTGAGTTTTTCTCTGTCTGGATGTCGCATAGCCGGATTGTGACTCACAGTGATAGGCGATTCTTCTAGGCCGCCTACTTTTTCTCGTCTACTGTGACTGCCTTGTAATATTGTGTCATTCTGTATCAGTCTACCCAATGACGTATCAATTTTTCCGGCTTTTTCTGATTCAATTAATCGCTGTCTATCTCTTTCGTCTTTTTCTTTAAGCATTTGCCATTCAGCATTTTCGGCCAATGTTTCAGCATGTTTTTTGCTCATTCTCACCGGTAAAAATCTAAAACTCAACTTTTCAATAAATTCGCTAAATCCCATTTTTTTAGCAAACTCTTTGGCTTCTTGTAGTTGGTGTTCGTTGTGATTCATCACAATAAACTGCCATCTAGCTCTACCGCCAGCATTAATAAATGCTTCAACGTTTGCCATCAATCTATCCCACTTGGCGCCAATACGATACAAGTGATTTGTATCTTCTAAACCATCAATACTGAATGTGACTCTACCACCATGATAGTTTTGTATATTGCCACGTGAGCCTCCGGGACCATTGATAATTCTTGCGGCTTCGGCCCAAAACTCCGGATCTCTTGAACTACCATTAGAACCAATAGACACATTTTTTGTGCCGTTGTCTCTAAACCATCTTAGAATGTCTAAACAGTCTGGATGTGCGGCAGGTTCACCATAGTTACCACAACTCAAAAACCAATGCAACTGTTTGCAAAATTCCGGTGGGAAAAATCTTTTAATGTCTTCAAGTTGTATAATTCTTTTGCCGGCTTTTTCAATTTTTTCATTAAACGTTCTACCACAGCCGCCACAATACAAAAAGCAAGTGTTGTTAAACTCTAATTCTAATCTGTCAACTCTTTCATATTGAAAAACTGTTCTACCAAAATCGTCTTTCCACAATGGCTGTGTCATTATAATCCTTCTTTCTTTATATACGTACTTATCTCTGGATACAAATCATCAAAATTTTGGTTTCTGTATCTATCTTGTGTTCTGGTCATTTTAACAAACTCTGGAAAAAGATCACTAAGATCTTCACTCCACATGAACTTCAACATTGAATCCATTTTTCTTTTGAATTGTATATACAATTCATTTTTGTTGTTGTCCCATGGTTGTGCATGATTCCAATCTGCTTGACTAAATTTATAAGACTGATTTTTCATTGCAAAGTTGTCAGGCAAACTGTTGATCCATGGTCTAAAAAAACTGCTGTCAAACTCTTCAAATTTTGTCTGCACATGTTCTTTTAATTCTCTTGGCAATGCTTTTACATTATAATAATTTGGAGAATGTAAAAAATGCATACTGAAAAACACACTCTGTCCACATCTATTAAACTTAGTCCAGTTGTTTTCAATCTGCCATTTTACCAAATCAAAAACCTGTGTGGCATTC
>Ga0255770_10000436_pt1 | contig 39204 bp, 35 predicted proteins | sample 071ome_22_FD_179968 | JGI IMG/M metagenome (GOLD analysis project Ga0255770, IMG submission 179968) | Coastal salt marsh microbial communities from the Groves Creek Marsh, Skidaway Island, Georgia - 071404AT metaG (version 2) | ecosystem: Environmental > Aquatic > Marine > Intertidal zone >...
GGTGAGAGCAAAGAGGAGGCCTATGAGTCCACTGACCAAAACCTGTTTTAGAGATATCCGAGTCTGTGTAATTGCAATGGCAAGCAAGGGAGTTAATAAAAAATGTAACTTCTTAAATAAATCACTATAGTCATCTAGACTAGCGGCACCATTAAAGTAATTTGAGAGAGCAAAGATCAAGAAATAAACAACAGATATCCACGAGAAGATTTTCACCTCAGAGGATAGTCTTATTCTATCCCTATCGAAAAGAAACAAATACCCACCAATGATCACCAGAAGTAAAAGCCATACGTTACCAACATTTTTAAGGGTTATCAGGATAAATGGAAGTGTGAGGACCAGATAATCAATGATTTTTCTATGAATGCTTTGACACATTAATGAATTTTGATAAAAATAGATTATTTTACATTCAAATAAAACCGAATCTACAGTTCAAAATAAATCTCAAATATGCTATGGATAATAATTAAAAGTATATAATCTTCCCGTATGAGAAAATGCTTCAATTTGCCCTAATTGTCGTGCGGTAGCTATTGCATTTCGGGTGGGAATTAGCTTACGATAATAGCCATTATCGAGATTTTTTGCTGGTAAGACTCAAGCCACAGCTAAAAATATAATCACGCATTAAATCAATATGTTAACTAATGATCAAATAGAGCGGTGATAAATCTTCAGGTGCTTTTAAATTCGAAGGTGGTGTTGAGAAATCGATAACAGTTAGGTCGCGACCTGCAAGTATTGCTAATTGGATTGTGGTGAGTAGCCGATCACATTAGTCAGATGAGTTTAAAGCCTTTATGAGAGACTATCAGGATGTAGAGATCGTAACGATGGGCAGTTCTTTAAAACTGTGTCTTATTGCAGAGGGTAAGGCAGATCTTTATCCAAGGCTTGGGCTGACTTCTGAATGGGATACTGCTGCCTCCCAGGCCGTGGTTGAGGCCGCAGGTGGTCAAGTTTTAGCCTTGCCTGAAATGAAGCCGCTTGGCTGTAATCAAAACGCTGTCTCGTTATTAAATCCTTATTTTTTAGCGTGCGCATCGCCGCTGTAATTGTTTAAGAAGGCTATGAATAAAAAAAGTGCTAATGTGGTTTGGGAGCAATCACTAATAACTCGGCAAGATCGGGAAACGCTGAATGGACATAGATCCTTTGTACTTTGGTTTACTGGCCTGTCAGGTTCTGGTAAATCTACGCTCGCCCATGCGGTTGAGAAAAAACTTTATGAGAGAGGTTGTCGCGCCTTTGTGCTAGATGGGGATAACGTGCGACATGGTCTTTCGTCGAACTTAAGCTTTTCAGAGGACGACAGAAAAGAAAACATACGCCGCATTGGAGAAGCAGCAAAGCTAATGACCGAGGCGGGCATTATTGCTTTGACGGCCTTTATTAGCCCTTTTAGAGCTGACCGAGAGATGGCGAGAAGCTTGTTTCCTCATGGTGATTTTATTGAGATTTACTGCAATGCCTCTTTAAATGTTTGCGAAAGTCGTGATGTGAAGGGTTTGTACAAAAAGGCCAGGGCAGGCGAGATAAAAAATTACACGGGCATTGACTCGCCTTATGAAGTTCCTTTGCTACCAGAAATAATAATTGACACCTATCTTTTAGATTTGAATCAAGCATCAGGTGAAATAATGAAATACTTAAAGGGTAGGAAATTTTTAGTATGAAAATTGCTTTAATTGGTTTGGGTTACGTTGGTCTTCCTCTCGCAGTCGAGTTTGGCAAAAAGTATGAGACGATTGGGTTTGATATTAATCAAGCACGGGTCGACGAACTAAAACGTGGCGAAGACAATACGCTTGAGGTAGAACCTCAAGAATTAGTTCTTGCAAGTCAGTTAAGTTTTACTACTGATCCTGAAGATATTCGTGACTGCAAAATCTTTATTGTTACTGTGCCTACCCCGATTGACGAGCACAAGCGTCCTGATCTGACTCCGTTGGAGAAGTCGAGTTCGGCTATTGGGAAGTTACTTAAGCAGGGTGATGTCGTCATTTACGAATCAACTGTTTACCCTGGTGCGACGGAGGAAGTTTGCGTGCCTATCCTAGAGGCTGAATCTGGCCTGGTTTTCAATCAAGATTTCTACTGTGGCTATAGCCCCGAGCGTATTAACCCAGGTGATAAAGAGCACCGGGTTACCACGATTAGAAAAGTGACCTCTGGGTCTACTCCCGAAATTGCCGATATGATTGATGCACTTTACGGCAGCATCATCACAGCAGGTACGCACAAAGCCAGTTCTATCAAAGTTGCCGAAGCGGCAAAGGTAATTGAAAACACGCAGCGTGATGTCAATATCGCCTTGATTAATGAGTTGGCTTTAATATTTAACAAGCTCTCTATTGATACTGAAGAAGTGCTGAAGGCGGCTGGTACGAAATGGAACTTTTTGCCATTCCGCCCGGGTTTGGTTGGCGGGCACTGTATTGGTGTTGACCCTTACTACTTAACGCACAAAGCCACAGAGGTAGGTTATCACCCTGAAATGATCTTGGCTGGCCGTCGTATTAACGACAACATGGGCGGTTATGTGGCTGACCAAGTCGCTAAGATTATGACCAAAAAGCGCATTCATGTTGTGGATGCCAATATCTTGATTATGGGTTTGGCGTTTAAAGAGAACTGCCCTGATTTGCGTAACACGCGCGTCGTTGATCTGGTTGCAGAATTCCAAGGCTTTAACTGTAATGTTGATGTTTATGACCCTTGGGTGAGCAAAGAAGAGAGTAAACATGAATATGGTATTACGCCGGTAGACGCGCCTCAGCCAGGTCACTATGACGCTATTTTGCTTGCCGTGGCGCATAACGAATTTACACAGATGGGCGTCGAAGCGATTCGCGCTTTCGGTAAGAGCAATCACGTATTGTTCGACATTAAATATATATTAGAAGCAGACCAAGTTGACGGGAGGTTGTAATGACTCGCTACGATGAAATCCATAATGAGCTAGCCGATAAGCAATACACGTGGTTAGTTACTGGCGCAGCAGGTTTTATTGGTTCTAACCTTGTTGAAAAGTTAATTGGTCTAAATCAGCGTGTGGTGGGTTTGGATAACTTTGAAACAGGGCATCAGCACAATCTTGATCAAGCGGTTGCGGATGCAAAGCAAACTGCTGGCGAAGATCGCTCAGCCTTATTTTATTTTATTGAAGGTGATATTCGAGTACTTGGAGATTGCCAAAAGGCAATGACTTGGGAGCATGATGGCGCAAGCCATGCGGTTGATTTTGTCTTGCATCAGGCGGCATTAGGTTCTGTGCCGCGTTCTATTCAAGATCCTATCCGTACCAACAAGGCTAACATTGATGGCTTTTTGAATATGTTGGTTGCAGCACGCGATGCAGAAGTTAAAAGTTTTGTTTATGCAGCTTCAAGTTCTACCTATGGTGATCACCCAGACTTACCGAAAGTCGAAGACAAAATAGGCAACCCGCTAAGTCCCTATGCAGTAACTAAGTATGTTAATGAGTTATATGCAAAAGTGTTTGCGCGTACCTATGGTTTTAAAACGGTAGGTCTGCGTTACTTCAATATTTTTGGTAAGCGTCAAGACCCTAATGGTGCTTATGCCGCAGTTATTCCCAAGTGGGTGGCTAGCATCATCGCTGGCGAAGAGGTGTTTATTAATGGTGATGGCGAGACTAGCAGAGATTTCTGTTACATCGATAACGCAGTACAGATGAACATTATTTCGGCTATGGCGCAAAAAGAAGAAGCAAGTGATCAAGTTTATAACTGTGCTTTGAATGATCGCACTAGCTTGAATGACCTTTACAAAATGATTGGGGATCGCTTGGTTGAGCGAGTTGATGGTCTTGAAGTTAATCAACCAACTTATCGCGATTTCCGCCCTGGCGATGTGCGCCACTCATTAGCAGATATCAGCAAGGCTCAAAGTCTCGTTGGTTATGCTCCAAGCCATCGCATTGCTGAAGGGCTGGATGAGGCAATGGACTGGTACGTGGGTTCTTTATCGTAGATTATGAAGTGTGGATATACTGTCTTTAAATAAACGACTTTGGGCGCATTTTTCCTCGCGTCGGCGAATTCAAGTTTTTTTGCTACTAGTTTTAATAATTTTAACATCTCTTGTTGAGGTTGTTTCTATTGGCGCTGTGATTCCATTCTTGTCTGTTCTGGCAGATCCGGAAATTGTAATGCAGCATCAAAACGCCAAGCCGTTTTTAGATGCTCTGGCAATAAAGAAACCGGACGATGCGGTAGTTCTTGTAATAATGGGTTTTATTACTGCAGCACTACTGTCAGGTTTTTTTCGAATCTTGCTGCTTTGGTATCAAGCTAGGTTGGGCCAGGTTATAGGAACGGATTTTAGTTCTGAAATGTTCCGAAGAACATTGTACCAGCCGTATCATGTTCATGCGAAACGTAATAGCAGTGAGGTGATCTCTGCGGTTACAAGAAAAACTGATCAAGTTTTAGGTGGTGTGATTAATCCGTCTCTTGGGATCTTAAGTTCGATTATTCTTGTTGTTTTTATTGTGTTCGCTTTATTTTTTATATCACCAAGTGTGACAATCTTTACGTTTATTGTTTTTTCAGTAATCTATAGTTTGCTTATTATTTTCACAAGAAATGCACTCTATATTAATAGTAAGGCAATAAGCGTAGGGTCAAATAATATTGTAAAAATTGTACAGGAAGGCTTGGGTGGAATTAGAGATGTATTGATAGACAGTACGCAGGAAGTCTATTACAAGGGGTTTCGTAAGTCTGATTTGTCTTTGAGAAGGGCGCAGGCGAATACTAATGTTATAGGTCAGACGCCAAAATATTTATTCGAATCATTAAGTATGGTTATAGTTGCTGTTATAGCTTACCAGCTTAGCCAAGAAATGGACGGTTTGATTCATGCTATACCAGTCTTGGGTGCTTTTGCTTTGGGTGCGCAAAAACTGCTTCCAGCTTTACAACAAATATATTCTCATTTTTCTACAATAAGGGCATCTGAAGTATCGCTTAGTGATACTCTAGAGTTAATTGAACAAGATTTTAGTTTAGCGAATCAGGGTGATTTAGAAAATATAACATTGAGTTCTGGAATTGTATTTAATAATGTTGAATATCAGTACAATGAAGATTCTTCGCTTGCAGTAAAGGATCTTTGTTTTTCTATAGAAAAAGGTGCGTGCATTGGAATAATTGGTAAGACGGGAAGTGGAAAAAGTACATTTTTAGATCTTTTTATGGCTTTGCTTTTACCAACAAAAGGAAGTTTGTGTGTGGATGGGGTGCGTATTGATGCAAAAAATAGCCGATCTTGGCAAAAGAGAATTGCACATGTTCCTCAGATGATTTTTCTTGCGGATGCCACTGTGGCTGAAAATATCGCTTTTGGATTAAGCAAAAGAGATATTAATTTAGACAAGGTAAGACTTGCTGCTAGAGATGCGCATATCGATGAAGTCATAAACTCATTGGAATTGGGCTACGACACTTTGGTTGGGGAGCAGGGCATAAGACTTTCTGGAGGTCAGAGGCAGCGCATTGGTATTGCAAGGGCATTGTACAAAGAAGCAGAGGTTTTAGTTTTTGATGAGGCTACAAGTGCGCTTGATTATGAAACAGAGAAAGAGGTTATGAAATCCATCCATAATTCCAATAGAGATTTAACCATATTGATGGTCGCGCATAGACTTTCTACGTTGCAGCGTTGTGATCGGATTATTGAATTTTCACATGGTGAAATTAAGCGACAATGTTCTTATTCCGATATTGTAGATTAGAAGGTTGCTGTTGGCTTCCAATGGTATTTTGAATAATGTTTGATTATTCAACAAAGCTATACTTCAGAGAGTTGGTATGAAAAAATACATATACTGTATGACGAATATGCCTCACTGGTTTGATGTGTCTATTGAGTTACATAACAAAGGAATTGCAACTCCTGTGTTGTGGCTAGGGGATGACGTACATTACCAAAAAGCGAAGAATGTTTTTGGGGATGCTGTTGTTCGGATGCTTCATTTCGTGCATCGTCCTTGGAAAATACAAAATGTAAAGTATAGTGGCGAGCTTCATGATTTTTTTGAGTCTGAAAATTACTACAGAGCAAAAGACATTTGTATGAAAATGTTGGATAGGCTCGACTTATATGGGTCTTTTACCAGACTTGATAGAGAGTCTTACATTCACAAATTGTCAATATGGATGTTAAAGCGAATAGCTGATACGGCTCCAGATGCGATGGTTGTTGCAGAGATGCCGCATTCGCATGCCCAGTACCTGTTATACGAAATTGCACTTTTCTGTAAGCTTAACATTGCTAGATTTAACTCGGTAGTCCACGTGCCGGCGTTGTATATGGAAGATATGGTTTCTGGGAGGATAATAGAAAATAATTTCCAAACTAGCGATGGTGCTAGAAAGAAATTTAATAAGAAAATCACTTCAAATATCAATCTAATTTATTCTAGTTTTAAAAAAGATTCGACATATTCTCCTTCTTATATGATAAAGCTGCAAGAAAGAGAAAAAATAAAAAATAAAATAGTACGAATGCTGACGAGCGGTCTTTCTGATTCACTGAAAGATTTTAAGCACAATATTGGTATGAGACTTCGGTGTGAATATAGCCCGATTAACCCGTATCGATTTGGCATCTATTCTCGAAATGTGTCAAAGAAACTTCGGAGAAAAAATCTTTACTCAGCTTATAAAAAGGTATGTGTTGGTATTCAAGAAGTAGGTAATTATGTTTATTTTCCTTTGCATTTTGAACCGGAAAGGACCACTAACCCTGATGGCGGTAGGTACCATGATCAGTTGTTGGTAATTTTAGAGTTAAGGAAGATTCTTCCAAATGATGTGATGATTGTAGTGAAGGAGCATCCTTCTCAGTTTTATTCGGCAGGTAAGGGATATAGGGGGCGCAGTGCGTTATTTTATGACTTGTTAAAAAATATAAGTGGTGTTTTCTTGGCTGGTGTTGACGAAGATAGTATGCGATTGACTAGGGGTGCAAAGTTTGTTGCGACAGTAACAGGTTCAGTTGCGATAGAGGCGGCAGTGATAGGGAAGCAGGCAGTTGTATTTGGTAATGCTTGGTATCTTGGATGCCCAAATGTTCATAGATATACGCCAGGTGCGTTCAGTTATGACGATATTCTATCGTCACGATCATTTCAAATGGATGACGTGTTAAGTTACCTTATAGGTTTTGTCGAGAAAAACTGTGTTCCAGGCTACTTAAATAGTAGTAATGAAAAGTATCATTCAAGTTTTCAAAGTAAAGAGTTTTATGATGAGGCTCATAAAGGCATTTATTGTCGTTTAGAATATTATTTCAATTCTTATATTGCTTGATTCGCAAGATGTTTTTTTTGGCTCTTTATTTTTTAGATTGCTTGGAGGTTTAAATTGATACCGTACGGAAAGCATTCGATAGATAAGCATGATATCCAGGCCGTTGTTGATGTGCTGGGCGGTGTCAATTTAACGCAGGGTCCGAAGATTTATGAGTTTGAAAAAGCTGTTTCTGAATACACTGGAGCGAAATATGCTGTTGCGGTATCTCACGGTACAGCGGCGCTGCATCTTTCGATGTTGGCTGCTGATGTTGGTTCAGGTGACTCTATAGTTACTTCCCCAATCACATTCGTGGCAAGTGCAAATGCTGGTAGGTTTGTTGGTGCAGATGTATGTTTTTCTGATGTAGACTCAAACTCAATCAACTTATCCCCTGAAACATTAAAGAAAACAGTAGCTAAATGCAAAAATGTTAGGGCAATTATTCCTGTGCATTTTGCGGGCTTTCCTTGTGATATGCCCGAAATCAATGCGATAGCTGATGATAGCGGTGCTGTTGTTATTGAAGATGCAGCGCATGCCTTGGGTGCAACATATCCAAACGGAAAAAAAGTCGGCTGCTGTGAGTATTCATTGATGACGATTTTCTCATTCCATCCTGTAAAAGCAATTGCAGCAGGAGAGGGAGGGATGATTACAACCAATGATTACGATATATATCAGCGACTATTGAGGCTAAGAAGTCACGGCATTAATAAAGGCGAAGATCCGTTAATGTATCCTGAGCAGAAGGATGAAAATGGAATTGAAGCGCGTTGGTACTACGAGATGCAGGAGCTTGGTTATAATTACAGAATTACCGATATTCAAGCAGCACTTGGTCTTTCGCAATTTCGTAAACTAGACACATTTATAGAGAGGAGGCGGTCGCTGGTCAAGAAGTATGATCGGTCATTTGCCGACTTGCCAAATTGTCAACCAATCCAACTGAACGGACGAGAGGAAAGCGCCCATCATATCTATGTGTTACGGATTGATTTCGACACTTTAAAGATGAGTAGGCAGTTTTTCATGAAGCAGCTCTTTGAGAAAGGAATAGGAACGCAAGTGCATTATATTCCTGTTCCAATGCAGCCTTACTACAAGGCATTGGGTGGCGATCTTGATAGCTTTGAGAATTCCGAAAAGTACTACAGTGAAGCTATTTCAATACCACTATATTATTCTTTAACAGATGCTGATCAGCAGTATGTGATTGATTCTATTTTTGAGTTATTAACGTGAAGCTGTCTCTCGGAACAGTTCAATTCGGCCTTAAATATGGCATTTCAAACCAGTGCGGGAAAGTCAGACAAGATGAAGTTCTCAAAATTCTTTCTGAAGCGAAGAGCTTTGGTGTCAATGATATTGATACAGCAATTGCCTACGGGACAAGCGAAGAAGTTTTGGGAAAAGTTGGTGTTGATGGATTTCGAGTGGTCACGAAGTTGCCATCGTTGTCGGCGGATGAAGGCAGTATTCTTCGTTGGGTGAGGGATCAGGTAGAAGCCTCACTAAAGCGATTGGGACAAAAAAAACTCTCTGGATTGCTACTACATCGCCCGCAAGATTTGTTGGGTTCAAAAGGTGGGCAGCTGATTCAAGCGTTAGCGGATCTCAAAAATGACGGATTTGTCCAGAAGATCGGTGTTTCAATCTATAGCCCCAATGAGCTTGATGAAGTTTACAAAAAAATCAAAATTGATTTGGTTCAAACCCCGCTCAATGTTATCGATCGCCGTATGGAAACAAGCGGTTGGTTAAATCGTCTGAAAGATGATGGCGTTGAGGTTCATACGCGTTCGGCATTTTTACAGGGGCTCTTGTTGATGGAACGAAGTAAGATTCCGCAAAAGTTTTCGCGCTGGTCCAATCTTTGGGATCAGTGGAACGACAAGTTGAAGACCCTAGGAGTTTCACCCATAGCTGCGTGTCTGGCGTACCCACTATCCCTCAAGCAAGTGGATCAAGTGATCGTAGGCGTTGATAGTGCTGCCCAACTTCTGGAAATTCTGCAAGCGGCCGAGAATGCCAGCGAAGGACCCGACACGTCATTCATGCGCTCTGAAGATCTAGATCTGATCAACCCTTCTAACTGGAGTTATTTGTGAAAGTTGTTGCCATTGTGCAGGCCCGTATGGGCTCCACTCGGCTGCCTAACAAGGTGATGAAAGAAATCGGCGGCGTGCCAATGATCGAGTTATTACTTGCACGGCTATCGCACGCGAAAGAAATTGATCAGATTGTTGTTGCAACATCAGTCGACCCCAAAAATCAGCCCCTTGTCGACCACGTTGAAAAGTTGGGTTACCTTTGTGTTCGTGGTAGCGAAAATGATGTTTTGCAGCGCTATCTTGATGCTGCGCATGTAGCCAAAGCGGATATTGTGGTTCGGGTTACGGGCGATTGTCCGCTGATTGATCCGGCTTTGGAGGATGAAGTCATCAGCAGTTTCAAGATGCAGCAGGTCGATTATCTAACAAATACTTTGCCACCAACTTATCCTGACGGTTTGGATACAGAAATCTTTACATTGGCTGCTTTGGAACGCGCAGCTTTAGGAAGCCAAGATTCATTCGACCATGAGCATGTGACTCCCTATTTGCGCCGTTCGGGATTATTTAAGACAGCTGGTATCACGCATGTTGAAGATTTGTCCGGCTTGCGCTGGACTGTTGATGAGCCAGCGGATTTTGAGGTTGTCTCGAATGTCTTTGCGCATTTTGCACCTGATATCTATTTTTCTTGGAAGCAAGTCCTGCAACTGCAGCAAAGCCATCCTGAGTTATTTGCTGCGAATCAAACCATCATTCGTAACGAAGGTGCCGTAATGGGTACAGGTCAAAAACTCTGGAAACGGGCCAAGCAGGTTATCCCTGGCGGCAATATGCTGCTCTCCAAGCGTGCTGAAATGTTCCTGCCTGATCAATGGCCGGCGTATTTCAGCAGAGCGAAAGGCTGTAAGGTTTGGGACCTCGATGGGAATGAATACGTAGATATGTCCATTATGGGTATAGGTACAAATACGCTGGGTTACGGTCATCCCGAAGTTGATGAGGCGGTGATGAGCACAGTTCAAGCGGGAAATATGTCCACTCTAAATTGCCCTGAAGAGGTTTATCTCGCTGAAAAATTGATTGAGTTGCATCCTTGGGCGGATATGGTGCGCTTGGCTCGCTCAGGCGGAGAGGCGAATGCTATTGCCATTCGCATTGCGCGTGCGGCTTCAGGTCGGGATAAAGTCGCAGTATGTGGTTACCACGGCTGGCATGATTGGTATCTATCGGCTAATTTAGGCGACGAACAAAACCTTGCAGGACATCTGTTGCCGGGTCTTGAGCCCAATGGTGTGCCACAAAATCTCCGCGGGACAGTGTTTCCGTTCAACTACAACAATTATGCCGAGCTCGAGCAGCTGGTCGAAAAACATGACATCGGCGTGATTAAGATGGAGGTTGTGCGCAATAAAGGACCTGAGGACAACTTTCTTCATAAAGTTCGTGAGTTAGCTACGAAGCGAAATATTGTTTTGATTTTTGACGAGTGTACTTCTGGCTTTCGCGAGACGTTTGGCGGGTTGCATAAGAAATACGGTGTTGAGCCGGATATGGCCATGTTTGGTAAAGCGCTTGGTAATGGATATGCGATCACGGCTACGATTGGTCGGCGCGAAGTTATGGAAGCCGCACAAACCACTTTTATCAGTAGCACTTTCTGGACAGAGCGGATTGGTCCAACTGCTGCGCTGAAAACTCTTGAGGTGATGGAGCGCGAGAAGTCTTGGGAAAGAATTACCGCGACAGGTCTTGATATCCGTCGCCGTTGGCAGGCTCTTGCAGAGAAGTATGGTATCGAACTAGACCATTGGGGATTGCCTGCTCTTACTGGTTTCACCGTCAAGAGCGAAAATGCGCTTTCGTATAAAACCCTGATCACACAAGAAATGCTCAAAAAGCACTATCTGGTCGGTAACAGCGTTTACGTATGCACAGAGCATACTTCACAAGTTCTTGATGGATTTTTTGAGGCTCTTGATCCTGTATTTAGGCTAATCAAAGAGTGTGAAGAAGGTCGCGATGTTAAGTCGCTACTTGCTTGGCCGGTATGTCATGCTGGTTTCAAGCGACTTAATTGAGGTGGCTTATGCATAAAACAGTCCTTATTAATGGTCGAAGTATCGGTAGCGATTCACCTCCTTATATCGTCGCTGAAATGTCCGGCAATCATAATTACGATTTGAATCGAGCATTAAAGATTGTTGATGCTGCATAAGCTGCAGGCGCAGACGCCGTTAAATTGCAAACTCGAAGCGCAACTTCGCTGTGAACCATTAGAGCCTTTGTTTAAAGTTCGCTGATTTGTAGTCAAGTTCATGAAAGTAGTTATTCGAGCGGATTCATCCATTGTTATTGGTAGCGGGCATATCATGCGTTGCATGACGCTTGCTGATCAATTGGTCGAGCAGGGAGCCGAAGTTAGATTTATCTGTGCCGACTTGCTAGGTGCGATGTTTGATTTGATTGAAGCCCGTGGATACCTGTATGAGCGTTTGGATCAAACTATCGATGGTTCTGAAGCGGATGCAGCGGCTACTAAATCAGTTATTCAAAAGTATTATCCAGCAGGCCTGGATTGGTTGATTGTTGACCATTACCAACTTGATGCAAGCTGGGAAAGTCATCTGCGCCCATTTGTCAGCAGATTGATGGTCATCGATGATCTTGCAAACCGCCGTCATGACTGTGATTTGTTGCTGGACCAGAACTATTACAGAAATTTCACAGAACGTTATGATGGTCTAGTGTCAGAGTCAGCAGTCCTTCTTCTAGGGCCAGAGTATGCACTGCTACGTCCAGAGTTTTATCGTGCCAAAAACGAAATGCGACCGCGAAATGGCAAGGTGAATCGTATTCTTGTGTTTTTTGGCGGCAGTGACCCGTCCCACCAAACAGAATGTGCATTACAAGCGATTGAGCGACTCGATAGGCCAGGCCTACAAGTCGATGTTGTTGTCGGTAGTTCAAATCCTAATCAGCAAGCAATCCGCGAGTATTGTGACGCCAGAAACGGGGTGAATTATCATTGCCAAGTTTCCAACATGGCAGAATTCATTGCCGCAGCTGATTTGGCTATTGGTGCAGGGGGGGCAACGACTTGGGAGCGTTGCATTCTGGGCTTGCCTTGTTTGACAGTGGTGTTGGCTGATAACCAACTGGTTGCAGCTGAAGATGTGGCCGCGACGGGCGCGACTATTTGCCTGGGCTGGGCGCTTGATAAATCTATTGATCGATATTTTGACGCAATCAGTGCAGTTATAGATGATCAAGAACAGTTAAAAAAAATGAGTGATGCTTCGAGGGCCTTAGTGGATGTCCATGAAGGTGCAGTTTCTAGTAGAATGGTTGAGATGGGCTTGCCGGTATGAACTTTCAGGCACAAAGAATTAGTAAAGAAATAAGGAGGTAATGATGACTTCATCATTGGTTAAGCATTCGTTGGGTTTTTGGACTGTTGCTGAAAAACCTTCATCAAGTGATCTTCAGAAATACTACTCAGAGAAGTATTACCAACAGGGATTGGGTAGCTATGACACGCAGTACACTGATGAGGAGATTGCTTATTTTAATGCCAAAATTGAGCAGCGTTACCATGTTGTAAATAAGCATACAAAAGGTAGCGGTCGCTTCCTGGATGTCGGGTGCGGTGAAGGTTTTGCGCTATCTTATTTTCGTAAACAGGGTTGGGATGTCAGAGGTTTGGATTTTAGTGCAGCAGGTGTGGAAGCACAGAACCCGCACTGCAACGATGTGTTGAAAACAGGCGATCTGTTTGCACTACTTGATGATGAGATTGCAGCTGCAGATCATTTCGATGTGGTTTGGTTACAAAATGTTCTTGAGCATGTGATAGATCCCGAAGGGCTTCTTGAATCCTTGAAGCAAGTGGTTGCTCCTGACGGGTTGCTTGTGGTCACGGTACCAAATGACTTTTCCATATCGCAGCAGGCCGCTATTGCATTAGGACATATATCGAAAGAATTCTGGGTGGCTATTCCTGATCACTTAAACTATTTTGACCATAAGTCCCTGCCCGCCACCGTGGAGGCGCTGGGGTGGGAGAGTTTCGAGCTGCTTGGCGATTTTCCTGTTGACTGGTTCTTGTTTAATTCAGGTTCGAATTATGTTGAAAATGGTGCCTTGGGAAAACAAGCGCATATGGCTCGGGTTCAAATAGAAAATATGTTGCACAGTCAACCTATTCATGTGCTGATGAATTTCTGGTCTGCAGCAGGACAATTAGGTGTGGGAAGGGATATCACCATATTTCTGCGAGCCCGCGAGGCGTAACAATAGACCCCTATGTTAGGTGACGATGCGAAATAAGTACTGTTCAGGAGCCGCTACTAGTATTTTCTGTCTCAGAGGGCATCAATGAAGCTCGCTCTTCTCAGCGACATTCACGCCAATTCGCTTGCCTTGAGTGTCGTCTTAGATGCAGCAAAAGCTAAAGGGGTTACCGAGTTGTTGGTCGCTGGAGATTTAGTTGGATACTATTTTTCTCCTAAAGAAGTAATCGATCTTCTGGCTTCTTGGCACGCGCATATAGTTCGCGGTAATCATGAAGAAATGCTATCTCAGTCAATAGATAATCCCGAATATCTGGAAGAAGTGAGTCGTCGCTATGGATCTGGGATTAAAGAGGCGATTATCCAGTTGTCGACAGTTGAGCTTGATTTCCTATGTACTCTTCCTCACCCTTTAGAACTAGAAATTGCTGGTCGCAACATACTTCTTTGTCATGGCGCGCCTCACGATCTTAACTGTTACCTATATCCAGACAATGACCTTAAGCAGTTGGATTTGTCAGGCTTAAGAAGATTCGATTTGGTGGTAACTGGGCATACCCATTATTCAATGCAACGAATAATCGGAGACGCTACTTTGCTTGTTAATCCTGGTTCGGTTGGTCAGCCTCGCAATCGTCAGCCAGGTGCGCATTGGATGCTTTATGATACTGATACCGGCGAGATAACGCTGCACTGTGAAGCCTATGATTACAGCTTAATTCAAGCTGAAGCTCGAAAAAGACATCCCGAATTACCTTATTTGGCAGACGTATTAGGACGTAAATGAAATCAATTTTGATTACCGGTATCGGCGGCGATATCGCTCAAAGTGTTGCAACAGTACTCAGGTCGCAATGGCCAGCGTTAAAGCTTTATGGTTCGGATACACACGACCAGCATGGCGGGCAACTTTTCGTTGATGAGATTTTTACGTTGCCACTGGCGAGTAATCCAGCTTATATCGATGCGGTTCGTAATTTGCTCGATGCCCACTCCATTGACGTGTTACTGCCAATGTCTGAACCTGAGCTAGGTGTGCTGGGACCATTGCTAGAGGAACTTGGAGATTCCCGCAGTATTTGGGCTGGCGCACAAGTTATTTCTGCGGGGTTGGACAAGCTGGCAACTATAAATGCATTGAAAGATTTTGGTTTGTCCGTACCTTGGACAACGCTTGTGGATGGTGGCGCTCCCCAGTCTTTCCCATGTATTTTGAAAAATCGTTTTGGATCAGGGTCTCGTGCGGTGTTTGTCGTTCATGACGAGGCAGAAGCCAATTACTTAGCTGAACGACACCCTCAGGCTATCTACCAGGAGTTGCTTGAACCGGCTGATCGTGAGGTAACGGCAGCTGTTTATCGTACTCGTGATGGGCGGGTTTCGACCTTATTGATGTTAAGACGTTTAACGGGAGGATTCACCGGATGGGCAACAATTATTGAAGATGATCAAGCATCTGATATGTGTCAGGTGATCGCTGAACAATTGGATTTACGCGGTAGTATGAATATACAGTTGCGTTTGACCGAACAGGGTCCAAGAGTGTTCGAAATTAATCCTCGTTTTTCATCTACCGCTCTTATGCGACATCGACTGGGTTTTAGCGATGTGATTTGGGCTATACAGGAATTACAGGAAGAGAAGGTTGATTTTCCTGAGATTGCTGTAGGTCAAGTAATGGTGCGGATTCAGGATGCGGTTGTCCTTAAGAGTTTGTAAATAGGAGTTAAAAATGATCAATATTGGAGGCCGTCAAATAGGGCTGAATGAACAGCCATTTATCATTGCTGAGATGTCTGGCAACCACAATCAATCGCTGGACAGAGCACTTGAGATTGTTGATGAAGCGGCTAAGTCTGGCGCCCATGGTTTGAAAATTCAGACCTATACACCAGATACCATGACTATTGATATAGACGAGCGAGAGTTTCATATATCCGATAGTAAGAGCCTTTGGAAAGGAGCGTCTTTATACAAACTCTATGGTGAAGCCTATACGCCTTGGGAATGGCACGAGGCTATTTTTAAGCGTGCTAAAGAACTCGACATGATTCCGTTTAGTTCACCTTTTGATGTAACAGCCGTTGATTTTCTGGAGTCGTTGAATGTTCCTTGCTACAAAATCGCCTCATTTGAAAATACTGATATCCAATTGATAAGAAAGGTTGCCTCTACAGGTAAACCACTAATAATATCTACTGGGATGGCTACAATAGCAGAACTTGATGAAAGTATCAGGGCTGCACGTGAAGCAGGGTGTCAGGACTTAATATTGCTGAAATGCACCAGTACTTATCCCGCAACTGCAGACAATACAAATATACGAACCATACCGCATATGCGTGAGTTATTTGGTTGCGAAGTGGGTTTATCTGACCACACTATGGGTTCGGGGGTATCTGTCGCTAGCGTCGCGCTGGGTGCGACCGTTATTGAAAAACATTTTACGTTACGTCGTGCGGATGGCGGTGTGGATAGTGCGTTCTCTATGGAGCCACAGGAATTGACAGATTTAGTTGAAGCTTCCAAGAGAGCATGGCAAGCCCTAGGTAGGGTCAGTTATGGACCGACTGAAGCGGAGCGTACGTCACTGCAATATCGACGCTCTTTGTATGTGGTCGAAGATGTGGCTGCAGGTGGTGTATTGACTAGTGATAATGTAAGAGCCATCCGTCCGGGGTTGGGGCTTCCAACAAAATATTTGGATATAATTCTTGGCAAAAAAGTTTGTAGGGATATTGCACGAGGTTCTGCTTTGACATGGGACATAATTGAATGAGTACAGAGGCCATATTATGTATCGATGGCGGTTTTTTGTGGGTGTTTTAGCAGCATGACGTTCATCAAGGCTATGTTGATGGTTTGAATGATCCAGAAGTAAACTAATTTCTTGGTGTAGTTAAGGCTTCAAAACAAACATTGCAAAGCGTCAATCATTTGGAGTGGGCATTCAGGCGATCAAAAGAAAGATCGCGCAGAACTGCATAACCAAGGATGTATACTGTTCAATCTCAAGGTATTGAAATTCCCACTTTGACTAAAGATGTGCCGTGTCTCACTCATCACGAATTCTGAACTGAGCAGAAGTTGGGTCAGATGAGGATTTTGTTGTTTATTTTTTACCGAAAAATTCAGCAATAGACATTAATGAAAAGGATGACTGTAAGATCGCCGGAGAGCACTATCGTAGGCTGTAAATACAAAAAGTACGAAAGTAATGATTAAGTTTATTGATGCTAAAACCCCCTTTTTTTGGGAGCTTCTTGCTCAGTTGGGTTTAGAGGTAGGCTGGCAGTCACCGCTGTATACTCGTAGTTCATTTAACTATTACCAACAGAGAGCGCGGGATGTCGGAAATAAAGTCAGTGATCGTTCATTTTTAATGCTGCATGAAAACCACCCAGTGGCAGCATTTTTGGGGACTCTTGTTGGTACAAGTGATGAGAAGCAAGATTTATTAGCTTTTGAGATTCCATGTATCGTTATTGAGAACAACGATAAATTGACTGCAGGAGTTTCAAAGCGTTTTATACGTGAAATTGATTTAGTAGTGCAAGAAGTGTCAGGAGTCGTTCGATTTCGTGATTTTCTTGTGAGCGGGCGTGTTTCTGCTTTTTCACAATACTTGCTATCAAAAGGTGGAAGTGCATCTCCAGCTTTTTTAAAAGTGATTGATCTATCCAATGAAGAGGCTTACCTGAAGGCTCAACTTAGAAAAAGCTACGGTAGTTTGGTTAATTGGGGTATCCGAGAGTTGAATCCTGTCGTTGTGGGAAAAGACAATGTGACTTTGAAGATGGTAGAAGAATTTAGGCAGTTACATATTAGAGAAGCAGGGCGTGAGACTCGTTCTGAAGCTAGTTGGAAAAGGCAGTACGAAATGGTACAGGCGGGCGAGGCTTTTCTTGTGTTTGGGAAGCTTGAGGAGCAGTTAGTCTCGGCAGGGTTGTTTGTCTGTAGTGAAACGACTTGTTATTATGGCGTTTCAGCATCTAGGCGTGATTTATTCAAAAAACCTTTGTTTCATTCTTTAATGTGGGTTGCGATCCTCTATGCAAAAAAAAATAAATGCCAGTATTTTGAAGTTGGTGAACAACTCTACCCAAACCATCCGCAGAGCATTCGGCCAACTCGGAAAGAGCTGGGGGTCAGTGACTTTAAGGCTGGTTTTGGCGGTCAAACAAAAATGTATCTTGATATATTGCTTGTAGATTCAGTTTGCAAATGAATATGGTGGAGAGTTTTATGGCCATGCTATGTGGCGACGATATTCGTGAGATGTTCATATGTTCCTTGATATTGGAAATTTATTGATGACTGTAATTGAAGCGCCTATCTTTATAAGTGGCCACACCCGTTCGGGTACGAATTTGTTATTGAGATTGATTGATGGTGCTCCAGAATTGGTAGCGCCCCCAGGTGAAGGCAAAATTAATATTCTTCGGCGATTCAATCATTTAAGTGCTTACCAAAATGTTAGAGATAATGTCGAATTAAATATTGACTCAAGTAGAATCAAGCGGGTGTTTGCAGGAATGCCTGAGTCGCAACTTGAGCGTGGATTTTGTGGAGGGGTTTTTACATTAGTTGACTCACTATATGGTTCTTTTGCTAAAAGTAAATATGATTTTGGTTTGAACGATCGTAGATGGGTTGAGAAAAATCATAACCTAGAGTTTTATTTTGCTAGAGCCAAGTTGTTATTTGGTGATATTAAAATGGTTTATGTTCTAAGGAATCCGTTGGATAACTGGCTTTCTTGGAAAAAATATGTGCAGAAATATTCGCTTGATATGAATGCTTCGCGGTTATGTTTTAATATTATTAATCATGTAATTAATGAAATCAAAGAGCATGCGGTAGGGCTAAAGCAATACGGTGATATTGATCAAATGTTGGCATTTTATGGTGTTAAGCATAGTGCAATAAATCGATTAATGGAGCTTCTGTTTACTCCAGATAAGATGGATGCTTCATGTGATTTTAGTAATTTGTTTAACTCGAATAATTATTTGACTGGCGTGGATCCAGAGCAGTTTTTTGCTGTGAACTACTTGTATATGTTTAGGAAGGCGAAATATTTATCTGAAAACTATCCGAAGAATTTTATGATAGTAAGATATGAGGATGTTGTTCGTGAGACGGACAGGATGATGAAGCAAATAGCACTATTTTGTGGATACACTCATTCTGATATTAACCTAAAGCCAACTGACGGTACGAGTGGGTGGGGGGGGAATAGTTCACATGCTGATTCTGGCTCACCAGCATCTGAGGTTAGTAATGCTAGTATAGGTCGATGGAAAAATCATCTTCAAGAAAAGGAAGTAAACAACATCAATTCTATATTAGAAAAAGATGATGTGTATAAACTGCACTATATGTAAATGTTCTTTTTTCTTTATGCTATTTGCAAAAATTTATGTGATTTATTTTTCTAAGACCGTTTGTGATGAACTCTACAGGTAAAATTGGTGGGTTAATATTCTCGCGGTTTGATTCCACGCGTCTTCCAGGTAAGGCTTTGCTTGAAATTAACGGTCGAGAGATGCTCGGGCGGGTTATTGATCGAGCCAAAAAAATACCGGGTTTAGACGGTATTGTTGTAGCAACAACGGATCGCGAAGTGGACGACACTATTGCCGAGTTTGCGAGTAAAGAAAATGTAGGTTGTTTTCGCGGTAGTTTGGATGACGTAGCGTTTCGGGCCTTTAAGGCTTGCGAGTCTTTTGGTTTTTCTAAGTTCGTTAGAATTTGTGGCGATAGGCCTTTTTTTGAGCCGGAAGTGATTGTTAAGTTGTTGGCACTTTTCTCTGCATCAACAGATGTTGCGACAACGACTTTTCCAAGAACCTATCCACCGGGTTTGACGGGCGAAGTGGTGAGTTTTGAAGCCTTGGCTCGTGTTATCGAAGTATCGACCAGCCCTGAAGATCGAGAACACGTTACGCGTTATTTTTATCAGCATGCCGAATCTTTCAACATTGTTAGTTTGCCGACACCCGATGGCTACAACTTTGACGGTGTGCGTTTGGTGGTTGACGACCAGGGAGATTTGCAACGCGCGCAATGGATCGCCAAGGGTGTAGACAAGCAGGGCGCATATATCGGTGATATGGGCCTAGTGTTAGAATTAGCGCGTGAGTGGGATGCGCGAAACAAGCTTTGATTTTTATAGACATATTTTTTTTTGAGGTTTTTTTATGGTTATTTTAGGAATACATGACGGGCACAACGCGAGCGCAGCCCTACTCATTGATGGAAAGTTGGTGTGCTCTATTGCGGAAGAGCGTTTGACGCGCGTGAAGCATGAATACGGTTTTCCCGGACAAGCAATTGAAACCGTTTTGAATACTGCTGGCATTACCATTGCCGATGTTGATCACATAGCGATGGCTACGGCGACTTTGCCGCCAGCTTATTATTATACTTCGCGCAATGCCAAGTTTTCGATTAGCGATTACTGGCATGAGCAAAAAGAATATTGGTATCCGAAATTATACGAAGGTAAGGACCCAAGCTATATCGAGCTGTTCAAAAAGCATATCGATATGAGTAGGTTCCCTTATGATGAGTCTTTGATTAAAGATGAAAAAGATCATCAGGGCATGTGGAAGGCGCGCGTAAAACACCTGTGCGAAACATTAGGTGTTAGCGAAGATATGATCTCTGTTCATAATCACCACAATTGTCACGCTTACTACGGTTACGTAGCTTCTCCTTACCGTCGCGGCGAAGACACCCTTGTTTACACAATGGACGGCGGTGGCGATGGTGAAAATGGCACCGTGTCGATTGCTAAAGCCGGAGAGCCTCTAGAGTTCTTGTCTAGGTCGTCAAATTGTAACATTGGGCGTATGTATCGCTACACAACTTTGTTGTTAGGTATGCGCCCCGCTGACCACGAATATAAGTTGATGGGGTTGGCAGCATACAACACCGGTGACTATGCGAAAAAAGCATACAATGTGTTCGCAGATACCCTGCAAGTGGATGGTTTAGGGTTTAGCTATAAAAATGAAGTAAAAGATCACTTCTTCCACTTCAAAGATCGTTTAGAGGGCGAAAGATTCGACTCAATTGCGTTTGGCATTCAAAAGCGCACAGAAGAGTTGTTAACCGAGTGGATTCAAAACGGCATAGAGAAAACCGGTATTAAAAATATCGTTATGTCTGGCGGTGTTGCACAAAACATTAAGGCCAACAAATTGATCTGGGAAATGGATGGTGTGCAGCAGTTGTTTATCCCACCTGGTCCTGGTGATGAGTCTATTTCGATTGGTGCTGTGTATGCAGAGGCGATTAAGCGTGGTGTTAAAGTCGATGACATTGAATCGATTGACAATGCCTATTTCGGTACCTCTTTTAACGATGATCAAATTAAGCAAGCCATTGATGGTAGCGACTTGAAGGACTGGGAGGTTCGTCAAGTCACCCCAGACGACGTTGCTGAAGTATTGGCTAATGGTGATGTGGTTGCACGCTTTGGTCAAGATAATGCTGAGTTTGGCGCAAGAGCACTGGGTAATCGTTCGATTATTGCTGATCCTCGTAGTCCAAACGTTATTCATCACATTAACAAGTTGGTGAAGATGCGAGACTTCTGGATGCCGTTTGCACCGAGTATTCTGGCAGAGCGCGAAGCAGACTATATGATTAATCCTAAGGGTATCGATAGCCGCTTTATGGCAATTGGTTTTGATTCTACCGAGTTGGCGCGCGAACATTTGTCTGCAGGCTTGCACCCGTTTGATCGTTCAGCACGACCACAAATTGTAAGAAAGGAAGATAATCCGGGTTACCATGCGATCATCAAAGCGTTTGAAAAAGTTACTGGCGTGGGTGCTGTCATGAATACCTCGTTCAATATTCATGGTGAGCCAATCGTAGGTACGCCGGAGCAAGCCATAGATACCTTCAGCCGCTGCGGTTTGCATCACTTGTTGCTGGGTTCTTTTATGATTAGCAAGCCGGAAAAAGAACGCTTGTAAATCCAGACTCAATTGAAAAGACTAACTATGCCAGTGAATATTATGTTCTAAAAGGATTGTTGGCTGAAGTGCGAAAAGCTAAAAAGAGGTGTTCCTTATCCCTTCTAATCCCCTTTAATTAAATGATTAATAACTTGAAATATCGCCCTGAAATAGACGGCTTGCGAGCACTTGCTGTCGTACCTGTAATTTTGTTCCATGCTGGATTAGAAGTGTTTAGAGGGGGATTTGTTGGCGTTGATATCTTCTTTGTAATCAGTGGCTACTTGATTACGAAAATCCTTATTGAAGAAATAGAAAACAAACGATTTAGTATTGTTAACTTCTACGAGAGACGTGCTAGACGAATACTACCAGCACTTTTCTTTGTAATGCTTGTATGTATTCCGTTTGCTTGGATGTGGATGCTCCCAAGTCAATTGAAAGACTTTTCACAAAGTCTCGTCGCTGTCAGTCTGTTTGTATCAAATATTTTGTTTTGGCGTGAGACTGGTTATTTCGCTGCAGCTTCAGAAGAAAAACCGTTGCTTCATACGTGGAGTCTAGCAGTTGAAGAACAGTACTATGTCCTATTTCCTGTTTTCTTAATCTTAGCTTGGCGCTTTGGTAAGAATAGGGTGTTTTGGATGATTGTAGTGATGGCTGCAATTAGCTTGTTGCTAAGCGAGTGGGGTTGGCGTTATAGCGCTACAGCTAATTTTTTTCTTGCACCAACACGTGTGTGGGAGTTATTCGCTGGATCGATAGCTGCTTTTATTGTTCATAAGCATGGAATTCAAAATAGTAACATATTATCTGTAATCGGCTTGACGGCAATTATTTTTTCAATCTTTTTCTACGATGAGACAACGCCGTTTCCAAGTGTTTATGCCCTTGTTCCAGTGCTTGGTGTTGTTCTGTTAGTGTTGTATGCGGGTAAAGAAACGCTTGCTGCAAAACTACTCAGTACTAAAGGGTTTGTTGGAATAGGCTTAATTAGTTACTCAGCTTACCTATGGCATCAACCTTTGTTTGCCTTTGCGCGAATTCGTTCCATGGAAAATCCAGCCACACTATTTATGTTGGCACTCAGTCTTCTCTCTATTTTGCTAGCTTATTTTAGTTGGAGTTATATTGAAAAACCTTTCAGGCAAAGAAAACGAATTAAAAAAAGAGGTGTTGTAGTTTTTTCTGCTGTTGCGTTATTTGGATTTTTTTTATTTGGCTACAACGTACACATAAACGAAGGTTACAAAGAGAGATTCAATATCTCTAACTCGGTATACACTTCGCTTTCAAGAAGCGAACGGGAGCGCGAGTGCTATGGGTACACTCAACAATCTAATTGGTTTTGTAGTATAGGTTTGGTCTCGTCACAGAAAAACATTTTCGTATATGGTGATAGTCATGCGCTTAGCTTTTTACCAGCTATTGACAATGCATTATCCCAAATTAACAAAGGCGGGATTTTCACTCATGTAAGTGGGTGTACTCCCCTCTTGGGTATCCATGCATTAAGAAATGATCAGCGTAATAGTAATTGTAATGAGTTTAACAGACGGGTATTTAACTACATTAAAGAGAATCCGGTAGATACATTAATTCTTGTTGCAAGATGGACGTACTACACCGATGGAGGTTATGAAGGCGATGATTTTTCATACATTGGCTTTAGAGAGGCTGATGAAAGGATACAAGAGACTTCAAGATTAGCGTTTGAGTATGGATTGCGTGAAACGATAACTGCATATTCTGAAATTGGTGTAAAAGTCATAATTGTGCCACAAATTCCGCAACAACATAGTGAACCTCTAAATATTTATGCCCAGAGCAGTTTAAGTGGAAAAAGCCTTACTGAGAGTTCAGTTGCTCGCTCAAAGCATTTAATGTTACAGAGATATGTAACAAGTGTATTTGAGGCAGAAGGCGTAACACTTTTAGACTTTACAGACACATTTTGTAATGATTCTTATTGCAATGTTGGTACAGACGCTGCGTCGTTTTATTTTGATGATGATCACTTATCACTTAGTGGTAGCTCCTTATTGGTAAAACCGCTTTTAGACTTTTTATCTAATGAGTGAGTGGTACTGCAATCTAGAAAAGCCATCTAGAAGCTTTCATATGTTGTTACAAGATCGGATTCAATAGATAAATTCACTTCGTAACTTAACTGACAAAGAAATTAAACGATTAGTTAAGTTAGAAGCGATAGCTGACAAGCTTTAACCCTTAGAAACTGTACATAACTGTCAGCGACATACTTGGCTAAGTGAAGATGAATACGCATAGTTTGGCAGACGAGTGGCGCAAAAGAACAAATGATGAGCTAAATGTAGAACGAGTGTGGTTTAAACTTGTTCTTCTTCTTAAAATATGAAAAAAATCATTGCGTTAACTATTTAATTACAATAGTTACGTAAGAGTAGAAAAAACGTGAATGGTGAGTTACGCATTTCTTGCATATGAACTGTTAGGTTATTGTAGGTGATGGATATTAAAATAAATAAAAACTTACCATACTGTCTAATGGGAGCAGTGTGTTGAATCTTGCTATTGTAATAAATTGTAGTGCGAAAGCTCTTTATGATGTCCAAGGGCGCCCGGCTATCAGCTACACTATTGATCGTATAAAAAGTGTTGAAAAAAACGTTCAACTTTTGGTTATAGACACAGGTCAGATAGATAGCGCGTTGCTAGCGACTTATTGCAGAAGAACTGGCACCAAGTTGGCTCAATTTAAGGGACTTGGCGCGTCGTGCTTATCTGGTATGGATTATGTCGCTTTTATCGATGCCCAAAACATGTTTTTTGATGCCATGTGTTTGCGAGACATGTTGGCCATAGCCAAAACCGGTATCTTCGATTACTTGAGTAATGTTGAGGCTAACACCCTAGTAAAGGGAACGGCCATCAATGTGTTAAGTCGTCAATTGTTCGACAGGCTCGAAACAAAATTGACCACTGCCCTTGTAGATTCAGATATACATAATTTGTTAAATACAGAAAGTATTGAATGTAGGTCGTATTTTATTAAAAGCGATTATGCCGCCGAGTGTTCAAATGTTTCTTTGTCACTTAATGATGAAGCCGGTACCTTAACCGTTCAAAAAGTCGCAGCGAATGTAGATGCTCCGCTACATACATTAGGTTTGGGTGAAATATTAACGGTTGCACAACGTGGCGATAGTGTCTCGCCTTGGCAAGGAGAGGTTGGCCCCTTGTTGATTGCCGAGATTGGCGGTAACCACGAAGGTGATTTCGACGTCGCTAAGCACATGCTTGACCTTGCAATCAAGGGCGGGGCAGATAGCGTTAAGTTTCAACTCTATCAAGGCAGTTCTTTGGTTAGCCCAGTAGAAAGCCCTGATAGATATCGTCATTTCAAAAAATTTGAACTCACACGCGAGCAACACATTTATTTAGCCGAGGCCTGTCGCGAGGCCAATGTTTCATATTCTGCGTCAGTGTGGGATATGGATATGCTGGATTGGATCGATCCTTATCTAGATTTTTATAAGATCGGCTCGGGTGATGTGACTGCATGGCCTATCCTGGCCAATTTTGCGGCACGCGAAAAGCCTATTTTACTCTCTACCGGTCTGTCGACCCTCGAAGAGGTTGTGCAAACGGTCAGGTTTATTCAACAGCAAAACCCAAAGTATAGTGATCCGAATATGTTGTGTGTAATGCAATGCACATCGATGTATCCAATCCCTGATGAAGATGCCAATTTGCGTACCATGGATGCTATTGAGCGTTATACCGGGGCGGCAATCGGTTACTCAGATCACACTATTGGAATGGACGCCTTATTGGCGGCAGCTGCGATGGGTGCAAAAGCACTCGAATTTCATTTCACCGACTCGCGCGAAGGTAAGGAGTTCCGAGATCACAAAGTTTCATTAGTGTCTGAAGAAGTGGCTGAATTAAAGTCCCGAATTGCCAAAATAAACGCTTTTCGTGGCAATGGGGTTAAAGTACCGCAGCCGAGCGAACTTGAAAATAAGCACGAAGTGTCTTTCCGCAGAGCCGCCTACCTTAACCGCCCGGTAAAGGCGGGTGAAACCATACAACCAGAAGATATTGTTTGTTTAAGACCGGTACATGGCATTGATGCTAGAGACGCCGATATTTTGTTCGGTGCTAAAGCATTGCGTGATTTAGAAGCGTTTACTGCATTGCAAATAGATTCAGACCTAGCGCATTGAGTTGATCATGAATACTTCCCCTTTAGTGACCGTTTATATACCTTGTCGTAATTACGGCCGTTTTCTTCAACATGCTGTAGAAAGTGTATTTACCCAACTCTATACCAACTGGGAGCTTATCATTGTTGATGAAGCTTCTACGGATGAGTCTGCACCGATTGCGCAAGCATTATGTCGCCAACATCCTGAAAAAACGACCTTTATCCAAAACGAACAGCCTATGGGCCTGCAGCGTTTGGCGAATACTGTGTTAAGCCTAGCTAAGGGAAAATACATGGTGCGTTTGGATGCTGATGATTGGTTTGACGAATGCGCGTTATTGTTGATGGTGGCAAAGCTTGAGGCCAATCCCGATATTGGATTGGTTTATGGCAACTACTTTTACACAGACCCACAAGGAAAAGTTATCGGCATGGAGCGGCGGCATAAATTAGAGGTAGAAGATATCGCCGGTCATTTGCCGCCGCACGGTGCTTGCACCATGTTTTTAACACGTGCGCTTAAAGTCGTAGGCGGTTATTCTGAAGACGTGGATGCCCAAGACGGCTGGGAGCTTTGGTATAAGCTATACACTCGCATCGGCGCAGCAACCTTGACGTGCCCTTGTTTTATTATCGTCAGCATGGGGATTCGCTAAGTCGAGATGCAAAACGTCTTTTGGTGGCACGTTCGCGTATTTTTGACCGCATAAGTCAAACCCTCGAAGGAGACTTTAAGCCGTGTAATGTGGCGGTGATTCCTGTAAGAGAATCTTACCCTGGCTTTGAAGGTGTGCCGTATCGTAAATATCAAGGTAATTCTTTGCTTGAACGGGCCATTCGGTCGGCCGCCGATTCCGACAAAATCGACACTGTGATTGTTGCTTCCCAAAGTCAGGAGGTATTAGATTTTGCTAGGCAGTTGGAAGACGAGGGCATTGTACCAAAACATTTAAGAATGCTTCGCGATCAAAACGAAGAGGGGGGGCGGAATATTCCTATCAGAAATTTAATGATCAGAGCTGGTGAATACTACGCAACAATGTCAGGAAAGAATCCGGATGTGATAGCGTTTTTAAGTCTCCATGCGGTACACCGTACAAAAGAACATCTGGAAAAAGCCCTTAATATATTGCGGATTACTGAAAGTGATACTGTCGTCTCCGTTCAGGAGGAGCGTGAGCCAATGTTTGTTTATACCAGGCAAGGATTAAAATTGCTTAACCCGGGGCGGTTTCAGGATTTAATTTTTGACCGAGAAAGATTGTATCGTTTTAATGGTTCAATAGTTGCGACATGGTGGGAAGTGCTACAGGAGAATAATCTTTTTGGGGGAAAAATCGCGTTTACTGAAATGACTGAAGAAGAGAGTTTTCAAGTTAAAAATATTTCGAAATTAAAGTAATATTTAGTATGAACACGAAAAATCATGGTATTGAACATGTTTTAAAGATAAAGAATTTGAAGCATGTATTTTTTATAAATAGTCCTATTGTTGAGATAGTTGCATTTCAGGTGTTGCATAAATTTAATATACCTCTAGACAGAGTTATATTGGTGTCGTTAAGGGGGTATGCTCCGAAATTAATAAATGCAGAACTGATTGTTTCAAGAAAAAGTTATTTATCTCGGATATTATTGAGATTTTTAAATTTTTCTTATGAAGGGTATCGTGTTAAAAGAAAACTGATCAAACAAGCTGATAAATATATCCTATATGTTCCTTGGGATACTGATCAGGCAATAGAGGTGATGAGTTGTAACTTGTGTGCTGGACATGTCTATCTGGAAGAGGGGCAGATGACCTACCAGTACAACAAGCCTTATAACGTTGACTTGAGTAGGAAGGGGAAGTGGCAAAGGATTCGAAAGTGGAAAAAGGGTTTAAAAAAATTAAGTTATAGAGATGATATTCCTGTATTTAATGAGTTTTATAATAAAGCTGCGTTGGCTTATGTTGGTATTTCTAATCAAGTGTATCCTGCAATAGATAGGTCTAAAGTGGTTGTTATAAATGATATGTCTATGATTAAAGCCGTTTATAAATGTAAGATAAAGGATAAGCGTAATATAGGTGTTATGTGTACTCCCAGGAGGTTAGTTGATATAGGAGTGATTGAATCAGTAAATCGTCTTATGGCTAGTTTGCCAGAAAACAGTTGCATTAAATTGCACCCAGATTTTTATAATATAAAAAAAACAGTGCTTAAAGTTGATGAATACATAAAAAATAGTGGAAGAAAAATAGAATTATGCGACGAAGATGTTGTTATTGAGTTGGAAATGTTGTGTTCAAATAAAACGTTATATGGCGCTCTTACCTCTCTTTCAAAATATGCGGAAATATTTGGATCTGAGTACCAAAAGGTTGAATTATATTAGGTTTGCGAGATTGTAGTTTGATAATAGATTCCTATAAAAAAAATAAACTTATAAGTGTTGACAGTGTGTATTTTGCAAAGAAGACTATAAAGTCAAATGCTGATATTATAAAGTACACGCAATCAAGTCTTACTAATGTAGGGGGGCAAGACTTTCAATCACTCGTTATTTTTTTGGAAAAAACTGAAGATTCTATATTGGCTAGTTTTAGAAAAAAACTTCGATACGATATCAGAAAAATTGAAAATTCAGATCAGGTTTCCTCTAGTATATTTTATTTGTCTGATATTAAGGAAGTAGAGAAGTTTTGTGCGTTTTTTTCGAAGTTTTCTAAGATAAAAAATATTCCAAGCTGTAATAGGGAAATGATAATTAGAATGGCAAAAAATATAGTTGTGAGTTGGGGTTCTTTTAACGACTCGGAGTGTGTTTGCCATATTTATTTATGTGATGATGAACGAATGCGTTTGTTACACAGCGGAATGATTCTTGATGGCAAAGATGTCAGTAATAACTACGTAAGTAATATAAATAAGTTTCTTCATAAAAAAGATATATTGTGGGCTAAATCTGAGGGTTTCACTATATATGATTTCGGAGGCTTATCGCTTGATAATGATCGTCTTTCTGGGATTAATGACTTTAAACTTGGTTTCTCAAAGACGGTAGAGAAAACATACAATTACTATTATGGTAATACTATATTGGGAAAGGTTGTTTTGTTTGTGAGCTGGCTATTTAAAAGTGTATAGTATTTTTTATAGGTTAATGAGAAAAAAATATACAGATTCCAGGAGAAAATTCTTGGTGTTGACTTTTCAACAGTCATACCTATTTCAGAATTAGGATTGGATGAGGGCAAGGTTTATAGGGGATCTTCTTCAAGAAGTTTAGAGTTGTTTAATGCTTTAAATAAGTTGAATGTATCTAAAGAAGATTCTATATTGGATATAGGGTGTGCAAAAGGTGGGGCGATTTACACTATGTACAATTTTCCGTTTTCTCGTATTGATGGAATAGAGATATCTAAGTTGCTTGCAAGCATAGCTCACAAGAATCTTGTAAAGTTGGGTTGTGATAGAACAGAGATATTTAATATGAATGCTGAATTGTTCGAGGGTTACGGGAACTATAGTTTTTTATTTGTACAATCCGTTTGATTATATAACCTTGAATAGGGTTTTGTCGAAAATCATCTCTTCAAATGCGTCATTTAAATTAATATATTTAAACCCCACAGGACATGAATGTGTCTTGAAGCATGGTTTGATCAAATCTGATGAGTTTTTAGGAATTTATGGTAATAGAATTTACATATATACATTTGGCTGATTGCATATAATGCTTTTGAATAATTCTTTATACCTGATCAGGTTAGATGATGCTTGTGCATCATCGGATTTTTCTAAGTGGAGAGCTGTTGAGGATGTTCTCGATAGCCTCAATATTAAACCGATTGTGGCTGTTATACCTGATAATCAAGATCCTACACTAAACTATTCTAATTATGATTCATCTAAGTTGTGGAACATAGTTCGGAATTGGCAGAGCAAAGGATGGTCAGTTGCAATGCATGGTTATCAACATAAGTTTCATCATGTCGATAGAAATAAGTTATTATTTCCTTTTTATGATAGAAGTGAGTTTGGCGGTTTAGATCTTGATTCTCAAATTGCGAAACTTGATGCGTCATTTAAAATTTTCAAGCATAACAAAGTTGAACCTAGTCTTTGGGTTGCGCCTGCCCATAGTTTTGATATTACGACGATTAAAGCTTTAAAAAAAGTGGTCCCCTTTAGAATAATAAGTGATGGCATATCAATGTCACCGTTTACTAGGGATGATTTTTATTTTATTCCACAACAATTATGGAAACCCGTCTTTAAAAAGTACGGTGTATGGACTATTTGTCTTCATCCAGATACGATGAGTTACGAAGATATTGAGAGTCTCAATTTTGAATTAAATAATAAACTTTATTGTGATCGGTTCGTGAGGGTAGAAGATGTTTGTGGTTTCATTGACGAGAATAAATTCATAAATTCACTTTATTCAAATTATTTTTGGACCAAATATTACATTAAAACTTCCATTAAAAAATATTTGAATAAATTTTTTTGATGTAGAGGATTGATGCAAAATATATTTCTTTACCTGTATACCTTTTCTTTGAGTTTTGAGGGTTATCAGATATTTGATGTAGATTTCTTTTCTTTGCCTAAGTTCTTTGCGGTATTGTATCTGTTTGCTTTTTTAACTCGTTTTAAAAAGTTTTTTGTTTCGAGCCGGAATTTTTCGTACATTTGGCCCATATTTTTGTATTACGTCATTTTCACACTCGTTAGTGTGTACAACATTAACCATTATTCACAAAATATATTTTTACCTAGTTTTATATTGAATGTATTGATGTTCAGTTTAATACTTAATCATTCGAGGCATAACTATCTGATATTGGACAGGGCGCTTATTTCGTTTTCTGTTGGTGTAGCTATTGTTGCAATGCTTATGTTACTTGGTGTTGGCCTCGAAGTGGATAGTGAGAGCCGAGAGACTTTTATGGTGTCTGGAAAAAATGAATTGGCAATGAAGATTACAGGGGCGTTAATGGTTTTTTTAATTCTTTTAATCAAAAGGAACGAGATAATTGGACTTGGCAAATTTTTAATTAGAAAAATTTATCTGATACTGTTGATTCCAATTATGTTCTATGCAGTTCTGAATTCTGGGTCTAGAACAGCCGTTTTAACATTTTTCCTGTGTATTTTTGTATGGTTCTTAAGCGAAGTGATTGGTCATGAAGGTAAAAAATCCTTTAGGTTTGTTAAGTCTTTTTTGTGGCTATCAATTGTTTTAGTGATCACGTTATTTTTCACTTCGCAGAGTGAGGTTGTTGTAAATAGGTTTTTTGGCGGGGATGGAATATCAACTAGAGAATTAGGTGGCAGAGTTATTATTTGGGAAGGTTATTACAACTTGTTATTACAGAATGTTTTTTTTGGTTATGGATTGCCTGGATTTGAACTTGAGGCATTTCAAATTTTTGGAGCAGTTTGGGATCCACATAATTCTCTGCTTAAAATCATGCTTTATACTGGTTTAGTTGGTTTGTTCGTATTCCTTATCTTTTTTCAAAAAATTGTTATGGCGACATACGGATTGTTGATGAAATCTAATTTGTTGTTGCCCTCATTGTTATTTGTCGTTTACTTAGGGTTCTTTTTTTCATTGCAAGCATTAACTGATAAATTTTGTTGGTTTGTTTTAGCATATATTGTTGGAACAAAATTATGGTCGCCAAAATCTCGTCATTATTTCAAACATGATAAAGAACCTAGAAGGAAATCAAGTGTTGTAGTTTGAAAGAGAGTTGAATAGAGTGAAGACTTAGCGAACCTTCTTAGCTGCTCCGCTTTAATACCCTACTAGGTGTGATGAAAACTTCGTTCTTTAATAGTTGAATTCTACTTGTTTTTTTCAAGTGGTGAATAAGGAGTTTTGTTGTCATATTATGGTTTGCTTTTACTGGTCTGTGAGGGCCAGCTGAAAATTTAGATTTACACCTTACTCTAATGGACATATTTGATAAACACAAAGTCGGATGTTGGCAGAATAGGTTGTTTAGTGAAGTTTCTCCTTGTAATTTATTCCTTAGGTTCCAGCGGCTCGCAAGGATTTTTCCGGTGATTAGATAACGCATTGCGTTGATTATGTCGCTCCAGGGCTCGAAATGTTAGTTGAGAAAAAGTCGTTTTTGGTCCTATATCCTCCGTTTTTCGGTATGCAATGCATTTTGGCTCTACTTATGAATACCTTGATTTTTCTAGCCATGTTCAGCCGTAGGATTAGCTTTCTAGGGTCGACTAATGTACTCGTTATCATAGTAGACTCTCTCTTGGGTTGATCATGTGTGGTTTTGTTGGTTTTTACGATCCTAAATTACATAGCATGGGTAAAGCTGAAGAATGCTTGATTGCCATGCGAGACAAACTGCACTCGCGTGGACCAGACGATCATGGTGTCTGGTTGGATCCAGTAGCTGGAATAGCCTTAGCCCACCGCCGACTTTCTATATTAGATTTGAGTCCCGCTGGGCATCAACCGATGCTGTCTGTCAACGGGCGTTACTGTTTTGTATTTAATGGAGAGATCTACAATCATTTGGATCTACGTTTGGAATTAAGTGAGCAATCTGAGTGCCGTTGGCGAGGTACATCCGATACTGAGACATTGTTAGTTGCGATAGAAACCTGGGGTGTAAAAAAGGCATTGCATGCTTGTACTGGTATGTTTGCGTTTGCCCTTTGGGACCGTCAAGAGAAAACACTTACGCTCGCAAGAGATCGACTGGGTGAGAAACCACTTTACTATGGTTGGCAGGGTGGCGTCCTACTGTTTGGCTCCGAACTAAAAGCCCTAAAAGAACATCCGAGATTTGAAAACCAAATTGCAAACAACGCTGTAACTCTTTACTTAAGGCTAGGCTACATTCCGGCTCCTTGGAGCATATGGCGAGGTGTAAATAAGTTAGAACCTGGCTGCGTAAAAGTTTTCGATATTGCTAATAGAGGGAAGGAAAAAACAGAGTCCTATTGGTCATTTAAATCGGTTGTGATAGAGGGTAGAAATTCACCTTTTGAAGGTTCCAGCGAAGAAGCGATTGAACACCTCAAAAAATCAATGCTCAGAGGAGTTGAGCAACAAATGACTGCTGATGTTCCACTAGGAGCGTTTTTATCAGGTGGTGTAGATTCATCCCTAGTGGTTGCCTTGATGCAACAGCAATTTAGTCGACCGGTGAAAACTTTTTCAATCGGTTTTCATCATAAGTCCTATGACGAGGCCCAACATGCACGCCAGGTCGCGCAGCACTTGGGTACAGATCATATGGAGTTTTATGTCACTGCTGAAGAAGCACGGGGAATTATTCCTCAGTTGCCGCAGATCTACGATGAGCCGTTTGGGGATCCATCCGCAATTCCCACCTATCTAGTCTCTCGGTTGGCGAAAGAACAAGTTACTGTTGCGCTAAGTGGTGATGGAGGTGACGAGTTATTTGGTGGCTATAATCGTTATCACCATACCCGTGCCAAGCAAAGTTGGGAGTTAGTGCAAGGCTTACCGGGCGCGACAAAAAAAATACCTGGTTTATTGCATAAAGTTTTGCCGTCCTTAGGTATAGCGCCGATAGAAAGCCTTAAGTCGCGCCTGCACTTGCTGTCAGAGCTGGCTGAAATTCAAAATCACTACAGCTTTTATAACTGGATGACTACGCAATGGAAGCAGTTACCTACTCTAGGAAATCTCCCTGATTTACCTTATGGCTTGGATGAGGATTTTGTAGAAAGCTTGTCTTCTCCAATGAGTAAAATGATGGCTATGGACACTGTTACTTATCTACCAGACTGTATCTTGGCAAAGGTTGATCGTGCTTCAATGGCGGCAAGTTTAGAAACTCGAGTCCCGATGTTAAACCATCACTTAGTAGAGTTTGCTTGGAGATTACCCGATTCGTTAAAAGTCAAGCAGGGTGTTGGTAAATGGATCTTGCGTGAATTGCTCTATAGCTACGTTCCGAAAGCCATGATAGAGCGGCCTAAAAAAGGGTTTGGCGTACCAGTGGGTGATTGGATTAAAGACCCGCTGAGGGATTGGGCAGAAGAGTTGCTCAGTAGTCGACGCTTGGCACAGTGCGGCCTATTTGATATTGATTCAATTCGACGGTCCTGGGATGCGCATCTGAAAGGTCAACAAGGTTTGCAACATCCTCTATGGCTTATTTTGATGTTTCAAGCGTGGTTAGAACAACAGTAAAACTCAAAGATAGAAATGACGATTGATCTGGTATCTAAAGTTAGCTTTAGGTTCTTGGCATCTACTGATAAGTTACTGGTTCGACAGCCAAAAGCATTTTGAAATTATAATGAAAGTACTGTGTGTGATTGATTCCTTGGGGTCTGGAGGGGGTCAGCGCCAAATGATGTATCTTCTGAGAGGCTTACACGAGAAAGGGGTGGATGTAAGCTTGTTTGTATGTAAGGCAGGTTATGATCACTATAAAAAAGAGATTTTGAGTTTAGACATTCCTCTTTATGAATCAAGCATTAGGAATCGTAACGGGTTTTCTATTAATGTATTGGTTGATTTGATCAGTTTGATAAGGAAAGATAACTACACGGTGTTAAGTTTTCTACCGTCGGCAAATTTCTACGCGGCACTTAGTCAGTTAGTTTTGTTGCGTTCTAGCCTGATAGTTAGCCAGAGAACCTCTTCTGTTGCTAAAGCACCAAAATTTAAGACTTGGATAAACAAGCTAACTTACTATGTGGCTAATGCCGTTACAACGAATAGCTATTCGGAATCTGAGAGACTATGCGCAAATTTCCCTAAACTGCGTAATAAAATTCACACTGTTTGGAATGGTTACGACAATCTGAGTTTTCGTAAGCACGTTGTTCCGAATAATAGGATTCAACGCTTGTTGGTCGTGGGGCGCCAGGCACATATGAAAAATGGCGTGAACTTGTTGAAAGCTTTGGTCTTGTTTAAGGATCGGTTTGGTTGGGTCCCTCAGGTCGACTGGGCAGGGCGTAAAGAGATTGATTCTCATTCGGTAGCAATGCAAGAGGAAATGAGCGAGCTATTAAAACATCATGTAGAGATTGCAAATAATTGGACTTGGCTAGGAGAAGTATCCGAGGTCGAGCCATTGTTTAGACAGGCCGATGCATTGGTGCATATTAGTTTTTATGAAGGTTTGCCCAACGCAATTTGTGAAGCAATGTTTTTAGGTTGTCCAGTGATTGCTTCTAATGTTTGTGATCATCCTGCGCTGTTAGGAAGTGATCAGGAAAGAGGTCTTCTTTGCGATCCGTTTTCTCCAAAATCGATCTGTAATGCAATTGCAATGTTAAATCAAAAGACTCCGCAAATGCGGGATAAAATGACCCGGGCTGCGCATGATTTCGCCATAATCAACTTAGGTTTGGAAAGAATGGTTTCTAATTACGTCAATTTATTGACCGATGTTTCTGAATAGAAGCTATTAACTATTGTGTGCAGCAAGATGATTTGTGGGCGAGTATTTTGTTACTCGTTCGAGCTGATTCGTAGCCTTAGAGACACCATACGCCAGGGGCGTGAGCAGACCAAACGTTTTCATCAGAATATGAAGGGCATATTGGCCTTGTACAAAGCCATATTAAAAGTTTCTGGAAAGGCCATTTGACCGATGTCGGATGCTCTATTAGTGATATTGTCATAATGTTCGGTTTGTTTCTTTATGAAATCTGCTAAACGTAGAAAACTTGTGATTGTTGGGGCCTTTTTAGGTACGAAGAACCAGGTTTATGGGGGGGTGGCTCGGTCTTGTGAGATGCTGATGGCATCTTCATTCACCCAAAGATTTGACGTTGTCACGGTAGATTCGACGCAGATTTCTAACCCGCCGCCCGGTCTCTTGGTCCGGTCGTTATTGGCGGCCAAACGTTTGATTGTTTTTATTGGGAAAGTCATACGGCACCGCCCTGATGGTGTCGTTTTGTTCGCTTCTTTGGGCGCAAGTTTCATCGAAAAATCATTAATGGCTTCGTTAGCTCGTCTATTGGGTTGCCGCTCTTACATTTTCCCCCGGGGTGGTGAGTTGATTACTCATACTGAAAATTCGCCGGTGATGTATTTGCTCGTGAAAATCTTATTAAGAGGCGCGCACATTTTTCTGAGCCAAGGAAAGACTTGGAGCGACTTTGCTGTTGGGCCAATGGAGCTTAATCCTTCAAGGGTTTATCTCATTCCAAACTGGACGGCTACTGATGCCCAGTTGACCATTGGGCGGCAGCGAGATTTTTCGGAGCAGGTCAGGCCGAAAATCCTATTTGTAGGGTGGTTAGAGACCTTCAAGGGGGTTTTTGAGTTGCTTGAGTCTGCTTTGCAATTACATCTTAAAGGTTTTGTTTTTAATTTAACTCTGGCTGGTGGTGGTGATGCAGAGCAGTCTGCAAAAGAATTTGTAGCAGAAAGTAGACTAGAAAGCGTTGTAAGGTTTGTTGGTTGGGTTGGCGAAGAGGAGCTAGGTTGGCTTCTTAGTGAACATAATATATTTGTTTTGCCGTCTTGGTCCGAAGGACTACCAAATTCTATGATAGAAGCTATGGCGGCGGGGCTGGCCGTAGTGGTAACGCGCGTTGGCATGGTGCCAGATTACTTAGTTCACGGTGAGCATGCTTTACTGATCCCCGCTAAAGACACAGTAGCTCTTGAATTCGCGATGGAGAAGCTACTGGTCGATGCGCCTTTACGCAGAGAACTAGCTCAAAATGGTTTTGAGCTAGCTTTAAGAGAGTTTGCTGTTGAGACTTCCGTAGAAAGATTTGCTGACGTTATAGAAAAGACTCTTTAATTTTTTACATAATTATTAAATTTATTTGACTTTACTGGAGGTATTATCTTTCTATGTTTAAAGATAAAGTTTTATTAATTACCGGCGGTACGGGTTCCTTTGGTAGTGCAGTACTTAAAAGGTTCTTAAACTCTGACATTAAGGAAGTTAGAATTTTTTCTCGTGATGAGAAAAAACAAGATGACATGCGTAAGCGTTACGCAAGCCCTAAATTGAAGTTTTACATAGGCGATGTGCGTGATTACATTAGCGTTCTTAATGCTACTCGTGATGTGGATTATATTTACCATGCTGCAGCTCTAAAGCAGGTGCCTTCTTGCGAGTTTTATCCAATGGAAGCGGTAAAGACCAATGTGCTGGGTACAGAGAATGTGCTAGAAGCCGCCATTCAAAATGAGGTGAAGCGCGTTATCTGCCTAAGTACCGATAAGGCAGTTTATCCAATTAATGCCATGGGTATTTCAAAGGCTTTGATGGAAAAAGTTATCGTCGCAAAATCTCGTTATGTCGATCCGGAAAAAACGACTATTTGTGCCACTCGATATGGAAATGTGATGGCTTCCCGAGGTTCGGTAATCCCGCTGTTCGTAGATCAGGTTCGCGCGGGTAAACCTTTGACGTTAACTGATCCTAATATGACGCGATTTATGATGACGTTATCTGATGCTGTAGACCTTGTCTTATATGCTTTTGAGCACGGTAACAATGGTGATATTTTTGTACAGAAAGCACCAGCAGCCACAGTCGATACCCTAGCTAAATCATTGACTGAAATTATGAGGGTGCCTGATCACCCTGTTAATGTTATGGGTACTCGCCATGGTGAAAAACTATTTGAAGCTTTACTCAGTCGTGAAGAAATGGTGTGTGCAGAAGATTTGGGTGGATATTATCGAGTACCTCCAGACCTGCGTGATCTCAATTACGGCAAGTTTGTTGAGCAGGGTGAAGAAAAGATTTCGGAAGCTGAAGATTATAATTCGCATAACACTGAAAGACTCGATGTTGAGGGGATGAAGGCATTACTTCGAAAGCTGGATTTTATTAAAGCCTTAGAACGTGGTGAATACATTCCGCCTGAGGAATAAATTATGCGCGTTCTTATAACCGGAGCCGATGGTTTTATTGGCAAGAACCTGCTACTGCACTTCAATGAAATGAACACTATAGAATGTGTTTCTTTTACTAGAAGTAATAGCGTTGATGAACTTCCTGAATTACTAGAAAAAGTTGATTTGGTCTTTCATCTTGCGGGAATTAATCGTCCCAAATCGGCTGATGAGTTTGCTACAGGTAATGTTGGTCTAACCGAATTGCTTTGTAGCGCAATTAATGCAGGCGAAAGGGCAATTCCGGTGGTGCTTACCTCTTCAATCCAGGCGGATTTGGATAATGACTACGGAAGAAGTAAGCGAGCTGCAGAAGAGGCTTTATTAGCTCTTCGTAAAGAAACGGGCAATCCGGTTTTCATATATCGCTTACCCAATGTTTTTGGCAAGTTAGCGCGACCTAATTACAATTCGGTAGTGGCAACTTTTTGTCACAATATTCCGCGTGGTATTCCCATTCAGATCAATGACCCATCAGCCGTCATCCCATTGGTATACATTGATGACGTTATTGAAAGCTTCGCGAAGCTTTTAACTGAGAAAACCAACAAGCAAGATGGTTTTGTTGAAGTTGCGCCTATTTATAGCATTACGGTAGGTGAGTTGGCTGACCAGTTATATCGATTTAAGTCTTCCAGAGATAACTTGATAACAGAGCAGGTAGGTAAGGGGTTACTTCGTGCTCTTTATTCCACCTATGTCAGTTATCTGCCACTCGAGAGTTTTTCATATGGGGTAAAGCAATACTGCGATGAACGCGGTGTTTTCGTTGAAATGCTTAAAACAGAAGATTCAGGGCAGTTTTCATTTTTTACTGCGCTTCCAGGCGTCACTCGTGGAGGTCATTATCACCACTCCAAAACGGAAAAATTTTTAGTGATTAAAGGTGAGGCTCGCTTTGGTTTTAGGCATATGGTTACCGGGGAGTATCATGAAATTTATACTTCAGGTGATGTGTCTCAAATTGTTGAAACAGTCCCTGGCTGGGCCCATGATGTGACTAATGTGGGTGATCAAGAATTGATTTGTATGCTTTGGGCAAATGAAATATTTGAACCCGAAAAGTCAGATACTTTTTCTTGTCCAGTCAGTGCTGACGATTAATATGAGGATAGTAAATAAGATGAAAAAGCTAAAGGTAATGACAGTTGTTGGAACCCGTCCGGAGATCATTCGTCTGTCTCGTGTTATGGCAAAGCTCGATGAACATTGTGATCATATGTTGGTTCATACCGGCCAAAACTACAATTATGAACTAAATGAAATTTTCTTTGATGACTTGGGTATTCGCAAGCCTGACCATTTCCTCAGTGCCGCCGGTGCTAGCGGTGCTGAAACCATTGGTAATGTGATTATTGCGGTAGATCGTGTTTTAGCAGAAGTAAAGCCAGATGCACTTTTGGTCTTAGGTGATACAAACAGTTGTATTGCCGTATTGCCGGCTAAGCGTCGCAAGATACCTACATTCCATATGGAGGCCGG
>Ga0255770_10000448_pt1 | contig 38760 bp, 54 predicted proteins | sample 071ome_22_FD_179968 | JGI IMG/M metagenome (GOLD analysis project Ga0255770, IMG submission 179968) | Coastal salt marsh microbial communities from the Groves Creek Marsh, Skidaway Island, Georgia - 071404AT metaG (version 2) | ecosystem: Environmental > Aquatic > Marine > Intertidal zone >...
AGTGAAGCAGACTCCAAGCTTGCGATTATAGATATCCTAGAACAAGGTTACGGTTATGTTGAAGGCGATGAGTTCCCTCTGACCTGGAGTACAGGTGATAAGAGTGGTTCATTCAGTGACTGGTCAGTCTACATTGCAGAGGTTGAACTGGATGCCGAAGACTCAGGTAATATGTTCTGGCATACGAGGAAAGCAACTGGTTACGATAAGGTGCTAGATGCCTCATAGTGTGCTATAATATTCTGGTACTGGAGATTCGGTAATGGTAAATGTCCAATGGGATGACTTGCCCCCTGATATTAGGGAAAAGTTTGACCCTGATGAAGAACTTGAAGTTGAAATGCTCGATGAAGAAACTCAAGACCTGATTGAAAAGGAGCTAGAGTTTCGTAAGTCCGCACGTCAAAAACGTGCTGAGCGTTTGCTTAAGCGTACTCAGGTAGAAGTCGATGCTCTTACTAAGATTATCGATAAACTAGAAGACAAACCAAATGAACGTCGTCGTGCTATGAAAAAAGCACAACGGTATCATAAGTCTTCCTTATTTGAAGTACGCATGCTAGATAAGGAGAAAAACAATGGTGTATGAGAACATGAACGAACTGGAAAAGGGACTTCGGGACTTTGGCACCAGAGTTGATGTCATTTGCGCTATGGAAATGGCAGGTAAAATCTCCGAAGAGGATGCGTACCAAGAAATCAAGTCTCTTTGTAAAGAACTAAAACAGATTAGGAAATCTTATCGCAAGAATCACGAATCCTAATCGACGCTTGACGAAAATTCCAGTACATGCTACAATAAATATCTCGTTCAGCAATGGACGACGCGAGGTTAGTCGAAAACCTCCTTCATCTGCGGGTAACCATTCCGCAAGTAAATTCTAAAGGTAAACAACTATGATTAAATCTGTAATCGCAGCTGCCGCTGCTGCTCCTCTTTTCGCTGGCGCTGCCCTTGCAGGCCCCTACGTTAATGTAGAGGCGAACAGCGGTTGGACTGGTTCTAACTACGGTGGTACTGCCATCGACACCCATGTGGGCTACGAAGGTGCTCTGGGTGAGTCTGCTTCTTACTACGTCCAAGCTGGTGCTACCACCAAGCTCCCCGACGCTGGTACTGCTGACACCGTTCCTTCGGGTAAGGCAGGTCTGGGCGTTGCTCTGACCGATGACCTCGGCGCATACGGCGAAGTTTCGTTCGTTGGTTCGGGCGTTGCTGGTGTTGACCGTGGTTACGGCACCAAATTCGGTCTGAAGTATAGCTTCTGAACCGATAAATAAGTACGAGACCTTTCGTGCGGTCTCTACAAAAGTCGGAACACCCAATGGGACTCTTCGGAGTCCCTTTTTTATTCGTATAAGTATTAGTAAGTGTTGTTATTCACTCATGGACCTTAAAATTTACACACGCTCCCAGTGTTCTTTCTGTGAAAAACTGAAGACTGTTCTAACCATGAACAATATTGGTTTTACTGAGTACCGATTGGGTTCTCATTTCACCCGTGAACAATTTCTTGCAGAATTTGGTAAGAATTCCACCTTCCCAAGAGTCATCAAAGATGGTAAACTTATTGGTGGATGCACCGAAACTCTTCGCCTTCTCCTCAGCGAGGGAGTGATTAAAAAAGAACGTATCTAATGTGTTGATAAATACACATATGTAACGTTTGGGAGGGAGAGGTTTCCAATTACAAACAGTAACATACGGGGGAACCATGCTAGAAATCTTGACTGTGTTTGTTATTATTGGGGCATTCATGTTGGGAGTGATTGGTACATGGTTGGCAAAAGGTTACGTTGAAGATTTTATCGAAAACGCTGCTTATGCTAAGTCAGTTACCCATCCCGAGATGCTCGATGAGAACGGTAACATCCTACACGATGATTTAATTTACCTCAGAACAGATTCACAATACTGGACTGAGTTTGAAGAAGACGATGACGAATGATTTGGAGTTTTAATCATGCCAAGAACATTAGATGCAAGCAATCCTCAACTTCTGGTGAGTGAGGTACTTCGTAAGGCGTCCAACGCCAAAACAAAAGCGGAGAAAATTGCCATCCTACAAAAACATAATCACCAGGCGTTGCGCTCTATCCTCATCTGGAATTTTGACGAGACTGTAATCTCGGCAATTCCTGAGGGTGAAGTTCCTTATACACCTAATGATGCACCCGAGGGTACAGAACATACCTCACTGTGGAAGGAAGCATCTAAGTTATACTATTACGTCAAAGGCGGTGCAGACAGACTCCCTTCATTGAAGAGGGAATCTATGTTCGTTCAACTTTTGGAGGGGCTGCATCAGTCTGACGCAGAAGTTATCTGTCTTGTTAAGGACAAGAAACTTCAAGATAAGTATCGAATTACATTAGCAGTAGTTAAAGAAGCATTTCCCCAGATTCAATGGGGAGGTCGCTCTTAATGTTCGATAAACAACAATTAGAAAACACAAGCAGGTACAGCGTCAGAGTCATAAAGGCAAACTGCAATATGTTTGACGCTGCAGATACTTCTTTACCAAGAAATTCTTATATTGTCACAGCAATACACTATGATGGCAGTATATGGTATGATATTGTTCAGGGAAAGTTGTCAGACATCTTTGATTTCTATCACGACAACCTTCCTGGATGCATTCAAAAGTATGAATGGACTGAAGGTAAAATTAATCCTAAACTATGGACGCCGCCAAAAGGAAAATGAGTATCTTTCTTACGCAACCTAATCCTGAGGTAGAGGAACCTACCCCAGAAGAACTTGCTGAGATAGAGCAGGAACAGAACAAAGCACTAGCAAGGAAAGCAACAGCCGAACTCCTAGGTTTTTTTGTCAAACCTGTGGTTATTATGCTATTATGGAACTGGTTGATGCCAGGACTATTCGGACTAGCAACTATAGGATACTTTAAGTCCCTAGGACTGTACGCTCTATCATCCCTGCTGTTTAAGAACACTAATGACTGAACAAATTAAACTTGTATCTGTAACCCCAAATGCAGAACAACTGATGGGGTACGTTGCTCGTGTGAGCAACCCTGCAAACCAGGAGAACCCTAAGGTTGCAGGTCTCTTGTCCTACTGCATCAAACATGGACACTGGAGCGTCTTTGAGCAGGCGTTCATGACCTTGGAAATTAATACCACCAGGGCAATCGCAGCTCAAATTTTGCGTCACCGTTCGTTCACCTATCAAGAATTTTCACAACGGTATGCTTCTACCAACCTCCTTGGTACTGACATCCCTCTACCTGAACTTCGTCGTCAAGATACGAAGAATCGTCAGAACTCCATCAATGACATCGATGAGTTGACCCAGGCACGCTTCCATGCAAAGATTGAAGAGCATTTCTATCAAGCACAACATCTTTACAATGAGATGCTAGAGGCTGGCATTGCAAAGGAATGTGCTAGAATGGTATTGCCACTCTCCGCTCCGACCAGAATCTACATGACGGGTTCAGTTCGGTCTTGGATTCATTACATCTCTTTGCGCTCTGCTAATGGAACTCAAAAAGAACACATGGATATTGCATTGGGTGCTAAGAGGGTCTTTACTTGCACGTTCCCAACCGTCGCTACTGCACTGGACTGGCGTTGTCCTGATGACGACTGTCGGTGTGAAGAAATCGAATCAATCCAACCCTCGCTTAGAATAGACTAATGCCTTCTTACCCTGTAATAAATAAGACCACAGGAGAGAAACAAACTCTCTACATGAGTATGTCAGAATACTCTGCATGGCGTGAATCCAATCCCGATTGGGATAAAGACTGGATGGAAGGATGCGGTGGGGTAACCTACGGCAAACCCAAACAGGACCAAGGTTTCAAAGAAGTTATGCAAAAAGTACAGTCGGAGCATCCTCGCGCAAATCTGAGTCGATTCACCTAAACTATGGCAAGAGCACGTAAGCGCAACACATCCTCACCCCCAGTCCCCCCAGGTATGTCTGCAAAACAAATCCGAAGGAAGAAACCCATTGACAGTTCGTATCTAACTGCTGTCAATCCTGTCACTCCTAACCAGGAGGTTGCGTTCCAACAGTATGCTCTCGGACAGAACCTTCTTCTCCATGGTGCTGCTGGTACTGGTAAAACTTTTATTAGTCTCTACATGGCACTTCAAGAAGTGCTTGACGAGAATACACCTTACGATAAAATTTACATCGTAAGGTCTCTTGTACCTACCAGAGAGATTGGTTTCCTTCCTGGAGACCACGAAGACAAGTCTGCTTTGTATCAGATTCCGTATAAGAACATGGTTCGATACATGTTCAGTATGCCTGATGACAATTCTTTCGACATGCTTTATGATAATCTTCGAGCACAAGAAACTATTTCTTTTTGGAGTACTTCTTTTATCCGTGGAGTCACTCTTGATAATGCGATTGTTATTGTTGATGAATTTTCCAACCTGAACTTCCACGAACTTGATTCTATGATTACTCGCATTGGCGAGGACTCCAAGATTATTTTCTGTGGTGACATCACTCAGTCTGACTTGGTGAAAGAGAATGAGAAGACAGGTATCCATGACTTCATTCGTATCCTCCAGTCCATGAAAGAGTTTTCATGCATCGAGTTTGATGTTGAAGACATTGTTCGTTCTGGTCTTGTTAAATCCTATCTGCTTGCTAAGTACAGCCTTAATTTGTGATGTTTGAATTTGCTACTGTTCCCCATCTCCCTTCAGAACCTCAGGTTGTGGAGAAAGATGGGAAGCGTTTATATAAATTTCCGACTCACGATAAATATTATCCAAGTGTTACCACTGTCACTGGTATCCACTCCAAGAAATCAATTATGGAATGGAGACAACGTGTTGGTGAAGACACTGCAAACAAAATCAGTTCACGAGCAACCTCGCGTGGAAACGCATTTCATGCTATAGTAGAAGAGTATTTCAAAGGTACTCTAGACCTACAGAAATATAGCAACAACCCTCTCGCTCAAAACCTGTTTCGGTGTGCTAAGACTACTCTTAATCGGATTTCTGACATACATTGTTTGGAAACCCCTCTCTACTCTGACCTCTTCTGTCTTGCTGGTCGCGTGGACTGCATTGCTCGTTTCGATAATGAGCTTGCTGTCATAGACTTCAAGACCTCTACGAAAGAAAAGAAAGAGTCATGGATTGAGAACTATTTCGTTCAAGAGACCGCTTATGCCGCCATGTTTTATGAACTAACAGGTATTAAGGTAAAGAAAATTGTCACACTCATTGCCACTGAAGAGGGCTCTACTCAAATTATTCAGAAGTACAATATTGATGACTATCTACAAGTACTTAAACGTTACATCCGAGAGTACAATGCCCAAAACTGAAGACCCATCAGCAAAGTTCCTCACAACGGCAAAGTTCTCGGAAGCAATCGAAAACCTTGTTAAGGAATCCAACGGTCTCCTCAATTACATTGAGGCGGTGGTAACCTATTGTGAGGAGAACGATATTGAACTAGACAATATCAATAAACTCCTCTCTAAACCATTGAAAGAACGCATCAAGTTTGATGCTGCTAGACTGAACTACATTAAACCCTCAAGCAAAGGTATCCTCCCACTATGACTGGTTACGAAGTGTACCAAACCTACCTCGCTGTAAGGTCACACTTCACACGTCCAGAGTACGACTTCTTCAAGTTTCGGGGGAAGACTAAGGCATCCGTTTCCTCTTTTGAGAAGAGGAAGGATGTCTATTTCTTTAAGAAACTGGCGTCTAAACTCACGACCAGGGATGATGTCCTTTACTACATGGTATCCAACTTTATTTCTGACAACAAAGGATACATTAGAAGTTTCTCTCACGATGTCTATGCCAAGTGGAAGGCGAAGCAAGAGTCATTCACTTATAAATTTATACAGGACATCGACAACCTCCTCAATGCTATTGAAGCACCTTACGAACAAAACTTTGATATAATCTTCAATGCTGAGAAGGGAAGACACCCTATTTTACTAAGAAAATATTTTGGTCAGGAAGTTAGCCTTGAAACTCTAGTTGTTTTGGAGCACTGCCTTGGATTTGTGCAAAGGTTTGACAAGGAATTGTCTGACCCCATTTGGACAGAGACTAGAAACGTTGTTGTGAAATATCAACCCTTCCTGAATATTGATTGTAAGAAATATAAGAAGGTCATTTTAGAAACGGTGCAGAAAAAACTATGAGTTTTTTTAAGTCGGAGGTTGTACAAAAAAACCTCCAAGAAATTTTTGAAACCTACCAAGAAATATCTTCGTCACAATACTGGTTGCCCAGGATGACGCAGAAAGAACGGGTAGACCACATTGAAAGAACAAGAGAACTAATTGATAAACAGAAGTTATTTTATTTCAGACTCACTCTTGCCGCGAACGAGGGAGACAAAGAAGCAGCAGAGATGAAAGACCGCATCACACAGTTGGTTCAGACCTTCGGGTACAAGGACCTACCACATTGTCTTGAATCCCTGTTAGAGACCCTGGAGCGGGCACTAGGGGGTGCTTGACCCCTTATACATACTATGCTATGATACCTCTGTCGAGTGCAGGGGGTCTTGCACAGACCAAATCCTAACCTAATACGTACACACATGTCTTTCGCATCTCTTAAGAAACAATCCAATTCCATCTTCGACAAACTGAATCAAGAACTTGAGAAGCAATCTACTGCTTCCAAGGGAGGCGCTGATGACCGTCTCTGGAAACCCGAACTGGACAAGTCTGGTAACGGGTATGCCGTCATCCGATTCCTGCCTGCTCCTGAGGGTGAAGACCTCCCTTGGGCAAAGATTTGGAGTCACGCTTTCCAAGACAAAGGTGGTTGGTACATCGAGAATTCCCTTACCACTATCGGTAAGAAGGACCCTGTTGGTGAACTGAACCGTGAACTGTGGAACAGCGGTAACAAGAGCGACCAAGAAGTCGCACGTAAGCAGAAGCGTAAGCTCTCTTACTACAGTAACATCTATGTTGTGAGCGACCCTGCTCACCCTGAGAACGAAGGCAAGGTCTTCCTCTACAAGTTTGGCAAGAAAATCTTTGACAAGCTGATGGAAGCAATGCAACCTGCTTTCGCTGACGAGACCCCCATCAATCCTTTTGATTTCTGGGAAGGTGCCGACTTCAAACTGAAGATTCGGAAGGTTGAAGGTTTCTGGAACTACGACAAGTCTGAGTTCGCTGGTACTTCTACCCTTGGTGGTTTTGATGACAGTGAACTGGAGAAGATTTACAAGCAAGAGTATTCGCTTGCAGACTTCACTGCACCTAGCAACTTTAAGACCTATGAAGAACTGGAGAACCGCCTGAACATTGTTCTGGGTAAGGTTGCTTCTGCTCCTCGCATTGACCGTGAGACCATGGAAGATGAGGAGTCTGACTTCTCTGCTCCTGAGTCTAACAAACCTGAGTGGGGTCAAGAGGTTTCTGAGTTCCGTCAGAAGGTTGCTGCATCTCCTGTGTCCTCGTCTGATGATGACGACACCTTGTCTTATTTCGCTCGCCTTGCTGAGGAGGATAACTGATGGCTGCCCGTGGTACTACCATCTCCATGTATTTTGGAGAGAAGCATACCGATACTCTGAAACGACTTGACTCTCTGGCAGATGAATACCGTCTGTCTCGTACTCAAGTCATTGAGTTTCTTCTTCGTCACTACGAAAAGACTACACCCATTGCACAATCCTTTGCTATTAAATAACGAGGAAGACTGATGGGTGAAGCAGTACACGCTTGGAACACCATGACCTATGCTGAGGGAGCACTATTCTCCCTCTGGGTTATCGGAATGTACTATATAAAGTTACGAATGGATAGGAGATTCGGACGATGAAATTTGCACTCGCTGCTCTGATGATGCTCTCTGCTCTGCCTGTTAGTGCAGAGAGCATTGGTGACCGTAGTAATCGTCAAGCATACGAATCCCAAGGAGGTTATGCTCGTGAGGAAAAGTGTTATCGGAATGAATATCGTGAAGAGTATGTTCCTGGCACGTCATCTTCTCCTGGATATGTGAAGTCACACAGAGAGCGAGTTGCAGTTCCTTGTCAGCGTTATCACGCTCCGCAAAAACCGCATCAAGAAGACAGTAATTCCTGCATTGAAGGTTCTATTCTTGGAGGAATTGCTGGTGGTGGAGCAGGTGCTGCACTGTCCAGAGGTAATGGACGTTACTGGGCAATCCCTCTTGGTATCGTAGGTGGTGCCATGGTTGGATGCCAAATTGATGGGGGTTGATTAGACCCCCCCAAACCAAAATCGACCTTAGGTTACCAGGAAAGCGGAAAAAAAATCCCGCCAAAAAATGGGTCCCTAAGGTTTTTTAGTATCCGTAACCACTGCTACCAGAACTTGAAGAAGAGCTGGAAGAAGAACTTGAAGACGAACTACTAGAAGTGCTAGTAGTGCTGGTGGTCGTAGTTGTGGTGCTGCTAGACTCACTGACCGCAGTTGTTGCTGCTGTTGTACTTGCACCAGTGTAACTTACAACTGTTGTGCCTGCTCCCGCTGTATTTCTACCTGTGTATGCTGCAATATCATCTTTGTGTCTAGCACTAAAGGAACCACTCTTAGATTGTAGAGCACCGACGAAGTAATCGATGATATCAATCGAATTTGTTTTTTCTTTAGAACTTTCAGTGTACTGGTCCTCATCATAGGAAACGAGGTCGTCAAATTCTCTCTTGAATTGTTCAATCAGTTCACTACGAGGTAAGAAAATTTGCCTCTTCAGTTCATTGAGATAGTATTCATGTTCATAGTTTGAGATTGGTTCTCTAGACCCAGCAAATGAGTATGTTCTGTTGTTTGCAGTGACTACCCAGTCATCATTTACCCAAACACCAGCAGGAACAATCACGTTACCACTAACGTCATCTACAATTTCAATACTTTCGTAATGGTGTACACCATCAGTAGCACCACTCAGAGCATATTTTTCTTCCACCATTCTTTGCAGTTGTGCCCTGCTTAGAGGCCAGTCTCTCCAGACATCATAGATTTCATTTGTTAGGAGGATTACCCAATCAAGGTCCTCGTCACCGTATGCACGGTAAGCAATCTGCCAAGGGAGTTCTCCATCTTCAATTTCATATGCCTCAAAGACCTGAGTGTATCTCAACAGGTCTTCTCTTGCACGAACACGTCTGAAGAGGTTCTTGACAGAAATCTGTTGAAGTCTTCTGTCAAGACGATTTACTCTGTGAGCAATCTGTACGTTTGGTAGGTAAGAGAAGTACTGCATTAGTAACCTGCTACTGCTTTCTGTGCTGTCATGATAGAGGATTCTGTAAATGATACAGACATGTTGACGGCAGGTACGAATACTTTATCTGCTCGTCTGCCCTCTGGAGTTTCACCTTCCATACCCTGTCCAGTAGGACTGATAGCAACGTATTGACCATCGGGGGTATAGTTCACGCTCAAGTTTGTTAATACACAAAGGTCCATTTTGAAGTGAGGTAGTTCTATAAGTTTACCTCCATTCTCTGCCATTCTATGGAATGAGATAAGAAATCTATTTGGCACAGTCAAGAACCTGTCTGCCGATACATTATTTGAGAAGTTAGCTGCGGCAGCGCCTATGCTGCTCCCAGAATCATCAGCTCCAGAAAAACTGGGGAGTGAGTTGACCTTCATCAGGGTGATGATGCTTTGAATTACCTTTGCTTCTTGGGAATTGCGAGCAACCATCTTAAAGTCAAAGGAGAATGTTCTAAATCCAATTCCAGAAAAGACTTGTTCTTGGAATGGGTTAAAAATTTTACCTGCGGCGATAGACATTAGTGTATTGCCGTCAATATTAGCACCACCAAGACCAAGAGCAGAGTTGATATTAGTTCCAAGACTTGCAATGGTGTTATAAATCATTTCACCACCAGCATTGCCTGCAAATGATTGAAGTTCATCTGCAATGCTAGATGCAGACCCATCTCCACCCAAGGCACCAGCAATAGCACCACCCATCAACCCAATATTTTGCTGATTATATTGAGGTGAGTAAGTTACGCTTAAGTTATTGGGCATGTAGAGAAAAATCGCTGGTCCCGATTTTTGTCTGTTGCCGTAGTCCTTGTTATCTCTGAGAGCGCGGTTAAATCTGCCTGCGTTTTGTACGTTATAGTTCGTTGAGTAGGCTTGAAATTTTATATAATCTATATGACCTGTGGGGAACATATTTCCTGGGTCTTCACTAGCGCCGCCAGGTACAGGGACCGAATACGGATATCTTAGGATTGATTCGGACATGTATTGGTCACCTAAATAGAGTATGTGCCAGTATTTTTATTTATGAGGTATCAGGGACGCTATACCCCGTCGTTTCCACATAAGTACAAAGGTGACTGGAGGAATGTAATTTATCGCTCCTCTTGGGAGTACAAGTTTATGAAATGGTGTGATGTCACACCATCTGTGCAAGAATGGGGCAGTGAAGAGATTATCATTCCCTACATATCCCCTGTCGATGGTAAAAGGCACCGTTACTTCCCAGATTTTTACATTAAAGTAGAAGGTAGGAAGTATATGATTGAGGTCAAACCGTTTAAGCAAACGATGGAACCTCAAACACAAAAAAGATTGACTAAAAGATATATAAATGAAGTAGTGACGTGGAGTGTTAACCAAGCAAAGTGGAAAGCAGCACGAGAGTTCTGTAAAGATAATGGTTGGGAATTCAAACTTATAACTGAAAAGGAACTTAAGGTCTGATGGCAACTAACTCAGAATACGATAAGCAGAATAGTGTACAAAACTTTATCTCTACGATAAAGAAGAATTCAATGCACCCTACGGGGAGCAATCTGTATGCTGTCGAATTTGGTCAAGTGCCTATCCTTGCCAACTCTCCACATAAATGGTTGAATCCAAATAGTGCAGGGAGTGAAATGAAAGAACTCCTTTCCTATTTCGCTACAGAGATTTCAACCCCGAGTAGAAATATCAACACCTCGAACCAGAACGCTGTTGGTACGATGTATCGCTACGGTACTAGCACATCGTTCAGTTCATTTAACATTCAGTTTATTCTTCCCAAGAGTATGCTGACACTCACCTTATTTGAACGGTGGATGCAGTATATCTCCAATGATGCTAACCAGTACGCTGGTTTCTATGATGAGTATTGCTGCCCTGCAATGCGGATTTATAAAATGGAAAGAGGTGGCGGTGGGTATCAAATGCGACCGTCAAGCGAGAAGAACTTGCGCTATAGTATACCTCTAAGTAATGGTAGATGGTTCTCCCAGAGAGCTGGTGTACCACAGTACAACTCTGTCAGTGGATACTGGTATCTTAAGAACGTATTCCCGTTCAATGTCAGTACTTTTACACTTAGTAACGGACCCACACAATTGGTCCAAATTAATGTACAATTCTATTATGAGAGATATCGTTGGATTAGCATTATCGATGGTGGTACTGCCGCTAACGCTTCTAAAAAAACTACACAAGGTTCTCTCAATGAGATGAAGTTTGATGCTAATTTCTACACAGAGAATAGTCCAGACTTTGTGACTGCATTTAACATTGATGCATCTGTATTCTCACAACCCATTTCCAGTTTCTCTGGTGTAGACTGGTCAAACGCAACCGAGTTCTCTCTTGGTGCAGACATCCCATCCTTTGGTGCCAATGTTTTTGGCAACTAAATAATTTTGCTTCACCCCCTTTCATCATGCATTACAAACCATACTCACCTGAGTGGCATAGGTATCGCTACCTTAAAGAAGCTATCGATAAGTACCTTGACGACGGGGTGGACCCTAGTTATATTGTTGACGACATCCGAGATGTCTTACATATTCGGTCGGAGACTGCATATGATGAGTTTCAACGAATCAATCAACTAGAACACTATCTCACGGAATAGTCTTATGCTGTCAACTCAATACAGACTCCGACTGGAGTTCATCTGTAAGAAGATTGCCAACAATGAAGAAGTCAAATTAGAGGACATGATTTGGGCAGAAAAAATTGCCAAGTCATATACAACTGCTAGAGATTGGTTGAACAAAGCACGTCGCCAATCCACTGGAATTGAAGAAGGCAGTATGGATGATTTTATGAATAGGATGGGACTAGGTGACCCCGACCCATCCAATCACAGAACGGGGTTCGGTTCTGCAGATGAAATTGTAGACTGGTTCAAACAAGACAAACCTGATGATTGGAGGCAACGTGATTGACAACGAAACCCAAGATGATAAGTTCAATAGAGGACTAGACTTGTTCATTGAGTCTGTTTTGAAACCTGACAATAAACTTCGTCAGTGTGCCCATAATCAAAAATGCTATAATGAGTTGATGTATATTCGTTCATATGTGCTAGACTATCTAAGAACACTTCGTAGACATACCTAAGACAAATGACAACAGCAGTAATCTATAGTAACGGCAGTCAAGAATGTGAACGCATTGCTTCTCTCCTGAGGTCTCTTGGTGGCGAGTTTCTAGAGTATAAACTTAATTGTCATTTTTCTCAGAGGGGTTTTGAGTCTGAGTTTGGGAAAGACGCAGAGTACCCCCAAATTAATATTGGATTCAAGCACATTGGTGGTATGAAAGAAACCTTACAGTATCTAAAGAATGAGGGAGCATTTGAGTGAGTTGGATTGGTTATCGTGATTTTCTAGTAGACACTCTAAAACTTACAGCAAAAGAACGCACACATAAAGTAGGTAAAGAGGGTGCTCTACTGGAATCGACTTTATATACAGGACCGCACATCTTAAAGTCTAGAGAGACTATCATTAGGCAAGGTCCTACAGACATCTATAACAATATAGTATATCCAAAGACAGGTGAAGATATGCCCTGTCTTGGTATGGACTTGATGTGTTTCTTTGAGAAGAAGGTCATTATTGTTTTTGACTTTCAGCACCCCACCCCACATAAAGATTTCAATCATCCATTCATTCTATATTTGCTGAGTGACATGGTTGATAACACCAACAAAGATATTAGATTCTTCGAGCCAGGAAATCATTTCTCTCGATACATTTATGTGCGGCAGTGTACTGTAGATGATATTCCATCACACTTGAATTCTTTCAAGAGATACGTCCGAGCATATGAAGAGTATCTAAACTTTGCCAAACCTATAGGTAAGGATGAGTCTATATACAAAGAGTTTGACAAGTACATGCTAGAACTAGACCCTGTTGCTGGATTTATGAGCAATAAGTTTGGAAAAGAATTTGCTGATACATATGTCAGAGATTTCCTGTTCTCGTATGCCGACTAAATACTTCTAATGAATTGATTTTACTATGGCACTACCAAAGATTGCTACTCCAAAGCATCGCCTGAAATTGCATTCTGGTAAAGAAATCAGTTTCCGTCCTTTCCTTGTGAAAGAAGAGAAACTTCTCTTACTTGCTATGGAATCAGAAGATGAAACTAACATCGTTGATACCATCACCCAGGTGGTGTCTAGTTGTACAGGTATGACTGAGGCAGAGGTAACAAAACTCTCTACCTTCGACATCGAACTTTTGTTCCTGAACATCCGCGCCAAGTCTGTGGGTGAATCTGTTGATGTTAAAGTTACCTGTTCTGATGATGGTACGACTGAAGTCCCCTTGTCTATTCCACTGGACAAGATTAAGTTGACAACCAGTCCTAATCATGACATGAATATTATGTTGACCGACACAGTTGGTTGTTTGATGAAGTATCCTGCAATGGATACTTTTGTGAAGGTTAACTTCAGTGGCGAGAGCCCTTCGGTTGACCAGATTTTTGAACTTGCAGGTAGTTGCATCGATAAAATCTATGAGGGTGAACAGATTCATGACGCAAGTGATTCTACTAGCGATGAACTCCAAGAATTCCTGGGGCAACTGAACAGTGAGCAGTTTGGTAAGTTCCAAACATTCTTTGAAACTATGCCTAAGTTGTCTTACAGAACTAAGGTAACCAATCCTAATACAGGAAAGAAAGTTGATGTTGTACTTGAGGGTCTAGCATCTTTTTTCGGATAGCGATGATGTACAATAACCTGAACAATTACATTCAGGTCAATTTTGCACTGATGCATCATCATAAGTGGAGTTTAACTGAGATTGAAAGTCTTATGCCTTGGGAACGAGACGTTTATGTCTCCCTGCTGTCAGCACACCTCAAGGAAGAAGAAAGGAAATACAGAGAACAAAACGCACTTAAATGACCGTATTAAAATCACATAAGTTTATTAACCCCAATGTTACGGGAAGGAAGACCACCGTAACAATGATGGGGTCTAAACTTTTGTTGGCACAAAATAGAATTGGTGCCACAGTTTTTAGTATCGGTGAGCAATTCAAAGATGCTAAGGAAACTCAGATAGCAAGAAAGAAATGGTTGCTTGCTCAGGATAGAAAGGCAGACCAAGATTATAGATTCCGCCGCGACCAGCAGGCAGAGAATCAGATGGAGGGCGTTAAAGAAGCTGATAGTGCTTCCAAGCAGGATAAGGAGAAGGCAATAAAAGGCGATGGGAAGACTGAGAAGAAAGCTAAGGGTTGGTTAGAAAAACTATTGGGTCCTTTCCTGGGAATCTTAGAAAGTATTATTAAACTTGGTGTTGTACTACCTGCACTTAAATGGATATCTGAACCAGGAAATAAAGAAACAGTAGAACGATTTGTTGAAGCAGCAAAGGTAGTCTTTGGTAAGATATACGAATTTGCAAGTGGAAGCGTAGGTCTTCTCTTGGATGGCATCTCTGCCATGTTTGATAAGGACAAGAGTGCATGGGATAGATTCAAAGGATTCTTGAAGGTACTTGCAGGTGTTGCAGGACTTATTGCATTGAAAGCATTGTTCAATCCTATAGGATTGATGACCACATTGTTTGATGCTATCGGTGGTCTATTTGATATGCTGACCGACAGGTTAAATACGGAGAAACCAAAGAAACCACAAGATGATGTAGAAAGGAATCGTCAGCAGAATGCCAAAGCACGGGAGCAGATGAATGCTACCCAGAAACTTCGGGATGATATGAAGGCGAGGTATAAATTTAAGAATGATGAACAGTTAGACGAGTTTATTAAAAGAGCACGAGAACTCAGGCGTCAAACTGGACAAGCACCAACAAAGAAGCAGTTACAGTCACTGAGTAAGTCTGTACTGGATGACCTTCCTGCAACTGCCTTGGGTAAGTTGAAGAAGGAGGCACTGAAAAAGTTGGGTCAACTCGATGACCTCCGTAAGAAAGCAGTTGCCGAAGCAGTTAGACTGGGTAAACAAGCAGTTGACTTTGGACTGGAACAAGGTGCTCGTGCCAAGAGAGCAGTAACCAACTGGGCAGCAGACCAGTGGAAGAATATGATGAAGGGTGCCAGCACTGTTGCAGAGAAGTGGAAGGTAACTCAAGCAGCAATGGGAGACCTTGCTGGTAAAGCATGGAACGCAACAAAAGATGAGTTTCTTAAGAGAGCAGAGCAACTTGGTGGACCTCTTCAAAAAGTAATCAAGGCACTGAAGGGTCCTGTTGGCGAGAGAATCATGAAGTACATCCCCTATCTTGGGGACATACTGATGTTCGGTATGGATGTCATCAATGGCATTGATTGGAGACGTGCTCTCATTCGTAGTATTGCTGGTGCTGCTATTGATGCTGGTGCCACGGCACTTATTGGTGCATTGGTTGCTGCTACGCCATTGACTGGTGGTGCATCAACAGCACTTGCAATTGCATTGACTGCTGCATACATGGGAGCAGATGCTGTTGGGGACTTCCGTACTATGTTCGGTGACCCGATTGCAGATAAGTTAGGGTTCCCTATGTTCTCTGGAGAGAAGGGAAAAACATCACAGACTGAACCCAACATTACACCTGCTTCGGAAGCGGCAATTGCAGAAGAGCAAGCGAAGATTATTTCGGGCATTAACCCCGATGCAATAGCAAAAGTCCAGGCTTTGTCCGAGCAGGCAAAACTACAAGGACTAGAGGCAGGCGGTGTGCTGTCTGGCAACGCTGCTAAGTGGGCAGAGTTTTATGACTATGGTAAGACCGCAGGTGCAAAGTTCCCTGAGGTTGTCTCTGCACAGTTTGCATTGGAGTCTGGGTGGGGTAAGCACCTGGCTGCAAAGAACAATTTCTTTGGTCTGAAGGGTACTGCTGGTATGGATGTGACAGTATCAAATACTAGAGAGGTTGTCAATGGACAGGATGTCTATATGAATGAACCATTTGTAAATTTTGACACTCCTCTGGATTCTGTTAAGTATCTCGCCAAATTGTGGTACAAGGATTATAAGGGGTATAAGGGTATTAACAATGCGGGCAATGCTATCCAAGCAGCAGCAATGTTGAAGCAACAGGGATATGCTACCGACCCCGTATATGCTGAAAGTCTGCAACGTCTGATAAGAGAGAACAAGAAGACTACAGAAAAAGTTGCGAAGGGTAGTGTTACTTATCCTGAAGGAACCTATATGTCACCTTCTTCTGGTAGTACTTCTGCCTCTACAGGTACGGGAACAATTAATGGTGATGCACCCGCAGCACCACAGCTGAGTATGGACCAGATGATTAGTCAATTGTCGAGTCAAATTGCTCAAATTAATTCAAGCAGAAGTAGTGCTGCTGCTTCCTCGCCCTCAAGTGTAGCACCTGCAGCAGCTCCTAGTGGTGCTGATGTTGCACAGTCTTCTGGTCAAGGAGCAATCGCTCAGGCAGTTACAGATGTAAAATCTCAGGTTCCGCAGTTGATTCTAAGTTCTATACCCAATCCAATACCAATAAATATTGGTAGTGCAGTACAAACTGTTTATACCACTATCAACAACCCAATGGCAATGGCTAAGACAGTTCTTGGAGGGTTATTCTGATGACAACGCAAACGAAACCCGCTAAGAAGATTGTACCTTATAAGGTAGTCAATGTCGGTACGATTATAAACAAGACCGACGACAAGGATAAGGGGAAAAATTCTCAGGCACTAATATTACAGAAGAATGTAGAGGCAACTAACTCCATTGGTAACACACTCAATGGATTGTTGGGTGTGGTAGGTGAGTTTGTCAAAGCACAACAAGATGCATTTGCTCAAGAGAAGGCAAATTATGCTCAGATGCAATCGAGGAAGACCTCTGTCAAATCTATTGGAGGACCCGACAGCAATAAATCAAAAGGTTCTGGTGTACTTGGATACATTGCTACTGCTGCGATTGGTTTCTGGCAAGCATTAGGCAATATGTTTGGTGACTTATTCAGATTATTTGTCTTACTTCCAGTGATGAAGTGGTTGTCAGATGAATCTAATCGAGAGAAACTTATAAAAGCAATTGAGACTGTTAGTAATGTAATGAAGAACATCTTCAATTTCCTCAAGGATAATGTCCTTGATGGACTTGAAGGTCTTGCTGCAATGATGGATGGCGACAACTCTTGGGACAAGAGAGTCGGTGGATTCCTGAAGTTCATGCTGAACGCAGCAGGAGTCTTCATACTATTCAGATGGATTACTAATCCATTCAAAATCATCAAGGATTTTGTTGGCGTCTTCAAGATGTTCCGCAGTTTCCTGAGGATGTCCATCAGGATGGTCAGGAGTAGAGCAGGTAAACTTGGCATTGCTCTAACTGCCCTTGGTTTGGCCGCGGCGGAGTACATGACTCCCGATGATTTTGCATTGAAACCATCAGCAATCGCAGCAACAGTTGCAGATGCTGCTGGATTTGAGGGTGATGACAGGTCAAACCTCAGTAAAGCACTGTCTGAACTACCTGATGACCCCCCGCCTAAGGCAGAACCTGAGGCGACTGGTAGTGAACCACAGAGAGAGAAGGGTGGTCTAGTACCATTCATGATGGGTGGTGGTCTTATTACTGGTCCCGACTCTGGATACCCAGTATCACTTACTGGACGTGGCATCGACTTCATTGGTCATGGTACAGAACTGGTTCTTCCTAGAGAGTCTGGTGGTTTTGTCGTACCTTTAGACAACAAAGCAACTAGAAGAGACCCATCTCTTACAAATCGTAGGTTTGCTGACGCAACCAGACTTGGATTTGGTCGTGAGTCTGGTGGAAAGATTCCCGAGTTTGAGTCGGGTGGTTTCTTCCAGAATGCTTGGAAAGGTGTTACGGGTATGTTCAAACGCCCGCAGCAGAGCACCGCTAGTGAGAAGACTAAGGCAGGTCCAGCAGCAGTAGAACCAAGCAATCCTTATAGCAATCTTCCTGCTGTACAAGCAGTTGGTAGAATGCTTCTCGGTAAGGGATTCACCGTTGCCGAGCACCCAAATTTCAGAAAGAATGCTCACACAGGTACTGGTCCTAATCCCAGTGGATACGAACCTGGAGGCGGTGCTCCTGTTGGTGGTCACTCAGGAAATTCTCTACACTATAAAGGTCTGGCTATTGATGTTACTGATTGGAGACCTGGAGACTGGAAAGGACGTACTGGCCAGCTGGCAGCAGACCTGTTCAGAAATCGTAATAAGTTAAAACTATCGCAAATTATTTACGATGGGTGGGGTTCTTGGTTCCATCCAGAAGCAAATTATACTCCTGGTCCTTATGGTGGTCATGATACTCACCTTCACCTAGGATTCCTTGCTGGTAAAGCAGATGCTGATGCATCAGTTAATGGTGCTGGTGGTGGAACAACTCCTGGTGCAACAGGAACAACTCCTGGTCAGACTGGTGGTCAACAGACGGCTGGTGGATTAAGTTCTCCATCTAGACCTCCTTGGGTTCCTAGTGCAATTACAGAACCTCCAGTAGACATGGATGCTCTAACTGCCAGCATGTCTAGTTCTATTTCTGCTTCTTCGTTCTCTAACCATGGTATCATTCAGGAGACAGCAAGTGTTAGAGCAGCAAGAGAGAGTGCTAAAGCAAACGCAGCAGGTGAAGTCAGAGCACAATTACAATCTGCCCAACAAGCATCTAATGCTGCTGCAAAGAAAGCAGAGGCACTTTCTGCTGCAAATACTGGTGGTGGACAGAAAGTACATGTTCCCCTCAATAGTGGTGGAGGTGGAAAGAATAGTTCTCACGTCTACATAGGTTATTATGCTCCCAAATTCGGTCTGTTCGCTGGTAGAAATTAATGGCTAGTCAACTACAACAAGCTCAAGTTGGCAGTTCCTCCATGCAGGTTATGCTGCTGGATGAGAACATGAAACCTCGCACTACTAATGATGGTGCGTCGAACCTGTCTGAATTTGTAACACAGTTGGTTCTTGAGGAGTCTATTGACTTCCCTTGCATCCGAGCAACCATGGTGTTCCAAGACTCTGCGGACTTGATTGATACCTTGTTGGGTAATGAGTTTTGGAGTCTTCAACTACAGACACCACAGGAAGACGAGTCGTATGTGTACACACTGCAGTGTCACGCTATCACGGATAGAATCAAGAGAGATAAGACAAATATCTATACAATTCACCTTGTATCGCCAGAGTTTTTATTAAATGAGGTGAAGAATGTCTTTGGTTCGTTCAAAGAAAAGGCGTTTTCTGACCACGTTGATACCATTATCAAGAGTCAGGAAGAAGGTCTTGGTTCTAGTAAGAAGAAAAGATTTATTGAGAAAACTAAGAGTCAACCCAAGTTTGTGATTCCAAACTGGAGACCTTTTGATGCAATTGCTTGGATGGCAAAGCATTCTATACGGGATGCTGCTGGTTCTGGTGATAAACCTCAAGGTGCTTTTATTTTCTTTGAGAACCAAAAAGGTTTTCACTTTAAGAGTCTTGACCAACTTTGTAAGGATGCGAGAGAGCAGGACGATTGCTTCCACTACTACTATGGTCCAAAGAAACTTGGTGATGAATCTGCACAAGATTACTTTGCCATTTCACAGTTATCATTCCCCAAAACATACGATACTCTATCAAACCTTCGTAATGGTACTTGGGCAGGGTATTCTATGGAACTCAACCTATCTCAGTTTACTAACAGTAAGATGACGACGGGTAGTAAGGACATTGAATTTAAGTCTGTTTACTATGACATCACATCATACTACAAACGGATGGAAAACCTGAAGAAGAATGGTGACATCCCCGTTGATATCGATTTCAATCAAACCACCCAGATGTTTACACAAACTCCTAAGAGAGTTAAGTATGGTTTGTCTCCTGCTAATCTGTACACTGGTATGGGAGATGAAGTATCATATAAGAAGAATGACAATACCAACAACAATGACATGAATGACCCTGAGCTCAGGGCATATAATTATATGCGTAGGTATGTCTTGGAGCAAATACAACTACAGATAGATGTTCCTGGCAATCTAGAACTCCGAGCAGGTGAAGGAATTGAGATTGATATTCCTTCAACGATGACAGATAACAAAAGACAAGCACTTGACAAATTGTACAGCGGACGCTATATTGTTGCAGGGGTAAGACACACGTTTAACCTCACCAACTGCGTGACCACATGCATGCTTTATAAAGACTATGTGGACAAATCATAAATAATTTAGTATCAGTACGGTACACTAATATGGAAAACATTGAAGCACATATTGCCAAGGATAAAGAAATTCTTGACAATCCAACGACTTCACCGCAACAACGACGCCACATCGAAGCACAACTAGAGTCCCTGGAAAGGTATCACGAGGCACATCCAGAAGACCACCACGACCCTACAGACTTTGAACTTTATTGTGATGAGAACCCAGATGCAGACGAGTGTAGAATCTACGAAGACTGATTTCTTCACCAAGTTTCTTGGTACTTTCGACAATAGACACCAAGCATATTCAAATCCAACAGGGTTTGCTTTCATCCATATCCAGAACGTTCTGCAAGAAGATGGTACTATCCATCAGAAAGCGTGGTATCACTATGAGGATGAAAGCAGACCGTATCGGCAGACTACCCTGACTGTGGACTATACCTCAGAGAAAGAGGTGAGACTCCGCAATCAGTCTGCTGGTTGTGTCTTGAAGTTTGTCAAGGAAGGTAAGCAGTGGCTTGGTAAGTTTGACGGTAAGTGCGAAAGAGCAGGTGCCAAACTGGATACATACATTAGGTTGACAGGACGTGAGTATCAGTGCTATGATGTTGCTTATAACCCAACAGGAGCAAAACTGTGGGGTGGTACTGACATCTATGTCTTTACTCGAACGGGCGATTAACTCAGCGGTAGAGTGCCTCCTTTACACGGAGTAGGTCGGGGGTTCAAATCCCTCATCGCCCATGGTTCAATTGAACCAAGTAATACGGGACTTAGTATGAAACTTCGTAATTTTCTTCTCAGCGCATTAATGTTTGCTGGGGCACCCGTCCTTGCTAACGAAAGTAAAATCACTAAAGGTTATAACTCCATGGATGCCATGGGTTGTATGTTAGTACGTGAATGCACCAAGGACGTTAACCAAGTCCATAGCATGCTAGACATCTCTTCCAATTATGAGAACATGGAAGAGTTCACCGAACATGCATTGGAATTTAACACCATGCTTAATACTCTTAATCAGATTGGTGTCAAAGTATTTCTTGCAGACCAAAGGTTCTTCCCCCCTGGTCACCGTGGTGTATATCATACTGTAAGTAATAACTTCTACCTCAACAAAAAGCATATGGGTCGTCCAAGCACCCTTATGTCTGTGATGCGTCATGAAGGTTGGCATGCTGCACAGGATTGTATGGCAGGTAGTATCAAGAACAGCATGATTGCTATCATTATGCCTGAGGAATCGGTTCCCATGTTGTGGCGTACCATGGCTGAGCGTACTTATCCCTCTAGTGCTGTACCCTGGGAGGCAGAAGCAGCTTGGGCAGGACGTACTGAGGGTATGACTCAGAAAGCATTGGATGCTTGTGCCACTGGTACGATGTGGAAAGTCTATAAACCCACTCCTTTGACGGCTCAGTGGTTGCGTGAGAATGGATACCTTAAGTGATGGATAACGCTAAACTGTTCGCAAGGATGGTTATGAATACCCCGTGGTGCCTAGGCGTCATGGGGTTTATGCTCGTGTTTGTACCCATCCTTGGAATGTGGGCAGTGCATAGGTTTGAATGGGAGCACTGGGAACCATTTTCAACTCTGTTTACCAATAAGTCGGAAAAAAAATCTCGGCAAAAAATTGGTCCCTAGGGTTTTTCGCTAAATAGTCAAGTTCAGACTGCTGTGAAAAATGCGTACTGTTGAGGGTTACACCGACGCTTCTTATAATGAGTTTATTGGTAAAGATGGTCTTTACTGGTGGGTTGGTGAAGTAGAGAGTAATAAAGACCCTGAACACCTCGGACGTGTGAAAGTTCGTGTTGCAGGATATTATACGGGTGCAACTGAAGACTTTCCTGAGAAGTTAGAAACTGATGATTTGCCGTGGGCAGTTGTACTTCAACCCACATCTCAAGCAGGTAATAACGGACAGGGTGAATCTTCTGGTCAATTGCAACCAGGCGCTATTGTCATGGGTTTCTTCCTTGATGGCGAAGAAGCGCAGCAACCCATTGTTATGGGTGTTATTAGAACAAAGAAAAAAGCAAAATCTGGAGAAGGTTCTTCATTTGCTTTATCAGGTAAAACATTTTATGAGGTCAACGCTGCGACAGCACCTCCTGGAGTGACTCCTGGCGAAAATAAAAAGACGACGAACGAAAATAATAGCGTACAGCTCCCAAATATGGATGCTGGCGCAACAACAACTGGAAATGGAGGTAGTTCAACCGCTTCTGGTAGCGGCACTCCCACTTCCAGCCAACAAACGTCCATGGGCAACCCTGGAACAAATATCCAGCAACGTCCTGGAAACGTTGGTAATACAAAACCCAGAATTCCCAAAAAACCGATGCCAGCGGCAAATGGTGTCGCAGGACCATGGAAATCTCTGGAAAACCATGTTAATTATCTTCTGGAAGACCTTGCTACAACAATCGCTAACCTGACAAAGGCAGAGAACGGAAATTTCCTTGATATTGTAGACAATAAGATTGTCACGATGGAAGAACTGCTGGGTAAAATCAGAAACTTCCTTGGTTCAGTAATGGGACAAGTAGTTGCTTCCATGAAAGAGTATTTGACTACTCAAGTTGAGCAATGGTTGGGATACTCTACAACTATTCTTAAGTCTACAGGTGTACCATCTGTTGTATTCGCCCTTGTTAAATCTGCCCTACAGTTTATTGCAGGACAGATTTGCGGACTTGACCAGATGATTGTTGATTTCATCTCGTCTCCGTATAACTTTATTGTCGATAATCTGGTTACTCCTCTTATCGATAAGGTAGCTGATATCGGCAGCATTATCACTGAAACTGCTAATAGTGTAATTGACAGAATTATTTGTCAAGTGGCAGATGGTCTTGCAGTAGTTCAAAAAATTGCTGACTTTGTTAGAGCAGGCATGGAGGTGGTTGAAGGCGTCAAAGAAGTTAGCAAGTTGATTGAAAAGGGTGAAGGTATCTTTGACAAAGATTTCGACGTAACGAAACTCTCTGAAGCAAGCATCGATTCTATCATGAGCATCTTGTCGGTGTTCTTAGGATTTTTTGACTTTGGATGTAATAGACGAGCGCAAGGTGGAGAGAACTCAGCTGGATACTTCCCATTCTTAGGAGTTACATTCTGCGACCCAGATACCCTAGCGAATCTAAACAAAAAAATTGGAGACACTTACGGTGATTGTGGCGAAAGTCCTGTAGGTAATCTCCTCGACTCCATTTATAATGATGCGTCACCTTATCTGACTGCGGCAAAGAACTTTGTCAATGGTGCATCTTCTTTCCAAGGTGGTACACCAGGAAGACAAGCGACTGTCGTTACAACTGCATCAGGTTCTTCTCATACTGCTATCAAACTCGATAATAATGAGTATATGAAGCACAAGAACCGCGAGGCTCTTGGTGATAAGGTTTCAGAAGAAGAGATTGAAGCAGCAGCAAAAGCAGCAGGCAATACACAAGGTTCTGGTGAACAAGTTGTTGGTGACCATTATCAGTACCCCAAACATGTTTCTAAGCATGTTGGTGGTGACGAGATGTGCTACGTTGCAGGCGAAGCAGTAAAGACTGTTGAAGGAGACTTCCGCCTGAAAGTTACTGGTGACTTCCACCTTGAAGTTGGTGGTGGTATTCATATTATAGCAAGTCAGGCACCTAAGCAGGTCGATAAGACTGGCAAAGAGACAGGAGAATCGCAAGCAACTAAGTCTACTATCAACTTTGGTTCTGATGTTGATATTGACTCTAAGGGCGAAATTAAGATGCAGGCACTAGGCATGACTGTTGGTGCTAAAGCAGGTACAGAACTAAAACTTGCAGCACCTAAGGGAAGTGTTTCTGTCAATGCTACTGGTCTTAGTCTTAAAGGTAATGAAATTGAACTTCAAGCGTCTAATACTATCACAGAAAAGTCTGCGGCGCATCATATTATGGCAAATGCTCCTGTACCTCTGAGTGCAGCAGTATCTCCTGGTGTATTCCTGACCTCGGGTGGTCCTATCATGATGAGCACGATTCCTGCTCTGACCAATCCTCTGCCCCAGATTCAGATGAACGCCACAGGCGAGATTATGGGCAATGCAGGTGCCAAAGGCATCCTGTTCAATACAGCAGTCGGTAACATCTCTCTGACCGCCGTAGCAGGCGCTATCTCCATCAATGCCACCGCTGGCGCAATCTCTGCCATTGCAGGCGCTGCTATGACCCTCAAAGCGGCAGCAGTGATGGACCTGAAGGCAGCAAGCATCCTTCTGAACTGACCCCCTTGACAGGGACCCTGATTTCGAGTAGAATTGCTCTGTTACTAAATAAGGGTACTCATGGCTGATTCTTCCGTCGAATCCGTGCTGGTCAACTTCCGCAAGCGCAGTGTCACTATCTTTAGCGACCAGGGTGAAGAGCGTGTTGTTGCTTGGAAGCACGACAGGGAAGGTGCTGATGGTTTCTCCGAAACCATTGCAGAAATTTCTGCTCTGGGTGACTTGATTGATGTTGATTACGTAGTCTGATGAACATTTCTGAAATTACCGAACAAGAATTTATTGACAACTTTGACTTTATTCTGGATTTGATTGAGCGTAATAAAACTACGTTCAAGATTGTCCGTGAGAATGGAGATGCAGTCATGGCAGTACCTGTTATTCAACGTGCTGCACCTGTTGACCCTGAGGTCATGGAACAGGTAGAAGAGTACAAAGAAGAAATGATGAAGTACATCGCAGAAAGTATCAAAGAAAATGAGACCAAAAACTCGTGAATCCATGGAGATGCTTTGGTCCGCAAAGTGGAATCTTCCCAAAGCTGCAGCACATGCAGGACTTACTAACAAGGAGATGAAAATCACCTTCAACGAGTACTGCAATTTTCATCCAGCAACATTTCGACCAGAAGATGCTGCTGTACAACTTTCCATGAATTATGATTGACCTTTCTCAATTCATCCAAAAATATACTTTACCAAGAGAGCAACTAGATACTGCTCAACATATTGTTAGTCGCACTGAGTTTCGTGCTCATGCATGGACTGATGGCAAAAAAGTAGAGTATCGAGAGGGTGACATTGAGATTGCATATCCAAAAGACGGTGAGATGGATTGGTTGATGCCGTGGATAATGGATTGCTGTGCAGATTATTCGGATAAGTTTGGTAATGTAGGAACGTTTACTAGCAAGATTTCATATCCTGGTAGGTTCAATAAGTACAATCCTGGGTCTAAGATGGACCCACATTACGATTTTGTACGTTATATCTTTGATGGTAATCAGAAAGGTATTCCAATCTTCAGCATTGTCCTTCTTATAGAAGATGAGTGTGAAGGTGGAGAGCTAATATTCAAGTTAGGCGGTTCTAACGTAGGCGAAATTTACAAACCTGAGGTGCAGGCAGGAGATATGCTAGTCTTTCCCTCTGGATTCTTGTTTGAGCACTGGGTTGAACCAGTAACATCGGGCGAACGTTACTCTTTGGTACACTGGGCATATTGATGAAAGAACATCTCGGAATATTTGAGTTACCCACCCAAATATGGGGTAAAGCACTAACACTCACAGACAAAGTGCAGTGGGAAAAACATAAGTGGGGTGACGGATATAAAATAACTGAGAAAGAAGATGACCTTAGCATTGGAGGATTCTTCAATGGTGAAGCAGACTTCTTGATGCCCTGGGTCGAAAAATTCTGTGCCGAGCATTCTCAGAATCTAGGATGTAAAGGTAGTTTGGTTAGTAAATATTCTTACCCTGCCAGATGGAATAGATATGGTGTGGGACATGGAATGGAACCACACTTCGACTACATCAGATACATATTTGATGGCAACAATAAAGGTGTACCAGTATTTTCCATCATCATACTTTTGAATGATGATTTTGAAGGAGGAGAGTTGACATTTCGTCTTGGTGGACCTAAACTGGGTGAAATCTACACACCCAAACTGAACGCAGGTAATATAATTATCTGGCCTTCAGGATACCTATTTGAACACTGGGTAACACCAGTTACAAAGGGTACTAGATACACTATCGCACACTGGGCATACTGATGCAATATCCCAATTTTATTGAATGGTTTTCTGGAGTGTGGACAAACCGCATCCAACATTTTCATGATATTCGTAAACATACTCTAGTAACACTGGAGCACGATTATCTTGGAGATAATGTATTCCAATTCAGACAGAAACGGTTTGAAGAAATTTATCGTAGTGGACACTATAAACTAATCTTCCAAGAAGACGGTAGTATTGTGTTCCAAAACTATGATATTAATATGGAATACAAGCAGGGGTGTGATATTCTATTCCAGAATCGTTTCCCTGGGATTCGCGAGGGCGGAAAGGACAAAGAATACTGGCAAGGCAGTCCCAACGGTGAGTGTATTACAGAATTTGAAGGAGTACGCTCTCTGTTCCGTACGGATGCTAAACTGTACAAGAACAGATATATGGTGTGGGACAGGGGATATGACCCTGAAGCACCTGGAAGAATGATTTGGGGTTCTTCCTTTGGACCATATATCTTCCGTCGTCCTGACTTTGATGACCCTAATGTCGAAGCCTAAATGGGAAGATTACCGTTTTGGAGGATTTGACAGAACGGCAGTCACTGTGCTAAGATTAATCAGTGAACTTGAGGGGTCCTACCAGATGCTCAAGTACATGGGGTTCAAAGAAGACATTGACACCATTGACGAAATGAAGAAAAGGTACTATACTCTTTACTTCAAACTCAACAAAGAAGAAAAGTCCAACCCGCCTTCTTAGCTCAGCTGGATAGAGCAACGGTTTTGTAAACCGTAGGTCGTCGGTTCAAGTCCGACAGAAGGCTCTCGGGGAATTAGCTCAGCTGGTAGAGCGCCTGCTTTGCAAGCAGGATGTCAGGAGTTCGAGTCTCCTATTCTCCACTTGACCGACCAAACGCTTCGGCACTGGTCGGTCTCCACAAGCAAATTGCAAAAGGTTTTTATGAGTTACGAAATCAACATTCAAGGTCTGCGTGTCATTCCTGGTTTCAATGGAAATGGCAACATTTACCTTGAAGACTACCTGAAAAATGGTATTCAACCTCCCACTATCAAGAGTGGTACATTTTCTCACATTGGGGTTCTTGACCTCAACACTGTTGATGAAGATGACGATAAGTGGTTGAACATTGGTATTCGAGAGGAAGGTAATACCGAAGAACGTATTGAAGCGTTCGAGAACAAGTATGAGGTTGAAGGATGGAAGACCTTGTATGTTCCCCCTCTGATGGGTACAAACGGTGACCCCCGTGATGGGCGTGGTCGTATCATTGCTGCTAAACGACGCGGTGAAAGATACATTCCTGTCTATTACTATGTCATCGATAACGATTCCGAAAAGAGTCGTGTGACCGATGGTTTGACCGAAAACCTTCGTCATGACCCCTCTTTCGGTGCAACTATGGAGTCTGTGACTATCGGTTGTCTTTATCTTATTAAGATGAACGAACTGAAACTCACTGAAGCTGCAGTTCGCAACTACCTCAATACCGAAATCCATATCGAGAATCACTTTGCTGCTCATAACATCACCAAAATCGTTAATTCGGTTTTGAAGCGTGGTGTTGGCGGTGGTGACCCTCTGATTCTGGTAAAAGACCGTGACAAGTGGGAATCTTTCTGCAAGAAGGCAGGTAAGACCGTTGACAACAAGACTGTGTTCCTGATGTCCGCTGACAGCGAAACCTATGCATTCCGTGCATGGTGTCAGCACGTTCTTCCTGCTATTGTGAAGAGTGATACTCCTGTAGAGATTATTCTCTATACCAACAAGCATGTCCCTGCTGAAGCAACTAAGAACATGAAGTTGTTTCAAACTAAACTTGAATACTATCTGGAAGCATCTTACCTGATGGTTGGCAAGGACTATGGTCTGACCTTCCCTGTGAAGGAACATCCTTATACCATTGTTGGATGTATCCCTCAAGTAGTCGGCAAGCATGATGGTGCTTATAAAGCACACCGTTTCATTGCCATTAAAGACTATTGATTCTTGGGGTCTTCGGACCCCATTCGCTATTTGCGAATAGCGAATATTCCTCTATAGCTCAGTCGGTAGAGCGTCTGACTGTTAATCAGAATGTCCCTGGTTCGAGCCCAGGTGGAGGAGTTCTAAATAAATTTTTGGGGTAAGATGAAGATAAATCTCTGGTACTCAAAATCAAGAAAAGAATGGCGTTGGACTCTATGTACTGAAAAGTACAATAAAGACCATGCTGATGAGCAACATTCGGGTCAGAGAGATGACTTAAGAGATGCAATGAGTGATATTGCTAACACAGTAGAATATATCATTGATAAGTGAATATATACTAAAGCGTCTGGATAACGATTATGGGAGCAATGACACCGCCTAGCAGAAAGTCATGCTATAATTTTAGAGTAATTAGTATTGATAGGGTACTCGATGGAGATACTATTGATGTTACTATTGACCTTGGATTCGACCTCTACAAGAAAGAGCGTGTCCGTGTTGCTGGCGTAGACACTCCTGAGAAAAGAACAAAAGATTTAGAAGAAAAAGCACTGGGATATGACGCAACAAACTGGCTCAAAGAAAAACTTGAAGGTGCCATTTCTGGAGAAGATGAACTTGTGGTTCGCACTGAACTCGTTGGCGGTGTTGGTAAGTATGGTCGCTTACTTGGCTGGCTCTATGTGGGGGACGGCGAACTATCGCTCAACGAAATGATGATTGAAGAAGGTTACGCTTGGGCATATGATGGTGGAACAAAACAAAAAGATTTTGAAGAACTCCGCGAAATCCGCCGTGCGCGTGGTACACTGGTGTGATGCCATTCTTTTGTCATGAAAAAGAAACTTAAAGGACTTGCACAAGTCAAGTCTAGGTGGTATTATTGGTTCTGGGGCGCTGCAACCATTGCAGTCGTCGCTGGACAACTGTACGTAGGTACAGGTTATCGTACGATGTCTAATTCAATTCAGGAGTTAACTAATGTCATCAAAACCCAAAGTCGGTGACACCGTAGAGTATATTGGTTGCTCCCCAGACCAAGTTGCCTGGGGTAATTGTGACCATCCAGTTCATTGCACTGTTGGAAAGAAGTATACTGTTGAAGAGGTAGAAGTACACCAACAGCATACAAAAATTAAATTGGTAAATATGGAAGGCAAATTTAATTCAGTTTGCTTTGCTGTACAAACTTTTAATGATGGTGCTACTGATGACCTACCTTTCCTGGGTCATGCTAAACCCATTGAAGGACGCCCTGTCATTCAAAATTCTGATGAGTATTGGGAAAAAGAGTATTCAAAGCAACGTAAAGGTCGTATGCAAGATGCTATCGACGATTACCTCCAAGATGATAGAGTATCAGCACGACGAACGTATGAGGAGATTCTATCTTGTGTTGATGATGTAATCAACTACCATAAAAGAGAATATGACAAAGCAGTCGAACTCAAATCCCTCATGCTCGGACACAGGGAATGTGACATCATTGCATGTGCAGATTCCTTCGCAACTGCAGAGTGAGTATGAGTCATATCTCGATTGTTGTTACTCCTTGGGGGTAGAACCTAACGCTCGTAGGTTCCTCAGATACAATGAATTATATCCGTATAAATAATCTCGTAGCCAAAAGTATATCAACCTGTGGGAACTAAAAAGATTTCGCAATTAGAGGAGGTTACAGATGCTAACCTATCAGGAGAAGCAATTCTTCCTGTAGTTATTTCTGACCCACTAATTCCAAACCGTAAGGCAAGAGTTAGTCAGTTGTTCAGAGGTGTAGCTGGGGGTACTAAAGCATCCCCAGGACTAGCCTTTGACCTTGACCGTAATACTGGTTTATACCAAAATCAGTATGATGAGATTGGCATTGCCTTTGGTAGTGGTGGTTTTTATTTCAGCAGAATTCTAAATGCTGATAATACAACAACCCAGGTACTTACAGCAACTGATAGTATTGCCGCTAACTCAAACATTACTATCTCCCCCAAAGGTTCTGGTTACGTCTCTATCACTGGTAATCTATACGTAGATGACGGTGACTTTATTATTCAAGATGATAGTTCGACACCTCCTCGTCGTGCTAGATTTGAGGTGGGCAACATTGGTTCTGGCGGTAACGTCAAGACTTATTCTCTGCCTACTACAACTGATGGTACTATTCTGGTTGGTGATGACACCATCCAAGAAATTACCAACAAAACTATCAGGATTGAAGAAGACCAGTTAATCCTTCTTGATGGTTTGAAAGAGGCATCTTTTGGTATTAACTGGCAAAGCACTCCGTCTGGTTTGAAAACTTATTTCCTTCCTGACCCTGGTGCTGCAATCACGAGCTCTGATATTCTTGATAATATTACACCTCAGAATATTCAGAATAAAACATATATTTCACCACTGATTGCTCCTGGTACTGAGTCTACGTACAAGGTTACTCTTAGAGCATCTGCTGGTGGTGACAACGGTTTGACAGCAAACCATATTATTGACCTACCGAACCTGTCTGGTACTCTTGCAACAATTGATGCAACGCAGACATTTACCAACAAGGTTTATCAGGACCTCATTATTGCTGATAATACTGACATCACCAAAAAGGTTCAATTCAATCTTGATAACGTCACTTCTGCTACTACAGTACAGTATGGTTTCCCAGAAAATGATGACCTAAATACTGAAAGTACAGACACAAACATTCTTGTTACAGACCTTTCAACACAGGACCTTACTAACAAGAGAATCAACAGACCTGTTCTGATTGATGACCTTGACGTTAACAATAGAATTGTAACCCTGAGTCTGGATAACATCACTTCTTCTAGAACAATTAGATTCCCAGACGCAGATGCTACTCTGCTGTCTACTGAGAACGTTGCAGCAGATGAAGTTACCTTTGGTGGTCCTATTTCGGGTCAAACATTAGGGGGAAGAACAAGATTACAACAGCACTTTATTTCTGGTTGGAGTTAATTAACAAATGGCATCAGGCAAACTTGCGGGGGTAGCAAACCCGACATCAAACACAATCCTGTATCAATCTGGCGGTTATTATACAACCAGTTCGGTACTCACTATTGCGAATACTACAGGTAGTGCGGTAACTGCTGATGTTGCATTGCGCGACTTCGACCAAGCACTAACCATGGACGCTGGTACATATAAGTTCCACGAAGGTAATGTTTTCTCGGGGTATGCTATTACTCTTGACCAAACTGTTTCTAGAACTGGAATTACACCTGGAACTGAACTGACAGACGCAACTGCAGAAAAGACATTCCATTTCCATGACGTTGTTCCTGCAGGAATGCAAACTATCAACGTAAAAGCAGTTGCTCTCACACCCCTTACGTTTGAAGCAGCAACACTAAACTTCCAAGCAGGTGATACCCTCACGAATGGTACTGCATCAGGTTACGTTTATGATGTAAGAAACGATGATGACGATACCACAGACCCCCTGAATGAGAGAGTTCTCTGGGTCGGTGACATCACTGGTGGTACTTTTGCTGAAGGTGATACAATCAGTGGCTCCGTAAGTAGTGCTTCTGCTACTATTTCTGCTGCTGGTGTAGGAACTGCAGTTAACAAATTTGTTTTCCAAGAACCCGCAGGTACTGACACTGATTATCAACTTTTCCAAGTCGATAATACTCTGTCTCTCTTTACGGATAGAACTTACAGATTTGACCTCAGCGACTCTTCCCTGACTGGTTTGGTTCCCAAGTTCTCTGTCACTGTCAACGGTGAGTGGACCACAACTCCAACTGCTGGTGTAGAATTTACCACTGGTGTTACTACTAACGGAACAGTTGGTTCTGCTGGTGCTTGGATTCAGATTGATATGGAAACAGCTGGTCTTGCTGCTGCTTCTCAACTTTACATGTATGAAGCAACAACTGGTACTGCTGCGAATGAGTCTTACGGTGCGGTTCTGCCGAACATTACTGGACAAGGTGGTTTCTCAGTTTCTAACCAGTTTACCTATAATGCCATCTACATTTATGACATCACTGGTGGCGACTTGGCAATCAACGAAACATTTACTGCTGGCACCACAACTTACACCGTCACTGCTGTAAGCACTGGTCCTTACGGTTATATTCGTCGTTGGGTTCCTGCAGGTCCTACACTTCATGTTATCCAAGGTGAGAATTCTGTTGCTGTTGCAAACGGCGATACATTCCTGGATTCACCTAATGAAGTTGGTGGTGCTAGAGCTCTGGCAACTGCATCAACTGCAGGTTCCATTACTGATATCCCCGCAGGTTCAATGGTGATGTCAGGTTATTCTATCGCTGCTAATAGCATGGAGAAAATTAGTTCTCTGGTTGTTGGTCATGGCGATAGCCTCGTTGTTAATGGCGGTGCAACTGGTCTCGACTTTGTTCTGACTGGATTCACTGATAGCACAACTGATTGGGCACCTACTAACTATACCTTCTCCGACCTTGCTGGTGGCGGCGCCGCTGGCGGAGCTCCTGGTGGTGCTGGTGGCGATGCTGACGATGGCGGTGCTGCTCCGTAATATCAGTCCATAAATAACCATATAAGGAACGATAATAGACAATGGCACTAACTCGTCTTAAGAATATCATCACGTCCCGTACGGGTCGAATCATCTATGTTAACCCCGATGACTTCGACTCGTCGGATGATATTGATAACAGAGGTAATTCATCCCTCCGTCCCTTCAAGTCTATTCAAAGAGCGTTCCTTGAGGTAGCAAGATTCTCGTATCGAGTGGGTCTGTCGAATGACGAATTCGACGCCTTCTCGATTCTTTTGTATCCTGCTGAGTACATTATCGATAACCGTCCTGGTGAGGTACTGTACACTAACATTCCTCCGTTGGATTCTAACTCCAACATGGATATCACTTCACCCAACAATGCGTTGTATAAGTACAACTCCATTGAAGGTGGTGTCATTGTTCCTAGAGGTTGTTCCCTGGTTGGTATGGACTTGCGCCGTACCAAGATTATTCCTAAGTATGTTCCTTATCCCACAACATACGCTGCAAAAGGTATTAACACTGCAGACCAAGTTCCACATGAAACTGCTGTCTTCCGTGTAACTGGTGGTTGTTACTTCTGGCAGTTCTCCTTCTTTGATGGAGATGTGACGGGTGTGTACTTCAAACCCGACTCCAGTGAGACAATCCAACCCAACTACTCTCACCATAAACTGACTGGTTTTGTGTTTGCGGATGGACGCAATCCACTATCACAACTTATCAACGAAGGACGTGTAGAATCTACACCTGAGATTACACAGTCCACCATTCCTGACCTGCTTGACAGGACAGACTTGGAGATTTATTATCAGAAGGTATCGAGAGGTTTCTCTACAATTCCTGATACTTCAGGTCAACCCTCTCAAGACCAACTGCAACCAAGAATCGAAGAAAACCGAATCGTTGGTCCTATCTCTGACGAATTCCGTGTTCTTCAAATTACTCGTAATGGTCAGACTGCAACCGCAATTACTGTTGATGAACTAGGTAACCCTAAGAACCATGGATTCTCTGTCGGTGTTAATATTAACATTTCTGGTGTTACTGGTTCTACTGGCCCGCAAAGTTCCCTAGACACCTCTCTTTACAACGGTTCGTTCCAAGTTACCTCAGCATCTGGTAACGTCTTTACATATCAAATGGCATCAGAACCATCAGGTAATGCTATTGGTTCTAACGTTGTTGTTAAAGTTGAGATTGATACCGTTGACTCGGCATCTCCGTATATCTTCAACCTGTCACTGAGGTCAGTGTGGGGTATGAACGGTATGCATGCCGATGGTAACCACGCCACTGGTTTCAAATCGATGGTTGTGGCACAGTACACTGGTCTGTCACTACAAAAAGACGATAGAGCATTTGTACGATATAATGAATCGACGGGTAACTACGACGATGCTGGTGAAGGCGCACACCTGGATGGTGCTACAAAATATAAGAAAGGATGGAGACATTGCCACGTTAAAGCATCAAACGACGCATTTATTCAGGTCGTTTCGGTGTTCGCGGTTGCGTACGCAGACCACTTTGCTGGATTCGGCGGCGCTGACATGTCGATTACCAACTCTAACTCCAACTTTGGTAACACTGCACTGAGGTCAAAAGGATTCAAACAGGCAGCATTTACTAAGGATAAAGCAGGTACACTGACTCACATCATTCCTCCCAAGTCTTTGGCAGATGTTGAGGAAGTATCTGTTAACTGGGTGAACGTTGACATTCAACGTACAAAGGTAGTCAATGCTGCACTTTCTGGTGCTGGTGGTACTCCTGGCACAAGACTTTACCTCTATGGTTATACCACTGAGGCAGGTCCGCCGTCTAGTAAAGTTCAGGGCTTTAAGATTGGTGCTCGTCAAGATGGTACGGGTGCAAGTGCAGTTCCTGATAAACTATTTGTTTTGTTGGTTGCTCCTGGCGCACAGGCACCTTCGGTTCATAGTGCAAAGATTTCTCCGTACGGTCCTACTATTTCTACCCTGGCACCTGGCGAGACTGGTTCTCCCATCCAGTATGATAGTAACCTGTATACCGTTAACGGACAACAAGTAACTGGTGGTTGGTATCTTTCTGTAGATAACAACGATAACCAAATTTATACAACACTATCCACATCTGCTCAATACAATAACGTAAACTTTACACCAACCACCTTTATTAAGCGTGTTCCTGACGCAAGAAACCTGGCAGACAGAACCTATCGTGTTCGCTATGTTATTCCCAGGGACCAAAACCCGCCGTTGCCTCGTGAACCTATCAGTGGTTACGTTCTGCAACCCAGAAACACTGACACCACTAACTTCCAGTTGAATAAGTGTTTCTATGTCTACGATGTTCAAGAGGTACAAGCCTTTAAGAGAGGTGAAACCGATGGTATCTACTACCTGACACTTCTCTGTGGTTCGATTGTTCCTACCACATCTAACTTTAATGACATGGCGTTCTCTCAGAACGTCAATGAAGTTTATCCTACATTCGACAGAGATAATCCTCTGGCAGACCCTGCAGCAACAGTTTCGGTTGCTGATAACCAAACTATCGGTCTGGTTTATGGTACTGACGGTGCATCTCCTACACCTAATAAGGATGACCAACGTTCTATCACTAAGGAAGCAGTTCAATTCCTGCTTGGTGATGCTGGTTGGGGTCCGACTGGTGAGTCTCCTAACTATGACTCTGTTGCAGAGACACTCTCTAATATCTCTCTGACTGCACGTCTTGGTGATGAAGAAACTCGTGGTATTCCCGTCAGACTAGATGCTGAGGGCGCACTTGACCCGATTCAGGTAGAACTGAGGAGACACACAATTCTCCGTTCAGGTAACCACACCTTTGAATATACTGGTTTCGGTCCTGGTAACTATTCCACCGCATTCCCCCAAACACAGATTGAAACTCTCTCTGCTGAAGAGATTAGATTGTCCCAGTCCTTGAAAGAAGAAGCAGGTGTTGCTTTCTATTCAGGTCTTAACTCTAACGGTGACCTGTTTATTGGTAACCAGATTATCAACCCTGTTACTGGTCAGATTACATCTGAGGACATTGCACAGTTGAATGTTGTTGGTGAAGAGAACACTACAATTCAGACATTCTCTGAGGTTGTTCTTACCGACAAACTGACTGTTATTGGTGGTGCATCTAACCAGTTGGAATCTATCTTCTCTGGTCCTGTTACCTTCCAGAATACGTTGACTAACACCAACAATATTCTGGCAAGAAAGATGACGTACTTCAACCAAGATGGTACTGTTATCAAAACCACAATGTTGGCACCTGAGCTGGTAACAAACGGTGTTGGTCAAGGTGAACCTGATTTCTCCAACATCACTGGTTACAATGCACCCTCTGATGGTGACCTGATTTACAATATCAACTGGTCTCCTGGTAAGTCCCTGGGTTGGATTTACTACGGTCAAGAATGGTTTGAGTTTGGTCTGACACACACCGACTTCATTAACATTGAAGAGTTTACAGGTGGTGTTGTTAATGTTGGTTTCGGTCGTTCTCCTTCTTCTACTTACAGAATTGAAGTTGAGGGCAACCAAAGAATCACTGGTAACCTCTCTGTGGATGGTCGTGGTGGTGTACGTCCTGACAAATATGTCACCAGAATTACTCAAGGTGACGGCGTAACTCTTACTTATCCAATTACTACATACACTGGTGTACAGCATACTGCACACACAGTTCTCGTTATGATTAACGGTGTTATCCAGCAACCTAACGTCAACTATACTATTGACGCTACAGGTACTAACGTTGTGTTTGCATCGGGCGATGCTCCACACACCACTGACACCGTACAGATTCGTGAACTACCTATTTAACCTAAATAGGTTTAGGTAGGTATAATACAAGGGTAAACCATGGCAATTCAGCAGGTTAGTGATAACCAGTTTAACTCTCAAACTGTAGCACTTATTAAGACTCTCCGTCTTTCTGGTGGTGTTCTGGAACTTGCCCCCTACACAACAACCCAACGCGACGCAATTTCAAACCCTGCCTTCGGTACTATTGTTTATGACAGCACCGAAGACTTACCGTTTGTTTATGTTGCTGACGCAAGTCAGGGTCTCCCTGGTTGGGTTCCTGTAGGTGCTGGCGGTCCCCACATCGGTGATAATTCTATCATTAGAACTAATGGTAGCTTTATTGCAGAAAATCTTACCGTTGGTCCCATTGCTAACGGTGGTGATGAATACACTTACGGATTCTCTGTTGGTAATATCATCATCAACTCTGGTTATGCAGTTACCGTAGAACCTGGGTCTTCTTGGGAGATTCTTGGTAACGCGATGCAGAACTAATCGTTATAAATAAAACAAGCAGACAGTAACTATACGCGATATGAGTACCTTACGTGTTGGAAAACTTGAGGGTCTTAGCGCGAACTCTAACGAGATTCGTGTTCCTTCAGGTCACAAAATTGTTGTTGAGACAGGTGGTCAACTCCGAACGGACCAAATTCTGAACCAGTCTGGTAGCAACTCCTTCTCCATTGATGGTAGTGGAAACCTTACTCTTGGTGGTTCGATTACTGCATCTGGCGGTTTTATCGGTTCGGCAAACCAACTGACCGATATTAACGTTGAGGCAGGTCCTCGTTCCTGTGCTGTCTGGACTACTGAAGGTAACCACACTTGGAACAAACCTGGGTCCTGGTGTAAGAGAATTCGCGTAGAAGTTCAAGGTGCTGGCGGCGGTGGTTCAGGTCACGGCGAATCTGGTGCTGCTGGTGGTTACACGTCTGAAATTATTGACGTTAGTAACATTAACTCGGTTGGTCTGACTGTAGGTACTCACGGTCACCGTTCGTGTTATGCTGGTGGTGCTGGTCACGGCAACGCTTCTAACTTTGGTAGCTACTGCGGTGCAAATGGTGGTCACGGTGCTAACAGAAACCATGGTCACTCAGGTGGTGTCTCTGGACACGGTTACGGTGGTCACATGAACCTCCACGGTGGCGGCGGTACTGGTCACGTTACTCAGACTGGTCACGGTGGTGCATCATTCTGGGGCGGTGCAGGTACTGGTTGCCATCACCACCACGACCCAGTGAACCACTGGACTTCGGCAGGTCCTGGTGCAGGTGGTACATCTGGTTTCCACCACCATACTTGTGGTGCTCATGGCAACCGTGGTATGGTTGTCGTTTGGGAATACGCATAATTTTTACTGAGGAAAAATGACAAAAAGAGTTCTAGTCACATCTGCAGGTTCTATTCAGGGTATCGTAAACCCTGGAGAAGAGTGGGAAGTTTTTCCTGGTACTGATGAGCGCCCTGCTGGCGCTAAGTGGTTTGATGCGCCCGACGATGTAACCAATGATTGGTACATGGTCAATGGTGTTTTATATTCCTTCATCAGCAACATTCCCCCCTTCCGTACAGTTCGTCAAGTAAGATATGGCGACGTTGGTAAGCAACTTGGTATGATTTATGATGACCTCCTCCTTCATGGGACCCTGAGTAAGGATACTTCTTCCTGGTTTGCTCACATCAGCAGTGTTAAGGGTGAGATTGATAAGTCTGGCACCCTGGAATCTGATATTAGTGCAACTGCAACTGATATCACTGTACTCAATGCCGACACATTGGATTGGCCCAGTGTAGGTTTCGTCACGATTGATGACGATGTTGATATCGCATCTCTTGATGATACACCTCCCGAGTATGTTCTTTACAATGGAATTGAAGGTAATGTACTGAAGAATTGTGTGCGTGGTGCATGGCATGCACAAACAAATCCTGCTAGAGCACACCTTAGTGGTCATGTTGTAAACTTGTTCAAACCTCAAGGAACTGCTGGACAACCTGCTTGGGAAGTGCATTAAATAGTGCTATAATAAGCACAACGCACCCCCCTTTATA
>Ga0255770_10000449_pt1 | contig 38723 bp, 45 predicted proteins | sample 071ome_22_FD_179968 | JGI IMG/M metagenome (GOLD analysis project Ga0255770, IMG submission 179968) | Coastal salt marsh microbial communities from the Groves Creek Marsh, Skidaway Island, Georgia - 071404AT metaG (version 2) | ecosystem: Environmental > Aquatic > Marine > Intertidal zone >...
GCACTCTCAAGTGCCGCATATTGTGATCCAGCTTGTACGCGTGCAGTATTGATTTTCGCCTGCACGTCTTCAATTTGGGCAATCAGTAGATTCGTATCTACAGCTGCAGTTGAGCTTCCAAAGCTAGCAACTTGATACAATCCTTCACTCGCGGCAAAGAGTAGTTGTCCCTCTTGCTTTGCAACCCGTTGCTCAGTTGAGTCGCTTGAATCTATACCCGTTAAAACACCACTCGATGTTGCCGTGAATGTCGTTGCCGTCGTAGCGTCCTCATCGGCACCGTAAAGTGCAAATTCATCATTTTCATCATCAACCGGCGAACCACCTGTAGCGTCAGCACTGATTGAATCAACACGGTAACTTGAACCGTCAATAACAACATTTGTCGCGATTGCCTCCATAACATCATCGTCTGAAGACGAACTCGATAGATTAGTAGTGAGATGACCCTGAGCATGCCCTGATGTCGTTAGGTTGTCCAATGTTGTTAATTTACCGGCACCCGCTTCAGTCGCATACACATTGTAGTCATGAAGGTATAAGTTACTATATGCAATTTTACCAATCCCGAAAGACATTTCGGCATCTCGTCCGCCCAGAGACACGTATTCACTACCGGCGGTATCCACAAATAACGGCTTACCTTTGTAAGTCGCAGTGGACATCAAGCGATGAAATTCATCACCCAAGGCTTCGGCTTCTGAGTCAATTGCCTTTAAATCGGCCGCAGTATTGGTGTCATTACCAGCCAACACCGCTAATTCCTGCAATCTCGATAGAAGTGCAGAGGCACCATCCAGAGTACGCATGCCGGTTTCTAAATAACCCATCACAACTGATGCGCCCTTGATACCGGCTTTGGTTCCGACGTAGTCAAGGCGGAAGGTATCTGCCATTGCGACGTAAGAAGAGCGGTCACCAGCATTCGCATTCTGCTTGCCAGTCGCAAGACGCTCCATGCTCTTGCTCACTTCCTGATTTGCCTTCGTCAGCGACGTTTCCACTTTATAGAAGGCAGTGGTTGCACCGATATTCGCCATTCTAGTTTCCTTTCCAATACGAAATTTCAGTTATCTCGGGAAAGAAGAACGACGGTCACAAAATTTGTTTAGTAAAAATTTTTATCAACTTCTCGGTGTCAACATTTTGACGTTTAAAGGATGTCAATTATTATTTTTGGTGGCTGGCACGAAAACGACTAAAGTTATCCACAACAAACGTGGAGATCAGTCATGAAACTAGACTTCAACTTACAGGTTACTCAAAAGCAAGGACTTGCGCTCACAGCGCAAGTGCAACAGGCAATTAAATTACTCCAAATGACAAACTTGGAAGTGTCCGAGTTCGTCGAAGAGCAATTTCAAGATAACCCATTTGTCGAAGAAAGTTCATTTTCTGAAAAAACTAAATCAGAGAAGAGTGAAGAACGGACAAGTCACGAAGTCGATCAGTCGCTCGAAAATGCGCCCTACCAAAGTACCGCCGACGAAACCAAAATGAGCCGTGACAATCAATTTGAGACCGGCGAAAGTTACATACCACGTTCCACCGTATCAAAAGCAACCAATGATTTTGATGCTATGACATTAGTCGCGGAAAAGCAAAAGTCATTGTACTCATACTGCAACGATTATTTGAATAAACTCCGCCTCAATGCATTGGAAACCGTAATCGCTAACTCACTTATCGAAAACCTTGAACCAACTGGGTGGCTTGGATGTGAGTTAGAGGACATAGCCAAATTACACGACATTGATGTCGAGACTGTCGAGGACGTTTTAATTCAATTACAAGAAATCGAACCGGCGGGGCTATTTGCGAGAACATTGAAAGAGTGCCTGGTACTGCAGGCAACCGATCGCGGCCTATTGTGTGAAAATATGGCGATTATTTTAGATAATCTCCACCTCATGGGTTCAGGAAAATTTGATCTTTTGAAGCGTCGTAGTGGCTGTTCAGAAACTGAAATCGCTCAAATTTTCAAAAAAATAAAAAGTTTCAATCCTAAACCTGGCTTGACGTTCGAGGAAACAGAAGCTCCGATCCGAGAGCCTGATTTGCATGTTCGCAAAGGCGATATTGACGGCGAGTGGATTGTTGAGTTGAACAATTCAACTCTGCCCGATGTCAAAGTAAACAGAGAATATGCGCGCAAACTCAATAAAAAACTTAATGAAAAGTCTGAGCGTGAATTTATTCGCGAGAAAATTACGGAAGCCAGGTGGCTAGAAAATGCAATCAGCAAGCGTAATGAAACTATGCTTAAAGTAGGCGCTGAAATTATAAAGCGTCAGACAGATTTTCTTGAGAAAGGTGCTCAGTACATACAGCCGATGATCCTTAACGATATCGCAGAGGCAGTTGGAATGCATGAAAGCACTATTAGCCGCGTGACTACTGGTTCCCTCATGCAAACACCGAGGGGGACGTTGGAGTTAAAAGCCTTTTTCAGTGTGGGCGTGAAGCAAGAAGGTGCAAACGATCCAACATCGGCAGCCTCAATCAAATATCGGATAAAAAAACTCATTGAAAATGAAGATCCGAAGGCACCAATTAGTGACGACTGCATTGTTGAGACCTTGTTGGAAGAAGGGGTTCAGGTCGCGCGCCGTACCGTCGCGAAATATCGTAAGCTCGATAATATCCCATCATCTTTCGCGAGAAAACGTAGAAATATTTTAGCAGGTGCTGTCGGCTAACTGTTCTGCACAATTATCAGCTTTGACTTTCTGTTCTATTGTCTCTGACAATCACCTTATGAACGACCTGCTTCTTCTTTATAGCATGTGGTTCGAACCTAATCCTATTCTGGGGTTCTATTTTTTTCACGATTGTGCTCACATCTTTTTCATTTGTCCCAGCAATTGTCATGTAGTGCTTTTTATCAGCAAAAAGAGTGAAAGAGCGCATCAAATTGTCCTGAGATAGGTAAATAAATCGTGAAAGTACGATGTATGTGATAATGAATAAGTAAATATTGATGAAAAACGTTATTGCATAGCTTACAAGGACTACTGCAAGTGGCGGGTAAAGACGATATTTCAGCAACCACATGACAGGGAATAACCCAGCCATTTGATCTTTTTCCATACTTAAAACGTCACAGACGTTTTTACTGTCCCGATAAATTTCATAGTTTTGGTAAGACTTAAAATCACCAAAGACATGTTTTTGGAACTCTTCCATTGCCCATTCTGTTTCTTGCTCAGTGGCAAGGCCAAATTTACTTTCAATTGGCATAGTCAACAAAAGATCAAACACTTGGCCATCGCGCCAAACTGTTATCAACCACTTTGACTCATTTTCGAGGCCCTTTACAAACATTTCTTTCAATTTGGCTGGACCATCACGATAAATTTGTCCATCAATTGCGACCAGAATATCCGCTTCTTTGAGTTTTTTCACATAGTCTGGAATTGACAGGCCGTTTGTCGCAATCTTTAGAAGTAAACCCCCTTGGTCAAAATCTTCGATTTCAGCTACTGCTTCTGCTTCAGCAGCATCATTTACATCGCCGAATGGGCTGGCTCCTAATGAATTATCTTGATCTTCGCTCATGGAAACTTCAATGGATTAGTTGCAGGTTTAGGTTTGACCCTCTTAGGTGTTGTCTTTGTAGCTTTTACGCGTGCCTCTGCTTTGCGACGCTCCTCCAACATTTTGGCGGCAATATCTTTTTGTAGCAACATTAATTCGTCTAATTTAGCATCTAGCTGTTCAATCTGTGCAGATGTCACTAAATTGCTAGTACTCTTTTCAATCGTGTCTTCTTCGCCTTCAACCTCAGTAATTTCTGGCTGAAAAATGCTCTGAATTCGCCCTAACTGCATTGAAATTTGCTGTTGTGATTCAAATGACTGATCCTTCAATTCCATGAGAGTTGTCGAAGCGAAATCGTTTATTAGCCGTTCAGTCTCCGTGATACTTAATTTAATCGCATTATTGTAACGTTTATCGGCATTCGCAACGTCTTCGATTGCTTTTTCTGCAGCTTGTCCCAGGTCTGCCAATGTTGCCTTGATGGTTTCTTGGTTAGCCGTATTTTGTTCTACGGTTTGAACCGCCTTAGCTAAATCGGCGACATTTTCTGAAAAAATTGCGATAGACTCAATTGCCATATTGGAATTGGTTTGAAGGGTGCTCAACGCCTTGTAATACATGAAGAAGCCTACAGTCAGAGAAATAAGCGCAGCAGTAATAGAACTGGCGAAAATAATTGTTATAGATTGATAAATACGTTTCGCTTGAATATTTTGGACTTCAAATTGTTCCTTGATATTATTGAATTCTTCAGTCACTCCTGCAGCAGTATCCGCAGCATCAAGCGCAACCTGTATACTGTCTTCCATTGCTATCGACGATTTATTTGCCATGGGGTTCTCTTTCGGGTGTAGATTTCAATCTTTTACTACGATAATAAGCACAATCTATGCCAGTTGAATTCTTGACCTCTATTGAGGGTAATCTATGAGACTTAAAACCAAACTTTCTGCATCCCCAAGGTCTCACTTTATCGTGGGTGACAAAATAATGGCTACATTTTCCGCAAGTGGGTAACATTCTAATTCAGCCACTTTTTGACTAGATTTTGGATCTGAAACCTGAAACCCGCAATTATTGATAGTCCTCCGCCCACACAGCCAATTAAACCTGCAAAAGTTCTGTTGCTTTCCAACAAAGATAAACCTTCAAACATTAACCAGACGCCAAATCCAAGAAAAGTTAGTGTTGAAATCAATTCACCCACAGATCGTCCGCGTTTACGCATTTCATGACACCTCACTCGGCTTACCAAACTCATCAAATACCATATCTGCAGGCACTTCGACATCATTTAGACTTGCATCGATACCGCGCTCCAACTGATAGACATATGCCAAAATTGATGCAACAGCAGCATACAATCTCTCAGAAATTGCTCCTCCAATTTCACCGCTATAGTATAGTGCTCGCGCCAGAGTGGGTGAGCGCACGACAGTTTTCGCATGAATATCGGCCTGCTCGATAATTCTTTTTGCTAAGATATCTTTCCCCATGGCTAGGATTACCGGAACATCTTCCAATTCTTGATCGTATCGAATAGCAACTGCGAAGTGAGTGGGGTTTGTAATAATCACAGTTGCGTCCTTCACCTGCTCGACCGCCTGCGCGTTTTGCATTGCCTTCTGACTAGCCTCCATTTGCAGTCTTCGCATGCGTGACTTTACTTCGGGTGATCCTTCAGTTTCTTTGAATTCTTCCTTCATATCTTGCCGGGACATACGCAACTTTTGAAGCCAACTATGTCTACTCCAGATATAATCACCAATTGCGATCAGACAGAGTACGATAAGTATAGAAAGTATGAACAGAATGAGTAAGCGGTAGAGAACGGCAATCCCGTCGTCTAGACTTCCCACATTTAAGTAGACAATTCTAGTGAGTGAAAACCATAGAAATGTGATGACAACGGCGGTCAAAAATACCACTTTAGCGATTGCCTTAATTAATTCCACAAGCCCTTTAACTGAGAAAATTCGGCCCAATCCCTTAATTATATTCAATTTTTCTACTTTAAAACTAAAGCCTTTCGGGTTGAAGGATAGCCCATTTCCAACAAATGACTGAGTGAGAATAATGAAGAGCATTGTCGGGATACCAAAGATGGCTGCTCCGGACAAAACAATTGCATAACCGGACCAACCTTTTGCAAATTTTGCAGTTAGTAACTCGTCAGGATTGCTGAAAATAAATAGCGAGCCCCAGGCGTCGAGCACTCCCTTTGAAAACAAGCCTAACGCACCAATTATGATAAGCGCAGAGACCCCTGATGCAAACACAAGCATCTCTTTGGAGGATAATACATCACCGTCTTCTCGAGCCTTTTCGAGTCTCCGCTGGGTCGGTTCTTCTGTTTTTTCTTGCGCTTGTTCATTTTCCGCCATGTCAGCCTCCACCTAACATTAATCTTACGAAATTTATCGATTTATCGATAAGTTCACCAAAAACAAACTGAAGTGCATCTACGGAGAAGTATAACGCAAAAAATGTACCCAGAATAGTAAGTGGAAAACCGAAAGAGAATAAGTTCAATTGCGGTGCAGATTTAGTGATGAACCCTATCCCTAAATTCATGAGAAACAATAGACTTACAATCGGCAACACAATTAAAACTGCTTCACTGTATATTATACCGGATGCCTCAATCGCTAATGCCACCGTCTGAGAAATATTATCCAGTGTGCCTAAAGGTATAGTGTCATAGCTTTTGTACAATAATTCAAAAACGACGAGGTGCCCGTTCAATGAAAAAAACAAAACGAGTAGAAACAGGGAAAATATCTGACTAATAACAGGGGATTGAGCACCATTTGTGGGATCAATCTGTGAGGCAAACGCTAATCCAGATGTCGCCGCAATTTTTTCACCTGCCAAAATCACAGTTGAGAAGCACATAGTTAAAACCATACCGCAACTCAAGCCTAACAAAATCTCTTGGAAAATGATCGGGAATAATTTGAGTGAAGTCAGCTCGTCAAAACTAGGGAATTCAATATATGTCATTATGCCTAATCCTAGCGCGATCGAAGATACAATCCTCACCGGCAATGGCACCATACGAGAACCAAAAAATGGGGAAGCAACCAAAAACGACCCAACACGTAAGGAAGCCAGAAATAAGCTAACTAAAAATACATAGATATTTTGCAGACTTAGGCCGGGTATGGATGCAAGGTCAGACATTCAAAGACCTTTCATCGCTATTTCGTCAAAAATGAATAAGAAATAGTCTGTCAGAGTGTTCAATGTATAAGGAGCTAATATGGCCATGGCTCCCAGGACTACGAACAATTTTGGAACAAAACTTAGGGTCATCTCTTGAATCGATGTTGCCGCTTGGATCAGGCCAATTAGCAAACCGATCCCAAGCGCAATTGCTAAAATTGGCCCAGCGGTCATTATAATTTGCCAAAATGCGTAACTCAAATACTGAACGTTCTGATCATAAGCCATTACAAATCACACCATAAATGTTGCTGATAGCGAACCAATCGTCATGGCCCAACCATCGACTAGAACAAACAAAAGTAACTTGAATGGAAGAGAAATTAGCATCGGTGATAACATCATCATACCCAGTGACATCAATATCGATGCGATGACCATATCAATCACCAAAAATGGGAGAAAAATCAGAAAACCAATCTCAAAGGCTGTTTTCAATTCCGATGTGATAAAGGCAGGTAAAACAATATTTAATGGAACAGATTTATTTCCCTCAAACGGTCCTGACTTGGAAAGGTCAACAAACAAGTTCAAGGTATCAGACCTAGTATTAGTTACCATGAACTCTTTCAGAAGGCCAATTCCGTCATTTAGTGCTCGTTCCAATTGAATATTACCATCCAGATATGGAGAAATAGCGTCGCTATACAAAACCTCGAATACTGGCGCCATAATGAAAAAACTAAGAAATAGCGCAACTGCAATCAAAACCTGATTAGGCGGCGTCTGTTGCGTGCCGAGTGCTTGTCTCAAAATTGATAATACAATGATTATTCTTGTGAATGCTGTCATTCCTAGCACCAAAGATGGAAGCACCGTCAATGCCGTCATGAGTAATAGAATTTGAAGCGATAATGAATATGTCGTTTGACCACTGTCTAGTTCCGACATGGTCAGTGCAGGCATGCTCAACTGACCCATCCCTTGAGCCGTTGCACTCGTCCCAATAAAACTGACGATTAACAAAATAATTATTCGATATCCAAGGCTCATAAGCCTGCCTCATTGGTGTCCGACCGGACATTTTGGGGAAGATCAATTATGCTGGGTGTCGAATTTCTCGAAAAAACAATGGCGAATTCGGTACCATCGATTTGAATAACATCCACTCGCTCATTGCGAGATAACCCCAAGCGAGCTTTGAGCGTTACCTTGGATGCTTGATTTTTAATAAGAGATTTACCAGCTATCTTAATACGGACGAACATCTGTATTGCTATTAATACAAATAGAAACGCTAATACTAATGCTATTTTATCATATGCCATACACTACGATGCTCCTCAAACTGAAGGAGCACAGTTCATGCCAATACAATATTTTACTTTTTTTTCAGTTACTTAAAATGATTTTCAAATTTTTGAAAACTCGCCTGTAAGTCACTAAATACTTTCAACACGTTTTTCTGGGTCAACGACTTCGCCAAATCTAACGCCAAAGCGTTCCCCAACCATTACGATTTCGCCTTTCGCGATCTTTGTGTTGTTAACTAATATGTCCAATGGATCTCCGGCAAGGCGATCTAATTCGACAACTGAACCTTCATTCAGTCTCAGTAGATCTCTTATCGTGATCTCGGTCCGCCCCACTTCAACAGTGAGCACAACGTCAATATTTTCTAAAACTTTGAGGTTTTCAGAAACTTCATCAATTTCTGCATCAGTATTTTCTTCTTCAGCCATCTTTTTTCTCGCTTGAACGCACTCTATTTTTCATTGAAACTGCCGCATTGGGACCGACTTTACCAACATCCGCTTTAAAAACGCTCTGGCCTGCAACCTTTATTAGGACATTCTCGGGCGCCGCCATCATGAAAGTGTCACCCACTTTACTTCTCCATAATTTTCCCAACGAGGTTCGCGGGCGACCAAGCTCAGCAGAAAGCACCAGGGGTACAGATAAAACAGCGTTTTGCAGTCTTTCCTTCCAAGTTCTATCATCTACCGCATATTCGTTTTGAACTCGAGATCTCAACTGAGACGATATTGGTTTTAGTGTTTGTAACGGATAAACAATATCAAAACTCACTGGATCATGCTGAGGCATTTGTACCATGAAAGAACAAACAATTACGGTATCATCGCCATCAACAAATGAAATAAGCTGTATATTTTCTTCTCGACTTTGAATGTCAAACTTACTATCTACCAAATCTTTCCATGCTGCCTCCATTGACGACAGCATTCCATCAGTGATTATTTCTATAATTCTGTTTTCCGTAGCCGTAAATTCACCCTGGTTTTCGAATAAGGACTGAACTTTCGAACCGCCATAATAGGAATTAGTGAGATGAGAAATGAAGGGAGATTGAATGACTAACAAGCAATTACCCCGCAACTCTTCGATCCTGCTATTTGTAACGCTCGCAAAATTGTCACAATCTGAAGTGTATTCGTCGAACGATTTCACTTCTGGCGGGAAAGACGAAATTCTTGGTAAAACTCGCAACATGGGTAAGAATACTGACCTTACATAGCGTGCGATTTTTTCATTTATCAGCCTTAAGGCATAATAATCGCCCAGTAAGGATAGATCCTCTGATCCGAACTTAAATTCCCGCACTTCATTGGGATCAAAGGTTGCAGCGCTCGGCTTCTTTTTATCCGCCTCTAAACCACCGAGGAGCGCTTCAACTTCTTCGTTTGAGAGTTTTCTGGAACCAACCATCCATCAATCCGTTTACTGCAAGACGAAAGATGTGAAAAACACACCTTCGACACCACCAAAGCCTTCTAGATCTTCAAGCTTTTTATTTATTGCTAGCCGGATGTTTTCCGCCAAAACATCACGCCCCTCTTTTCCCTCAACATCTTCCACCGTGTGCTCACTAACCACACCAAGAACTTCAGATCTTAATGCTAGTTGATGTGTTTCCACATTTTCAACAACAGTTTCATCATATTGCGTAGAAACTCCCACACTTATCTTCAAAAATGCTTTTGATCCTTTCAGATTGGTAGTGAAATCATCTGGGAAAGTATAATAGCTTGTAACGAAAGTTTCCATCGCAGGAGTTTCTTTCGCAACTTTTTGCGGCTCTGCCGCTTCTTCACCCTCTGCATCTTCACTCGGTAATTGTCCCGCTTGCTGGAGCTTTTTTTCAATTAGTTCTTCAACTTGTTCAACCGGCGTTTGCGTTGGCATAAACAAAAATGCGCCTACACCTACACCAACACCTACAAGAACGATCGGACCCAATCCAAACAGGGCAATCTTCTTTAAATTAAACTTGCGCTTTGCTTCTTCTTCTTCTGCCATAATTTTTCCTAAGCAATCAGATTAAGAGTGTATTCATCGTTCTGTTTATCTGACAACGTGTCATTTTCACTCTTGTGATCTCCTAAATTCCCACGTGCAATTTCGTTTGCATTCTTTTGATTTTGGCCGTTGGCCCCCGAATTATCACTCGCGCCACCACCTAGATCAACGCTGTACCCTGCAAGCTTTAGACCATTTTGCTCTGTAATTGTGTTAAGGAGTGCTTCAGACCCACGCAAGATAGCAAGCGTTGCATGATTATCAGCATGTAATTTCACATCAAGCCCCGACGCATCAATGCTAGCATTTACCGTTAGCTTACCAAATGATTTGGGTTCCAAGTTAAGCTCTACTACATCCTGCGAAGTGAGCGCTTGTTCAATAGAGATTGCCGCAAGTCGTGATGTAAATTGAGCATCAAATAGTGATAACTGATTGGGCGCTGAAGCAGTTACAGGCGCATTATTTGTTGGTGTAAATCGCAAATCAGTCGTAGGCTTAACAAATTCAAAGTTTGCATTGAAAACCGGTCTAGCTTCTGTTTTTTGCTCGGCAGATATACTTTGAACGCGATGACGCTCTGAGTCTAAATTCACTGAATTGAAAACTGCAGTAGATGTTTCATAATTCCCTTTAAAGGTACGCGCCAAAATATTTTTACCATCCAACTGGGCTGCCTTGGTTGAATCATTTTCTCTCCAAGAGAGCGCGCTTGCAGTCGATAAAAACAACGGCTTACTTTTGATGCTCTGATCACCTGAAGAAATCACACGTTTAGCTGCACGTTTCACAGCCAGCCTTAGTAAGGTTTCATTTTGAAGTAGTGAGATATCTTTATTAAGGTTCTCCTTTAATTGCTCCAAACCTCGAGATGCAACTTCCCTAGTGTCGAGTATATCAAGGAAATTTCTGAGTTGAGCATTTATAGTTTTAAGTTGATCTAGTTGGAATTCATCATCCAAACGAGATTCGAAAGTGTCATGTAATTGACTGACTGGACCCATTACCTTCAATAACGAGGGTCGCTCCATGAAAACTAAGTCACCCTGAATAAAATCATCCGAGCCTAATACAAAATTGGGTTGAAGTTTACTGTCACTTTCAACATTCATACCATTGAGGACTGATATATTTAGATTTCGAGTTGGATGTTCAGCGTCTGTGTGTCTTGTCACTGAGAGAACCATAATAGATGGCACTTCATGAGGTAAGCGAATGAAAATTTGCTTCTCCTTGGCATCTAAAATTTCAGTATCTATCGCAATATTCTCAGTGTTTTCTTTACCAAATTGATAATCTAAATCGAACAAACTTATTTTTTCAACGTCATCGTTTGAAATGTTTATTTCTAAAATGGCTGCTGCCGTATTGTTGCCTGATCCGATGAAAAGTTTATTTAAAGTCCGACTGCTATCTTCGTTGCTTGTTTTGAAGGAACTCTCGTCAATTTTGACGTTTACAAGTTGGTAATCTTCGCGTTGAACAATTGTATTTTCAAATACTTTCAGCTTACTTTGCAAATTTTCAACTAGGAATTCTTTACTTTGAGGGTCAAGCAATGAATTGGTATTAGTATCTGCTAAAGACTGATCACTATATCTTCCGATAATCCCAGTTTCATTTATCTCTTTTTCATTAATCTCGGTTTCAACGAAATCAAATACTTGTTTCAAATTCGACAACAAGTTTGACAACTCAGTCTCTTTTTCAGAAGCTTTCTGAAGATCAGTCTTAACATCATTGATATCATCATTTTGATTTGCAGAGTGCGTTAACATTGCAAGCGCATTTGCTGTTGGTAGTTGTGAATCTGAATTTTCTACACTAGAAACGGTTGCTACCTCATTAAAATCCTTTGGAAGTAAAATAGACGAATAATTAAAATCAGAAACTGAGTGCAAAAGGTCTTTTTCAGAACCAATAGGCAATAAATCGGATGTCAATAGATCTTGCCCATCAGTATTGGTCTCTAATGCAGTAATTAATGTGAAAAACTCACTAAAATCCCCTGCGGCTTTTCCCGACTGGGCGTTCGTAGATTTGGTTAAGCTTAAGTTTGAATTACCTGCTGCATCTGAAATCGCGCTACACATCTTTAGGTCCTGATCAACATTAACAGCAGTGTTCAGCAATTAATGTGCCAATTAACGCTTTTTGTAGACCTGAAGTTCATCATCAAACTTCTGATCACGCATTTTATGTTGTTCAAGGTTTTCTTCTTTTTCTTTTTTCTCTAATAGTTGAATTTTGGATTGTATCTCAGAAAGATTCTTAGACATGTTATCCATTTCAACTGTTAAAAAATCTTGTCGGTTATTCATTATTTCTTTCTGTGACATCAATTTCATAATTAAATGACGATCGCTTTGAAAGGCATAGCCGCTCACTTCACCTGATAAACTTGTTTTTTCATCAGCCAATTGCTTCAAATCCTCAGCAACATTTCGGCACTTGTTTAGTTCTTCAGATAACCGTGAAAGTGCTCCTGAAGCCTTCTGACGAGACAAATTTTCTCTTGCTCTCATGGCCCTGATAGTTCTGATTTTTTTCATTTTGCATAACCAATAAGTTCGGAAAGTAGTTTTGTCGAAACTTCAACATCAAAATTTTCAGTGGAACTTTGGCGAAGAAAGTCAGTTATATTATCCCAAGAATTTAAGGCCGCATCCAGATCTAAATCTTGACCCGAAACATATCCACCCATCAAAATAAGATCTTTATTTTCTTGGTATTTCGAAATTAGCTTTCGTAATCGCATAGCATTTTTTTGATGCTGCTCATCAACTAAATCGTTCATCAATCGACTGATCGATTGGACAATATCTATTGCAGGATATATCCCCTGCTGTGCAAGCTCTCGTTTCAAAACAATGTGACCGTCTAGGATCGCTCTCGCTGTATCTACAACTGGATCGGAATTGATGTCATCCCCTTCTGCGAGAACCGTATATATAGAGGTTATTGAACCATTCGCTGATGCGGATGTTCCCGTTCTCTCAATAATGTTGGGGAGTAGCGAAATTACAGATGGAGGATACCCTCTCGACGTTGGCTGCTCTCCAAGAGCCAATCCTAATTCTCTTTGAGCGTGGGCCACACGGGTAAGGCTATCCATTATGAGTAAGACATTTTTTCCTTGGTCCCGAAAATATTCAGCGATTGAAGTCGCCCTCTTCGCACCTTGAATCCGGAGGAGCGGCGACATATCTGCTGGCACAGCTACAATGACCACTTTATCTCGCGATTTTGACTTAAGAATTTCCTGAGTAAACGAAGCAACTTCTCGGCCACGCTCACCAATCAAACCAATAACAACGACATCTGCAGCCGTATTTTTAGTGATCATAGAGAGCAGCACAGACTTACCAACTCCGGAACCGGCCATTATTCCTAATCTTTGACCACATCCAATGGTAAGCAGCGCGTTTATACTCTTTATTCCAACATCCAATACGTTATTGATAGGAGCTCGTTGGAAGGGATTAATAGGTGTGCCCTCAAGACTATATGAATCCACGAGATCTTCACGGTCTTTTGAATCTAGGGGCTGCCCCAAACCGTCTATTACTCTTCCAAGTAAACTCTCTCCGACTTCAACCTCTTGCCTAGTTTGCAGTAAGATTACTGCATCACCTACTCTCACAGGAAACTTAGAAAAATGTGGTATAATCTCTACACAATCGGTATGTATTCTCACCACTTCACCTGTGGTTTGATGACCCTCACTCGTTTCAATACAGCAGAGTGAACCAACGACGCAAGGAAAGCTACTACTAGTAATCACCGTCCCATCAAAGCCAATAACATTGGCACGAAATACAACTTTTGTACCGCCTCCGCTTCTAGCTTTATTCAGCGCATGGTCAAAATAGTTAATCTCGTTATGCATTTGTTACTAATCTTCAAACCGTTTCAAAAGCATTGATTGATGGCCGCTAAGACGGTACTCGCCACGCTTCAAGTCTTGATTAGCAACAATGTTTAAAGTGTCAGCACTATCTTCAGATTTTTGTAACGCCAGTGCGTCTAATTCGTTGAGTTCTATATGGATATTTCGATTAAATTTCTCAAAATCTTTCGATTCTTTTTTGATTTGCTCAAGAAGGTTTTCGGGATAACTATCTATTATTTCGCCCACAAATGACTCTGACACAGATTTAACACGCTCGATCAAAAAGTTTTCAACCACATCAGAAATATCTTTTTGAACCATGAAAAGTGTGTCGGCTAGTTTTCGTAAGTTCTGTTTCTCTTCATCGACAGAACCTTCAAGTTCTTTCACTGCCGTAGCATATCCCCTCTCAAATTCTGCAATAAGATGTTCATCTGTTTCTAAGAATTTTTGATTAATTTTTTCATCTGTTTCTACTGGTAACTCGCGTGCAGAAATAGGCTCGGGAATAAACGAAGCTTCATTAAAATTTTCTTCTCGTTCAAGAACGACATCGTCACTTGAATCGGAGGCATCATCTAGGTTGGAAGTATAAATGCTAGTTGAATCATGATCAGACAAATTATTTGCACCGCCTTCATGCTCCATGTCTGAAACAAACGTATCATCATTTTGTATTTCATTACTCAAATGCTCCCCTTGTGAAAGTTGAACATCGTCTACTTGCTCAGATGTCTCACATTCGTCATTCACCGAATTATCATTTTGGTTAGCTTCATTTGAAAGAATATTTAGATCATTATTTCGATCAGCCTCGTTTTGTTTAACAAGATCAAAAAAACTCTCAATTTTTTCAAATTCGTCTTTATCACGTACAATATTTTCAACATCTTCAAAGCTTACCCCTCGGGCCAACTCCAAAAGTGCAGTCAAATCATTGGGTTCATTGTTCTCATCGCCGTTTTCAATTATGCGTTCGGTCAACGTCATTATACCATTTCCTCGCCACCACGGCCTGCAAGAACAATCGTACCGTCATCTGATAGCTTACGTGCCACATTGATAATTTGCTTTTGCGCCTCTTGCACTTCGGTCAATCTCACTGGGCCAAGTGCTTCCATTTCATCACGTATGTTGGCCGCGGCTCGTGTAGACATACATCCCAACAATTTTTCCTGAAGTGTCTGATCCGCACCCTTCATTGCAATTACAAGGACATCTTGATCAACAGAACGTAAAAGTGTTTGTAGTGACCGCTCGTCAGATCCACCAAGATTTTCAAACACAAACATATTGTCCTGAATTTCGATCATCAAATCACGATCATCCTTCTTAATCGCATTCAGGATACGAGTTTCCATATCAGTTTTTGTGAAATTCATTATTTTTGCCGCCGCTTTAACTCCGCCAATTTGCGAAGCACGTAGGGACGTATTCGCTGCAAATTTCGCTTTCATGACTCTTTCAAGTTCTTTAATTGCACCAGGTTCAACCGTTTCTAGCGTAGCGATGCGTCGAACAATATCTGCTTGAATATCATCCGGCAGCAACGTCAAGACATCAGCACCCAATCCGAAATCTAGATAAGAGATAATCAAAGCTTTAATTTGCGGGTGCTCGTCGATAATCAATTCAGAAATCGAGCGAGCATCCATCCAGTCTAAAATATCGATTTGCGACTCTGAACTCGCTGGTGTGATTCTGCCGAGAACTGACTGTGCTTTGTCATCACCAAGCGCCTTAGTCAGCACGTTCTCTATATATTTGCCTGCACCCAAACCCAAACCGGTTTGCTTTTTAATAGTTTCAAGAAACTCGTCCAGCACTGCATTAACCGTATTCTGATCCACCCCAGTTACAGAATACATAGCTGTACCGAGGTGTTGAACCTCTCTAGGCGTTAGATTTTGAATGACTTCTGCTGCTTCGTCTTCACCAAGTAACATCATCAATATTGCTGATTTTTCAGTCCCAGAAAGGTTCTCTGTAATATCTGAATCTTCTGCCATTAGGTTATCCTCAGTTTAAAAACTCGAGATCTTCTCTCATCATTGCTTTAAAGACGTTAGCGACTCGACCTGCTTCATCATTAACGATCATACGAACGAGAGCCACTTTATCATCATATGTATTTGCTGTATCCAAAAGATCTGCAGAAATCCCCGCACGTTTCTGTGGCTTCAGTTTTGCCTTGATATCATCTAAACTCTCGCCTTCATCGACTTCCACAGCATCAGTTTCAGCCGCTCGCTTCGTTGCTAATTCAGCCATACTTTCTGCTTCTGCATAAAGCTCCATAACCGAGTTCGTGCTGGCAGTTGGAACCAAAATCTTATTCAACATTGGTCGTACTACTCCTAGGGCAACGATACCAATGAGCATTACTAGGAGCGACTTTTCAACGGTTGAGCGGAACCAGGGCGTTTCAAACCACTTTAATTCAAACCCCTCAAACTCTTCGAAAAATGGTTGAGACGAAATTGTGAGCGTATCCCCACGTTCAGACTTGATGCCGATGGCGCTCTTCACCAAATTTTCTATTTGCTCAAGAACTTCTTCGGGTATCGGCTCAAAACGTACTTCTTCAGTATCAGGGTCTGTGACTTTTCTGTCTCGCACAAGAAGCGCAGCATCGATCCTTTTAATGACGTTAGAGGGGTTCTTGACCGTCTCGAATGTCTTACTGTTTTCATAGTTCTTCAGCTGCGTTGAAGATTTTGTTTCAAATTGCTCTTCAGATTGAGCAACACTATTAGTTGCTACCCCAGATTGATTTTGAGCTTGTGAAACTGTTGCCTCGGCGGGAGGTTCATTGGAAATAGCGCCAGGTACGCCAATAGCATCTTTCTTTGCAGTAACATTTAACGAGCTTTGCTCACTGACAGGTGCCGAGCCGGTAGCGTCAACAATCTCTTGCGACACTTCTCGACGCGTAAAGTCAATCTCAAGATTAACTTGAGCGGTGATGTTACTAGCACCTACGATTGGAGCAACCAAACTTTGTATCCGGCTCTTGTAGATATTCTCCAATCTCATTCTATATTCGAGTTGGCTATCGGCCAACTGTTGGTCAGGATCATCGGGGGCATTTGAGAGTAAATTTCCAAACTGATCCACAATCGAGACATTGTTAGGGTTCATATTTGGTATCGACGAGGAAACTAAATTTGTGATTGCTAACACCTGTGTCTTATCTAATTTCCTTCCGTTCTTGAGGCTTACAAATACAGATGCTGTGGGATCTGATTGTTCACGAACAAAAACAGATTTTTCCGGTATCGCTAGATGAACTCTTGCAGCCTGAACACTACTAATTTCTGCAATCGATTTAGCCAATTCTAATTCTTGGACTTGCTTCAGCTTAAGACCCTCAACTGAACGTGAAACACCTAACGGCAAACTATCAATAGCATCCGATGAGTTAGCAGCAAATTCTGGCAAACCTTGCGCTGCCAGAGATATCCTAGCTTGATGATAGGTATCGGTTGGAACCAATACATCTCCAGTTACCGGGTCTAATTCGACTGTAATACCCATATTACGTAAAGAATTCAGAACCTTAGACTTTTCGGCCTCGGGCAACGAACTGTACAACGTTGTCATATCTGGCTGCTGCATACCCCAATATAAGACTAGTGCCGCAACCGCGGTGATGGAAGCAAGCAACGTTGGAAATGCACGCCTAAATCCAGGTTGGTCGATACCTTCGCGAATTTTTTCAATAGCGCCTGATGATGTGGCCATAAGCCCAGTTCGGGAAGTGGCTAAATCACTCTGAGTGTCAATATTCTCTACATTTGCCATAATTCACCTATCAAACGGGCATATTCATAATGTCTTTGTATGCACTTAATGCCTTGTTTCTAACATTTAATGTTAATTGAAAGGCTAATGAGCTCACTTGCTGGCCGACCATCACTTTGGCGAGATCGTTCTCTAATCCAAGCTCATAATTCTGCGCCATAGTTGCAGCCGAGTTTTGTGCATTGGCAACTTGCTTTAAACCATCTTCTAAACGATCTGAAAAACTTGGAGATAATGATTGACTTTGGCCGTTTTGAGATAGTTTTCCTTGATTAGCTGTATTCCCCAATTGTTGAGGAAGTTGCATCGTACTTGAAGTCAATTTCATAGCTGCACCTCATCAACTTCTGTTGACTTAAGTTTCGCAGCCAGCACCTCGGCGGTATTTAATGAACTTTGCATAGAGTTAACATCAAAAATTAGATCGGCCGGCGTTATTTTTTGGGAAGACGAAAGTACGTGTGCACGTTGGATCACGTTGCCCAGTTCCCTCACATTTCCTGGCCACTCATATTTACTTAAAAGTTCAAGAACCCCGGGCATAATCATTGACTTTTTCGAACTTTCTTTTTCGATTTCAAAGAGCATGTGTGCAACGATCGCTGGCAAATCAGCTACACGATCACATAATGAAACGGTATTAACTGGGAAAACATTAAGCCGATAATAAAGGTCCTCTCTAAACCTTGCCTCCGCGATTTCTTTTGTCATGTCCCTATTTGTCGTCGCAACTATTCGAACGTCGACAGGGGTTTCCACAGAGCCGCCTACTGGCATGACTTTCTTTTCTTGAATTACTCTCAGTAATTTCGCTTGCAGAGGCATCGGCATTTCAGAAATTTCATCTAACAATATTGTTCCGGAGCTTGCAGCACGAAACAATCCTGTATTTTTCTGAAGAGCCCCTGTAAACGCGCCTTTCTCATGACCAAAAAGCGTAGCTTCAAGCATTTGCTCTGGTATGGCTGCACAATTCACAGCAATAAAAGGCCCCTCTCTTCGGTTTGAATGGTGATGAATTAGTTGAGAGATCAATTCTTTGCCGCTACCAGTCGGCCCATTGACGAGAACCGTAATATCTTTTTGTGCCAATTTCCGCAGAAGATTCACAATATCAGCAGATTGGGTCTCTGCACACGGGAGATTCATTAAGCCGTCTACGAGCACTTCAATCAAAAATTGTAAATAATATTCACGCAGGTGATCATTTGTGTCCATCGTTGCTGGCAAGTGAACATACACTACAGAATTGTTCAAAGTTGCATCGACGTAAAATTCATCGCAACCAAATTTGGCTATGACAGCTTTCGAAAATCTATTTGACTTAAGAAATTCTATCAGCGCTCTATTAGAGCTGGGCACGTTTTCATCGTTAAGGCTTGCAAAATAACAGTCCCCCTGCTTGGGCGGCCCTTGGTCATTGGAAACATCAAATTTAATATATTCAACGCCTCGCCAGCCCAGACGACAAGCCATGAGATCCAAAAACTGTATGTCACTTGTTTCGATGTGAATCATAGTGATTACCTCCGAAATCAGAAGAGCAACCATGATACCAAATTGTTATTTATGTATGTTTTCTGATACTTATCCTAATTATATGAAATGAGAGGGAAACTAACAAAAAATTGACACTCGGACTAAACAAATCAAAACGATGCCGTTAGTGAATGTATCGGAGGATCAAATATGAATATGTCATTAGCGCGCCAGCAATACACTATTGCAACGTCACAAAAAGTCGAAGCGGCTTCGAGCAACGCATTTGCAATTAGCTTAGCAATGCAACAATTAATCGAAGCGATGCATGGACTAGCCAATCAAAACTCAGTAACAGACATCGAAAAGAACTTCGAAATGGCCTTAACCCGCATTTATATATTGCAGAAGTGCCTTGATTTCGAAAACGGTGGTGAACTAGCCAGAAATCTATTCAGAGTGTACGAGCATGTACGTAATACAATTATCGGGTTAAAAGCCAATAAGAATTCAGCAGAAGAACTCAAAAAAGCTATTGAATTCATAACAACAATACACGAAGGTTGGAGTGAGATTACAAAAGACTTGACCTGAAATGAGTAGATATTGCCCTGTATTTATAATTGAATTAGCAGCGGCAATGGCTTCCGAAAAGTTTATTGACTCAACACTTCCCCTAGAAGTTTTTTCCAATAAGCTGGCGTCTCATCTCAGTGATCATTACTTCGAGATCCCAACTGAAATGATCAACAATGTAGCCGAGAGCTATGTGCGGGTTCTGGTGGTAAGTGCAGTTGATGATGCAAGACCTTTACTTCAAAATTATATATATAATCGACTTCACCATCGTCGACGTGGAAAATTAAGAAACTGGAACTCTGGTTTCTCAAACCCGGCTAAAGGCACAAAGCAACTTGATTTTGACTACTCTTTAGCGCGACGAAATTTTAACGCTTTCGTATATGCCTATAAAAACAGGTCTGTTAATTTCACTCCTAGAGGATGGAACTTAACAAAGTTCGAGCATTTAGAATTTGTAAGTAAAATGGGCGAAATCGAATTCAGCGCGTTTGATTTACTCTCTTAGACCAACAGATTGATTTTGGTGTGATCGGTTGGCTTTGCTACTCTGGATATCATGTGGTATTTTGTTTTGGCTATGTTGTGCATGTACGTTAGCCCCACTTCAGATATCGACTGTTTCTGCTCAATTATAAGATGCGATGGCGCTAAATAGGGGCTATATATCAACCTATTACCATACGTCTCTCCATCTGATTTTTTAGTTTCATTAATAGAATTGGGATATCTATACGGTGCAGCAATATTGGTAAAAGCTCGCACGGGTGTGAGCCCAGGTGCATTTTGCTCCGGATTGCTTCTTAAACTGGTATCCATTTGGTATGGTACTTGCATACAGTACCGTTAACCAATATTATAGAAATATGCAAGGTAAGGGAGTTAGATGAAAAAGCATTGTCAGCAATGTCAAAAAGCTCGCAAGCAACTTGCTGTATTTTTTGTGGCTGGTTTACTATTGAATTTTTTTCTAAAAAAGCAGTTGGGCTTGCCGCTCAGCAATATTGTTGAAGTTGCTTTAATACCAAGCGTAGTAACAGCATGCATAGGTATATGCTTAAAGGTGTCAAACCGAGCTTAATACAGGCATAGCACCTTGAGGTACCTGTTTTGCGCAATCAAATGAATTCCGATCTTGCTCAACAAATTTTACGATTTTCTTTTGAGTGCTTATCTTTTCTAATTCATCATAGAGTGTGAGCTCGAAATCTAATTTGAAATGACTTGTACCTGAATTAATTTTGAAATCTGTGTGGCGCATATTTTTTACCTCATCTGTCATCTGCTATGAATGAGAGCAAATTGCGTACCAATTTAAACAATATTGAAGTTAATAATGAATACTTCTGATATGGCTGGGGTCATATTTTTCTCATTTTCTAAATACTCGTTAACCGCAGCTCTAATTTTTTCACAAAGTGCAGTTCGCCCCTCTACAGTAATTAAATCTTTCGTTTTGACTTCTAAAATAGTCGGCGTAATAGCCGCAGTTACATCTGCTTCCATTTCAACAAGCGCCGCGATAAATAAATCAGATGAGACACTAGGCTGCTTAGTTAGTAGTGCAAGCTCAACACTAAATAAACTATCAGTATCTACCAGTTGCCCCGCGAACACGTTCTCTATCTTAAGGTAGTTGTATTTGTCTGGGAATACCTGCCCCGTGGCCGGATCTATATCTCGTTCATCAACACCAGCTAGTAGGTCTGGTTCATCTTCGGGCAAATCATTAATTTCCGCTTCTGGCATGTAAATCCCTGAGCCTTTGGAGGGAAATGCAAAATGACCGGCCGTGAATATGACCAGTACTGTCAGAAATGGAACTAGGATTTGGAACATATTCATTGGGTTACCTCGACCTAGCGATAAGCACGAAGCATACCATCTAAAACTTAGGAAAGGATTTTTGTAACGATACCCAGTCTTTCCTCTTCAGCGATGATTGCATCTGAACCGCTTAAAGCAGTTAAACCATCAAAATCTGTCACGTCAAACGACACTTCAGCTTCACTGTCATTAATTTTTTTCACTGTTTCGTCACGAACAAATTGAAGTCGCTCATCTTCATAGCTATCGAAGAACGCTTTCCATTCGTGGAAATTAGATTTTTCAATTCTCACTTGAGCCACTATACGCATTTCGAGCCTCATCCTAAGAAATACATACTTTAATTAAACCAAGATCAACATCAAGTGAACAGTAAATGTTGGTATAGGTTTTGCTATCTCCAGAATGAAAAGTATCATCCAAGGATTCCAAAATGGACAATATTGTAACACAAGTCTTAAAAATTCACACTATCAGAAGTATAGGACTTTTCTTATTCATGACTTGTATTTCAGCATTTCACGCCATAGCTTCACAAAACAATTTTTGCCAAGACAAAAGCGACGAACTGAGCTGCGGTAACTTAGGACAATTTCAAAATGCCGGCGGAGTGAATAGCTTGGATGTATTATTCCAAACGGGCGGGGTAATGAAGCAACATCTATCTCTGAAAAACTCAAGCGATCAATATAAAGGCAGTGATGTGAATTATGGGATCAGCGAAGTCGTTCCCATGCCCAAACAAAAATTGATTTCGCAACAAGTGATAAACAAAATTCTATTGGCTTTAGACGGATCAGGAACCCAACATTTGATTAGATGCTCAGCGCTCATACATCCTGAAGTCCACAGTTATTTAAAGAATGCAATCTATCAATCGGAAACGCTTGAACACACATTTTTAACAAATAGCAACTACGCCAACGTATCATTTTCAAAAACTGAATGTAAAAAGTTTTTGGAGCTGGTTTTACGATAAATTTTCATGTTAATGTATGGTACAGGTTTTAATCATAAACGACCATATCACATGAGAGTTCAAGGTTGGAGCGACGCATATGGAAGAAGTAGAAAGTAAATCTGGTCTCAGCAATGTTGTGAAACTTGTGGAAGACGAGAACTCTTACATCGCAAGTGCAAAAGAACGAATGAATGATGTCATTGAGCTGTTCATTAAAAATTCGGAAGGCTCAATCACGCTGAACGATTTCTCCCAAATTTTCAAAACAGTGACAGTGTGGATCAAATTTCGACCAAGAAAGCTTGGCCAATATGTAGAAGTAATGAAAGAGCGTACAACTGCAGAAAATGTGTGTGTAAGATACGCCAGTGAAGAATATGTCCCTCACATAAAGGAAGTTCTAAAAGAACATAGACTGAAGATTGTTTCAACTGAAGCGAACATTATTAATTGCAAGCCGCCTCGGCCAAGCGATCAAGATATCGAAATTGCAATACAGAAGATAAAGGTTTTAGCAAATACCGCACGAAACTCACTATCTCAAGTTAAAGCGGATTCAATACAGCGTTTGCAAGCGGCGCTGAAAAATGAATATCTTGAAGCAAAAGATGTAAAATTTGCAATCACCAACATAGAAAAAATAGAAGAAAAATTCGCTGCAGTGTTGACCTATTCTCGCTTAGAGGCAGAGAAAAAACTTGGCGGTAAATTATTTAGGTATGAGTCCCAGGAGGCCAAAGACCTGCATGTTGGTCTTTTGAGGAGAATCAAGAAGAATTCTCATGTGGAAATATAGAACACTAGTAAATTTAGTCTTTGTAATTTGTATTGATTTGTTCTTGAGCGCGATCCCAGCACAGTCTGACGGTTTCTTAAGTGATGACGATCTTCAACTGGTTAAGTTCGATTGTATGATCCGGGGAACCGAAATTGGCTATTGTTCTGACAAAGCCCTGATTGGAAATAAGGTAACTTTAAAATTGCCGTTGTTTAAATCAGTAATTTTGTCTGATGGAACGCATGCATTCCGCATCATGGCTACGTTAGAAAACTTCAGTCGAAACATCGTTAGAAATGCTCGCATCATGGCAAGCTTTGGTGATGGCTATGGAGAGCAACTTGAAGTCTTGATAACAGAAAGGGTAAAATTTAAAGGTGTTTCAACTACTAAAAAGTCACACCTGATCAGATCGAATTTGCCAAAACAACGTAAATTATATGAAAAATTAAATCATATCTATTACGAAGCAGACCCATCGGATATCGAACTACGGGTGACCGAAATCAATTTTGTAAATAATTAGTAAGAATAGCCCAACACTTCGCAGTATTGCACAGAGGTTAACTTCTTAAGCTGGGTGTTTACAATTTCAGTCCATTTTTCAGTGCCAAACGCCTCCATGAAACTGCTATCGACCCGCTGGACTACTTTTGAACACTCTCCAAAACTTCCTGGCTTTATTGCCTGAGCACCAATTTTGCATATTAGGTGTGCATTGCCTATCACATCCATGGATTGATTTTTGTAAATTACTGAAACCCCGTTGATGTCTCGCCCCAATGTATTTTTTAGCTGTAAGTTCATTACGTAATTTGCAACGGTTCCATTGTCATCACTTGAAAACACTAACTCAACACCACAACGCCAGTCTTGACCGGATGCGACAACGTAAGTTGCCGTTAGATTGGATAATATTGTAGCGAAACACATGAAATAAGTTTTAACAGTTTTCTTATTGGTCTCTAATCTATTCAAAAACAGCATTATTAGCGACTCCTCACAAAGCTTAGGTGTTTAACTAGATAACTTCCATTAACATTCCCGCATGCAACAACATTAAAACGGTGCTGTGAGCATGAAATATAAATTCAAATAACGAAAGGCTAATTCAATTTTTTTTCAATTTGATAGTTTGAGCGATAGACACAAAATGATCGAACATAACTATTTAAGATATCTCATGATATCCAACGTCTGTAAGGGCCTGTATCAACATGAATGAAGTTCTTGTAAGTGCCCAAACCACCACGAACAACAGAGTCTGCTATCTTTTTTACAACACTAGTTGATATGCCCGGGATCCTGAAATCCAATGCTTTGCCGCGTTTGTGAAATGAATTTTTTGCAACATAAGGGCTTTTCTTGCGAAGCATTTCATTAGTTTCTTCAGTTCTGAAGCCTGACAATATCTCAATATCTAGACTCCTATGGTCGGTGGAGAGGTTTTGACAAATATTTCCGAGAATGTTTAATAGCTCACTATCCATTGCAACTTGCTTGCCTTGCCGCCAATCACGACAGAAGTGATCAAATTTATGCTTTTGTAGATCGCTCACCGAAACTCTATTTATCAGCCTAAGAGACAAGTTTTCGCCGGTATTTGCGTTGAGAAAATTTAAATCGATCGGTCTATCGAAAAGCAAATCAGCCGTAACCTGACGAGGTTGTATAGAATTGTTAACGTTCACCTCGGGCTCAATATCAAAAAATGGACCATTATATAACGAAGCTAAATTTACTTCGTTTGAATAATCCACTATCGGTTTTCTTTTTAAATTAATATCGATGATAGGTTGAGCGGCTTCAACTGCACCATACGAAAAAATACCACAGCAAAATATTCGACGACTGATGTTAGTAGATTTGGTCATAACTCATATTAGCAAATTTTATGCCACCTTCAAAATAACTCAATTTATGGTACACTTTAGAGACGATGTGGCAAAAGTGGTTATTTAATGATGAGTAAAAGCGAACAGGAAACGTTAGCTACGTGCGGAGTTTGTGCCCACGTGGTGATTCAAGAAGACCGTGATGGAACAGAGATCTTTCACTGTGGGCGATACCCACCCACCATCATAAACAGCAGTAGTTACGCACTTTTTCCAAAGGTAATGCGAGCCTGGCATTGCGGAGAGTTTGCAAACAAGTCATAGTCAATTTAAGATCTTTGATATTTACAATCTGGATTGAGTTAAACAAATAAAATCAGTGTCGTATCCTATACTTATGCGCAGTTTTTTTTTCATGATTGTTATTTTGTTCGCACCGAACATGTCCGTTGGTCAGACATACTTTGGCTCTGGTGAAATGTCATGTATTGAGTTTATCGAAGAACACACTGACAAAGGATACAATGTCGTTATAAATGACTGGATAAACGGTTACTTCAGTGGAAGAATAGCTGAAACTCAACGAGACTTAAAATTAGTGAACGACCTGAATATACCGCTTTATGATTTAGTATTGAAGTCTTGCATAGAAGAACCCACACTCAACGTCCGATCAGCTACTGACAGAGTATACTTCGCCATTCCCTGATACTGATACAACATTCATCATCTCCCTTAACAATTCTTGCCTTGGAAATTCGTGAGACCTACGTGCATTTTCTGAGTTAAATTAAACTACCATAGAAAGCTCAATGAGATGAGAAATAGGACAAGTGGGACAATGACTGCAGTAATCTGCAAGACTCGCCAAAGATGTACTAATGAATGTTGCTGCCTGTTCATTGCCTCATACCTTTTTGCCATGTAGAATAATTCAAAAAATATAATCTCAAAATAAAAAACTGCACGTCAGATTACTGATTTTCTTTGAGATATATTGGCATACTACATCTTCTCTCAATTATTCATAAATATACTATACTTAGCTTTTTATTGTAGCAAAAATACAACAATAACAGCGTGTTATTAAATACCTTTAAAGTATACGTGATATTCTGTGTTTTGATAATCTGCCAGAATTAATTTACTTTATCTCTAAATAAGTTACCCTCGCCAGAGTAAGTGCAAATAACATTGATATGAGTGATGGATCGAATAAATACGACATCAATTGCTGCGATTTTTTACAGTGCCCTCATCGGGTTTATAGCAGCTGTAGCTTCACATTATTTTAGAGATTGGATTGTAAAGATATCAATTTTTGCTGAGGAACGCTTAGCTTTCGATTCAATGTTTTTGTACTTTTTGATTTCTCTTTCCATTGCAGCTTGTATAGTACACGGAATTCGAAAACTTGCCAATATAAATAGATTTGAAGGTCCAGCTGACAGTATTTTTGCTGCGCACCGCGTAGATAACGAGCTAAACATTAAGCATGGTTTTTACAGCACATTAGCAGCCTTTAGTTCCGCAGCTGGTGGAGCTTCAGTTGGTCAATATGGTCCACTCGTACACTTGGGAGCAACCATAGGAGCGTGGATTAAAGAAAAATCTAAATCCGGCCTTTCCACTGATATCTTTATAGGTTGCGGTGTGTCTGCAGCAATTTCAGCAGGTTTTGCAGCACCAATTGCAGGCGTTATCTTCGCTCATGAAGCAATTACAAGACATTTTTCACTAAGAGCTCTCACACCTATCTCAATATCCAGCGGAATTGCATATCTCTGCTCAGAGCTTTTATGGACCACTGAGTTACCACTTCAACAGGTTACAGAAATTAGCAACGAATCCTTCAATTTAACTTTAATTTTCACATTATTTACCGCTCCGGTTTTTGGTATTGCAGCAGTCATATTTATGAAATCGTTAGAAAAATTAGCCTCACTTAACCAGAAAATTCAGTTAAGTCAGGTTTACAAAACAACTTGCGCGATATTCATCCTGAGTACGATTGGTAGCGTATTGCCCGAGGTTATGGGGCTAGGAACAGGTGTAATCGCTCTTACAGTATCGGGACAATATACACTTGTTATGCTTGTACTCTTATTTTTTGGGAAACTTTTAACGACAACAATTTCTCTTTCATTTGGTTTTTTTGGCGGCGTGTTCTCACCAGCTTTATTTTTGGGTGCAAGCTTGGGCGCTTTGCTAGCTCATCTGTTGAATTTAGTTGGTATCACGGAGATTAGCTATCAAACACTTTCCGTATGCGGCATGGCTTCAGTTGCAGGCGCGGTAATTGGCGCACCAATCGCCGCTGTGTTAATCGTATTTGAACTTACACAGTCTTACCAAATGGGACTGGCAGCTCTCTTGTCTGTCGTAATTGCATTGATGGTATCAAATGCAATCTATGGCCAGTCCTATTTTGATAATCAACTACTTAAACGAGGTATCGATTTATCGTTCGGACGCACTGGGCTCGTTCTAATGGAAACCCAAATTTTTCAATTCACTTCACAAAATTTCGTTACAGTAAGTGAGACGGCCACGGTTAAACAAGTTCTGGAAAACATGATAAAGCAAAACCGGTCAGATGCCTATATAGTTGACACTTCAAACTCTCTCAAAGGCAAATTGGAAATGAAAGAGTTAATAACTAGAACACGTTCGGAAAAAGCACTTCCATATGCTGACCGCAAACCAATCTCTATTAAAAAAGATGCCTCACTTCAGCAAGCAATTGAAGTCGCTGCAACCTTTGTTGGCGAAACTATTCCCGTCGTTGATAGAAAAAACAATCAACTCTGCGGAATATTAACCGAGGGTGATATTTTTTCAGAATATCTTCGACTGCAAAATCAGATCATTGATTTAGAAAAACGTTAAAACTTTATTTCCTTATTTCGTAAATCTTGTCTCAGACTTAATTTAAATAACATGTTTCCACATAACAGTCACAAGCTACGCAAACAGTTAATGAGTTGGACGATTTTTACGCACTCTAGTTTCTACTCAAATCAAAAACTGATGATATTATTGGCTAATTTACATAAGGCAAATTTATTGAATGATTTCATGATCAAAAATCTTCTTTTTAACGCATAGTCTTAGTGATAGCTCGTTATTAATCACGAATTATTATCACGAACTTCCTTTATCAGTTTTTCAGCCTGCCTTTTCGACATTCCAAAATGTCGCCTGAGTTCTTCAAGAAATCGATGTTCATCGCTATCAATTTTGCCATCTTTCAAAGCTTCGCGGACCTGCGCCTCGAAAAACAACTTTTTCTGATTCATGTGAGCCGCGAATGATGTTGCTACGATACCGGTCAAAAGTGCCATCACAATAACACCTGAAATTGCAGCCATAGCAGCTATCATCTTACCCATCGCTGTGACGGGTGTGATATCGCCATAACCAACCGTCGTAAGGGTTATGAGCGCCCAATACATCGCATCTGGTATAGAACTGAATGCTGTTGGGTGAACTTGATGTTCTGCGTAGTAGATTAGTGAGGATGCGACAACGAACACTACAAGGAAAATATAAAGAGCCGCATAAAAGGATTTTCGTTCCTCTAGTATTGCGTGGCTCAAATCGGTAAGTGCAGAATTATAAGAAGAAAGTTTTAAGACTCTTAATAATCGTAAAGCTCGAAGGACTCTCAAATCAGCTCCCGGAAAGATTGCTTGCAAATAAAATGGTAAAATAGAAAGCGAATCGATTATTCCTCCGAAAGAAAAAATGTATTTCAAGCGAGCATTGAATGAGGATTTTTGCTTCTTTGTATTTTCGAGCGGTGCAGTCCAGAGCCTAGCCAAAAAATCAGCACTGAAAACAACGACGCTAAATATTTCGAAATAGTCAAAATAAAACGAGTATCCAGCCCTTAGACTAGGAACGGAGTCTAAAGTGACCGCAATAAGATTGAGGAAAATCAATCCATGTAGCAGATTATCGAATGACCTACTCTTAGAGTCACCGAACTTGGCGGGCTGCAGAAGCGTATGCGTCCGTTTTTGTAGTTTGGAGTACAAGTTGTATGGCGCCTCAAATAATTACTCCGTGGTAGGCTAACACAATTATTTAGATTAAAAAATATTTCTTCTAATTACTCTATTAGACGCAAAATTAAGCAACACAATTGTTTGCAAACAGTAGCACGATTGCATAAAGAAGCGGTACAAAGTTAAGGGTAGGCAACTTATTCACCTTCTCTCCATTTAGATTTTATTTCAAAGTCGATGAGCGCTGAATCCTGGATATCTATGGTCTATACCAAAATTTGGATCCGGCTTTTATCAATGGGGATGAAGATGTGTGAGGACCATGGTTGTCAACTTAGAATTTTGCTTTTCAAGATCCTCTATGATATCAAAATGATGTCTATTATTTGACTTGAACCAACCACATTTCCAAGCGGTAGCAAGTTGCTGTGCCTGGTCAATGTAAATCGCCCTCTCATCAGATCCGACCCAAATGGTCACTTTCACATTTTTATGCTTTGCATGTAAAAGTGGACTTTCTAACTGAGCCAACTCTTCAGTTAGTCCGATCTCATCTCGATATTTCGAATAGAAAATAGGGCGTAAATCGCTAATCGGCGAAATAAGTACTGTGTGATTGATCCTTGCAGCTAGCTCATCGCTTAAGTTTTCTGAGGTAATGCACTGGCCTGCCAGTTGCGCACCTGATTGATGACCAAGCAAAATTATTGGACCCGAATACTTTCTGGCAATATTTGCAATGCATTCTGATAATGCAACCCGCATTTCGGAAAGGCTAACATCAGGTGGCTTTGGTAAATTAGGGAATATGCACCTGACATTATTAAGAATTGGACCCATGCCTAAGTGAGAGAAAACACTTTTGTCATAACCCGTCCAGAAACCACCATGTACAAATAGCAAGTTTGCTTCGACATAGGCTCCAGGGCTGAATATATCCATTCTCATCGAACTCTTATCTCCATAAGGCATATCGAGCTGCGCTTTAGAATCTTTCTTAAAACGGTTCTGAACCTGTTTCGAACTGGCAGTCCAATTCTTAAGAAATAAATGTGCGGCAGGAATTAATTTTGCACTATTGAAGGCCTCGTCATAATTATTCATTGCTACATATCCGCAGTCCGATAGTCACACTTCAAGCATATCTATTAACATAATCTTGAAAATTTACTAAATCAAAATGTAATTTATTATTTTTTTACAATAAATTAACGAAAAATCTTTATTTATATGTGATCGGAGCAGGATCGTTATCGATAAATATACTCAAGGGTTTTCGCCCATAATCCATTCGACTTCAGGAGTGGGATCAAGCGCCATTTGCTCAAGGGCCCCACCATGATTTTTAGGAAGTACATTTCAACCCATAAAGCGCGCGGCAGGGGTGGTAACCATGAGGGATCAGAACCACCTCACAACCAGCTCCTGATACCATCACACCCCTGGATCACAGACCAATCATGCAGTAACCATAATCTCGGAACAGTCCGATGTGGCTGCACATTGCTTACACGGTTGTGATTACGTTGGAAGAGTCAGGATAAAAGAGATGCACACTTACACGCTACTAATTACTTGTATTCTTGCGGTATTACTCATTTTTGCATACAAAATGTTTGAAACTTACGGTATTTTAGGTTTGCAGTTTTAAACCATTCTTACGAACTCTCTACTTAACAGCCTAAATGTATTTAGAGTTGATCTTATAAGTCACCGTGGCAAATGTGCATGCACAAAACCAATGCTCTCGAAGCAAAAATTAATTCGGAAAAAATTGACCTGTAGCTAAAAGATTAAATATGGGGTCGTTAAATCCTTCGTAGGACGGTTAGAGCCGATCTATATTTGCCTTTGGGTGAGTTGTTTCCCTCTGATGCGGCTCACCCATCGGTAATCTGTCATTTCATGAAAGTTTTGTACCAAACCTAGGATCGATTAAGCTTTGTAACCAGAGGGTTGGATCGATAGTTGAAGGTTGCGGCGAAGCGTTTTCACGTTGGTGCGAAAAAGAGTGCGACAATAACTGATGAGCTGTTATTCTCTCAGGTCTGTAATCTGAGGAACATACCCTAACTTAAGACTGTGGCACATCTGGATGGAGTCTCGGTTATGAAGAAGTATATGCACACTAATTGCTAATATAATCCTGCAGACACGTTTGGGAACAAGCCTATCCGATTAGCACTCAAAGTTTCCAGCCTGATACATCACCGGTGAATAGCCCAACCAGCATCACACCCAGACAACCCTAGTGTTTAGCAAAGTGAGTATAACGTATGGCGAGTGATACGCTGAGTTGACAACATCTATTAGATTGTTCAACGGGACCGCTCACCAAATTAGCGCAGTAAGAGTTACGACAGAGAGAGGTGGAGCCTCGTTAAGCGGTGTGGATGCAGCTCTTCAATCTAGTTGCATTGTGATTATCTTGAAAAAGTATCCATAAAGTGGTGTTAGTAGCGCAACCGCTAATGCTGCCATCAAGTGGCTTACGTTCATGACCGCTGCTTGTTCACTTCCTGCGATCAATGCAATACCGATTAGAAAACCTAACCAGCCGCCTCTTACACAGCCATCGCCAAAGCGTGTGATAACATTCTCACCAGGGTTTGCGCCAAGGGCATGACCAATCGCAATACCAAGCACAAATATTAGTGACATCAAATCCATGGCTTTAACTAGTCCGCCGCCCATTTCCAGTGCACCAAAGAATATCCCAATGATGACTACTACTCCCAAATACTTCATTCCTATTCTCCTCTGTTTAGTTAAGTTTTGCTCACGCTCTTTAGACTGATTTTGCTGCAGATCGAGCGGTTCAGCGCATTGGAGTTTTTTAGTTTTTGATTGCTGTCTGACCTGCTTCGCTTTGATGTGCTTGCGTCGGTTTTTTTGTTTGATGAGAAGCAAATCAACACGATCTCGCAGATCAATCAGTTTATCTTTAAGCGCTTCAGTCATTAAAGCCTATTGTGCGTCCATCTCTTCATGCATCTGCAAATGCATTTCGTAAATGTCATCTTCATTGTTTGAGAGATCGACAAGCGTCCAAAGCCAAGTTTCTGCGGCTAATAGAGCAAGCGATATTGTAGATATCACCATACATGTTTTTGTAAGGCCATTCATGTACCTATCCTTGAGTCGCGGAACCCGGCGTATGCGACCATGGCTTCCATTCAATTATTTTACCAGTACAGAAACTGTACCATGAGAGAAACTATAACGCGGTCTATAGCGGCCAGATCAAGTTGCGTTACCTAAAGTGTCGCAGTTACTTTGAACGACCTTGTATCGCCCTCCATTGACGACACTGGCCGATGGCCTAGCTAAATTTCAACTCAGGGAGAAACACCATGGCTAAGAAGCAATTTTATGATACCTTTGAAATTTGGGGTGATCTAGCTGCGAAATTTACGCATAGCGTTCGAATTTTTAGTTCCAAACCTGCTGTTCATGCACGTCGTGTTTAACTGTTTTTGATAAAGATTAGATGAGTAAGGTTTTACCTTTAATAGCAACAGGTCTGTTTACCTTGGTCTGTGGGATGACTGCGATTTGGGCGGACCCCGCCTTAGGCTTTTTGCGATACTGGGCTGCCGCAGGCACTGTGATTGGGGTATTTCTGATCAGGTATATTCTAAAATCTGACGAAGTTTGAATTACAGATGGTAGTCTATCGCTTCAGTCCGATCATGGTATAACCTTTTCGTTAGGTGATTGGAGAAAACGGTGTTAGTGCACCTCCAGCCAATACAGGAAGCCTTGTGTGTTGAAGATGTACTTACGCATTTCAACTTCGGCAGTCTTTGCATTCTGTCACTGTGCCCAGATTTCCATGGTCGCCTCGTTTGCACAGACAAAGATACTAATATTTTTTAGCGTGGGCTTTTGCGCTTACCACATTTTGTTTAGGGGCTGTGTTAGCTTATCATTTTTTGTACCTTTGTATTGTATCCGTTTGAAGCACTAAGCCTTAAACCCAGCTATTATGTAGGTAAAGGGTTTCTGACCTACACAATCTGGTCAGTGGCCCCTATTGAACCTGTCAGCTGTCAGTTTACTCCACCATCGTATTAATAATTTTTGATATATGTATTCAAGTTCTTCTCAAGATGCTCTTCAGGCGTTTTTTTGTTTGTACTAAATAAAAAAATGCCTCCTACGCCAAGAATAGCGAGCAGTATGATCCATACAATTTTTTTTGTTCGATATTTCATGAAATTACTGTCTTTAGTAATTAGCGAGTATCATAAATTTTCTGATTAGTAGATCTAAAAATCTTGTGCGACCCGCTGTGAGAAGTGTGTTATCGTTAATTATGGCAGAACCCAAGGCACGGTTATTTCATTTTAGGTCAGAAGGCACTGGGCCTCATAAAGCAGACCATTGGTTTTCATTTATTAGCGGAGCCAAGGATAATTATGTAATGCATGAATGGTCACCTTCAGAGGGTAACAGCACTGGAGGAGTAGGAGTCAGGATGTATACCGTGAAACAGTTCCTTCATGAGGATGAATTCAATGGTAGGCCCAAAATTAAGTTGGGTGAACTGTTAAGGAACCAATAAGTTAAAGGGCAACCCATTTGCGCTTCAGACGCCAAATATCATTAAGTCTCTTTAGATTTATTACAGGTCATCTGGTAATTGATCGCTAGAGCAAGCTAGGTGCCCTTGAACGCATTTTCAAAAATTTCGACGCCATCATACTCAGCTGCCGCGATTGCCTCTAGTTTTTACTTGAGATTTCCAGAAATCGAAACTGTGGTAACAGAGGTTTGTATCAAAGTGTCCTTGGTATCTAAATACTCAAACTTAATCTGTTTTCGCAGGTGGGTGTTTGTCAAATGCAGGAATACCTTCGGGGTTATAATGGTATTCTTGGTTATCACAGGTAAAAATCGCTGAAGCGGAATTAAACAGCAAACGATCATCTAGTGTGCCAACTTTGACGATCATGGATTTCGGGCGTGAAGGGCTGATTATCCCTATCGCAGTACCACAGAAAGGTAAGCGCGGGACTTCCCAACTGGTTTGTCGTAGACGTCGAGAACAAACTGACGCTGATACTCTAACGGCTTAATTGCCTGGCCAACTTTGCTAACCTTTGGGATGAGACAATAGTGTTCGATAAAGTGGCAAACCTTTGTTTCTCGTGTCGTCATAGCTCACCAGTTGACATTTGATAAAATTTTGTCTGTAATTTCTATCATATAATTACAAAATTGAGGCAGATCATGAATACGTTGTCCACGAACGGGATGCTTTTGCAATACCGAAGGCTCAATCGTAAAAGAACGAAACCATCGCCAATTACGCTCGCTTATGCGTTTATACTAAGCTCAGGAGCAGCGATGCTTTATCTGACAGTATTGCTTTCTTATAAAGTGTAGGGACAATCCATCGCAAACTTTTGGCGCCCAGTTAATATTTTCGTAATTTCTGTGCCATTTGTCCTATTTTTAGTCGCGCTGTTAATTATCACCGAGTTTAAATTTGTTATTGCGGTCGAGTAATAAGATCGTCTGCATCGACCCTCGCAATCGCTGAACGTGCTGTCGTTTCTAGCTTTGCGAAGCCATTGAGTGTACAGGGGTCGGATGCAGTTTGGTTGAGAGACATGCTGGGGATGACCGCAAGCTGCCTACGTTCGAGTGTATCAATGACTGATAACAGCGGATTAGGGATTGGTGTCCCACGCTTGTTTTCGACCATCATACTGACGCTGTCTAACTCTGCTTGAGCGGTGCGAATGTCGGCTTCCATGCATACTATTTTCGCCAGCAAGATCAGGTCCATATCACGCCAATCGTCGTGTGCGCGGGCGCGTGAAACCTGGTGCCATATTGTACGTTCTAAATCTGTACGTAGTTCGATACCATGAGGTAGCGGCACATCAGACATCACACCTGCGAAGCCTTGAATGGCTGCTGTCGTGCTGGATTTGTCTGTTCTACGTTTTTGCGACATGGATAGTTGTGTCCAATCTTAACGTTTAAATATTAGGCATACGTTGACATAAGACGCACAAATTTAACGCAAAACCTTCACTAAAACTTAAGAAAACACGTTTATCTTTGACCAAGCGGTAAAATTTGATTGACCCTAGGTAAGCCAACACAAGGAGAACGTCATGTCAGAGTATGATCCCGATTTTATTGGGCCGATCAGGGCACCCGACTATCTGCCCCTTGAATTTCAAATTATCTTTATCCGATCTGTCCTGAAAAATTGGTTGCAGCCAGAGAAAGAACACTTTGCGTATCGCGATGATGTGCGCTTCTAACTAAAATTTTCGTAAACGCATAAAAAGACGTTTGCTCGCTGTGGTTACCGTGTCATCCACATTAGTGATAGCCCCATCCCCATATTATGTATCACGGTGATACTTTTCTTGACTCTATGTCATTTTGTGGATAAATTTGAAGTTTAATTGGTAATCAATGACTTGTCTGGGGGATGAGTACATGCTGTTTGCTAAGACAAAACACGAGCCTAAAACAATGACCTTCACTGAGCTCAGTGAAAGCTGCCGATCAAAGTTCGCTGAGCAATTCTCTGGCAAGCGAGATCATGAAGGTAATAGGTTGCTAGATTATCCAAAAGTTAGGCGGCAACTTAAGCTACACAAGGATGCTTTGGACCGGTAGGCCAACCATCAACACCGATGTTGCTATCGTATTCATAGGATTCCAGGCTTTGTATGTCGCCACTGTAGTACGTCCAACATACGGATTGCAGTTTATCTAAATCAAAGAACAATTCGAGATCACCTTTATGCGGTTTCAGATGGTGCGCCACTGTGCTGCGTGCGTGATCCCTACCCTCCTGAAGGTGAGCACCGCAGCCGCTGTGTTGGCATTGGGATGCGTCGCGCATCAGTGCCTGTCACCTGAGTGGCTTCCAATGTTTGGCGCTGTAAAGCGTGCGATATGTTTGTGCTTCGGTACTCCGTTTTTCGCTCATTTCATACTGTATATTGTTTATTGTTTATTGTTGACGAAGGCATACAAAATACAAATTGTGCGCTGCAGGGGGTGGTTCACCTAACGCCCTACGGGACTGACTAACGCTGCCTCTACGAGCTGTTGGTCCCCGCCGATTTTTTCGCCGCCTAAAAGTATACCTATGTATTCGTTGACTTAGGGTGTTTTGCCCTTAATCTGATTGTTATGTTGCACGAACATGAAATAGTAACGTGGAGTTCTTTGACTGGGATTACAGACGAACTGTACCTTGGTCTTGCCATGGGAACGACCCTAGCCATAGTTACATTTGCAGGTATTGCATTCACTTATTTTTTGTATGTTAAGCTCAGCGATTAGTGATCAACACTATTCCTTCTCATTCTTCGGGCCTTGACTGAACCGCCTACTAACCAGGTGCTTAGTAAACCTTGCGTTTCGTCGATGCTTCTTTTGAGAAGTAGAACGTACATCAGAGCAACCAAAGTGATGAATAAAATGTATCACAACGACATATGTTCCATCTTCGCAGCTATGACGAGCATCAACAAAATCAAAATTCCCGCAAATAGCAGAAACACTTTAGGTTGGACATCATTTAAGCAGTATGTCCTTGCAAATTGGATTAGAGATTGCAATCTCCGCAGAAGCGTCAAGTAAGCTAAGACAATCGTCCTGCAACTGCTCTGCCGCATCATTAATCTTCTTAAATAGTTCTTCTACATCAACAGAAGATATTGGCTTACCATATGCAACCAACAAACATTCATCATACTGTTTACCTAGCTTTATGTCACCGGGACGCTCGACATCCTTGAGCTGATTAGCAACGTTGCGAATGGTTCCGAGATCAGATGATTTCTGTGCGATAGTACAAATATTGATCAACGTATTTCGGCGTACATCACTCATTTCAGCAAGTAAATCCGTTGGTACAAATGTGATCAAGATTAAAAACCAAACTCTTTCCATACAATCCACCTATAGTATTAATCATGATCGAAATCATACAGCGACTATACCAAAACATTTACGAATAAGTTATTTTAAAACATGGGAAATGATAGAAATAGAGGTAATGGGAATTTATAAATAGCTAAAGTCATACTCTGGAGCTGACAGAGATTGAAGATCGGCTACGGGTCCTAGAGGAAAACGGAGATTGAACTTGAAAATCCGAGTAACAGCCCGAAAGCTAAAAACGATAGCAATTGCGTTTCTATCAATTGCAGTTGTTGGAGCCATAATTGGCGCGGCTTACCTTGTTCCTAAATATTTGAAAGAACAGCAGCACATGCGAGATGGATCACGTGATTGCTTAAACTATAGAGATTTCTTAACCGCTTCCAATTATTGGGAGCAGGAGGGAGACACGGATCAAGCGCACGGTGTTTACGCACTTGCCTTACACCATTTCGAAAAAGGTAAGTGTACTAAAATTCACTAGCAACTGAAGTTATCGAGTTTTGGCCCCCTACCCGTTATTACAATCTAATGCAGAAATGATTTTCCCAGCCAACCGAGAGGCCATCTGGGAGGGCAATACATGACCAAACTATAACTAATTCATTTGTAATAATATCTTGCGATTATGGCGGCGCTGTCAGACACACGAGCCCTTTCATCAGCATTCAAATTAAGCTATAATCTATAAGATTGTCAAAGGCACAACAAACCGAGAATTGAATAGTGAGATGTTGATTTCCAAGGACATATCGCTTGATTGGTCAGAACAAGAAGCCCTGTTTTTGGGGTGAATTCCATGTTATAGCCAATTAAATTCCCTTATATTTTTTAAGCCCGCTTCTAAAAACCCAACTAAACATTGGGGTTTATCCGCAATTGGGTCGTTTCCAAGTATCAAAAAGCAAAAAAATCCCTGTTAAATTCCCTGTTAAATTCAAAAAATAGGAAAAACCCACCCTCTGTAAATATGCTACTGAGGTTACAGGGGAAATGTCGCTGATGTGAATAGGAGTTGATTGCATGAGTGTGAAAAGGCTAATGCAAGCCCCTGAATTTACGCAGAATTGGAGCCACACATACTAGTGCCAGACATTATGGATATGTGGTGGCGGAGGAGGTGGGATTCGAACCCACGGTACGCGTTAACGTACGTCGGTTTTCAAGACCTAGATTTAGTACGCCATGAGTAGTCATAGCCTTATAATTTGGGCGTTATTTCGTTGCTTATGATCATATGCGCCATTGCTAGGCATTGTTTACGCCCAAAAGGTTGTCACGCAGGTTGTCACGGCTTTTATCGAACTTTCTTTCCTCGAATAAATGACCGTAGGTATCTAAAGTGATTTTTGCACTCGAATGCCCTAAACGTTCTTGAACGAACTTTATGTCATAACCCAGCGCAATAAGAACGCTCGCATGCGTATGTCGAATTGAGTGAAAGTCTCTATAAGGAACATTAGCCCTCTTTTGTATTGTCGCCCATCGACTACGGTAAGCATTAACTCCTAATGGCTTGAGACTGAAGGCTACATGCTCTGTGGCAACCCATTCAACTGCCGTGATCGTAATAAGATTTATGTCGAATCTGTACCTACCTGTCGAAAAA
>Ga0255770_10000457_pt1 | contig 38132 bp, 38 predicted proteins | sample 071ome_22_FD_179968 | JGI IMG/M metagenome (GOLD analysis project Ga0255770, IMG submission 179968) | Coastal salt marsh microbial communities from the Groves Creek Marsh, Skidaway Island, Georgia - 071404AT metaG (version 2) | ecosystem: Environmental > Aquatic > Marine > Intertidal zone >...
TTCGTGTTAATTATTCTAGGTTTTTCAGCATTGAAATTTAATCATCTTTTTATATGGATGGATCCAGAAGTGGTTGCACATGATGAGATTATCAGAAATAAAATAGGATATCTAAATATTCCTTTCTTTTTTGTACGTGCAATTATATATGTAGCAGGTTGGGTTATTTATAGAGAGATAACAAGAAGACTTTCACTTCAGCAAGATGAGAACAATGATATAAGTGTTCATAAAAAATTATTTAAGTTTTCTGCTGGATTCCTGGTATTCTTTTTGGTTTCAGAGTCAATGATGTCATGGGATTGGATCATGTCTATTGATCCTCATTGGTTCAGTACCCTTTTTGGTTGGTATGTTTTTGCTGGTATGTTTGTTTCAGGTATAACAACTATAGCGCTAATTACGATCTATTTAAAATCAAAAAATTATTTAGAGTTTGTAAATAATAGTCATATACATGACTTGGCTAAATTCATGTTTGGAGTCAGTATTTTTTGGGCATATCTATGGTTCTCTCAATTTATGCTTATTTGGTACTCAAATATTCCTGAGGAGGTAACATATTTTATAACAAGAATTGAAGACTATAATTTCTTGTTTTTTGGAATGGTAGTGTTAAACCTTATATTCCCATTAATTGTTCTTATGAATAGTGATTTTAAGAAGACTAACTTTATTGTAATTTTAACAGGTATTGTAATTATAATAGGTCATTATATAGATGTTTATAACATGATTATGCCGTCAGCTGTTGGAGATATGTGGTCATTTGGGCCTGCAGAAATTGGTGGATTCATGTTCTTCCTTGGTGTATTTTTGTATGTAGTGTTTAGAGCCATTTCAAAAGCACCAATTTTGGCTAAAGGTGATCCGTTTATAGAAGAAAGTAAAACATTCCAATATTATAATTTAGATTAAAATGACAATATTACTAGTTCTAACATCATTAATTTTAATTTCAATTGCAGTTTGGCAACTTACCAAAATTTTAGAGCTATCTAAACCTGCCGATTATGATGATAGTGAAATTGCATCTGATAAGGATAACGATATGCAAGGAAAATTAATGTTCCTTTTCTTAATATTTATATATGCATTAACTATTTTTTCTTTTTATCAATGGGGTGACGTGATGCTTCCTGAATCTGCATCTGTTCATGGAGAAAACTATGATAACTTACTATGGTTTTCATTTGCTGTTATCTTTTTTGTTCAAACTATTACTCAAGCTTTGCTCCATTATTTTGCATTTAAATATAGAGGTAATAAAAAAAGAAAAGCTTTATTTTTTGCAGATAGTACATTTCTGGAGGGTGTCTGGACAATTATACCAACAATAGCTCTTGCAGGGTTAATATTATACGGATTATTTACTTGGGTGGATATTATGACAATTGAGGAAAATGATGATGCTCTTGTTGTAGAATTATATGCTCAACAGTTTAATTGGAAAGCAAGATATGCAGGAGAAGATGGTGTTTTAGGTGATGCTAATGTTCGTTTCCTTCAAGATTTTGATGGAAAAAACTTGGTTGGTATAGATCCTACTGACAGAAATGGAGATGATGATATTGTGGTTCAAGAACTACATCTTCCAGTAAATAGAGAAGTTGTATTTAGAATTAGATCTCAAGATGTACTTCATTCAGCATATATGCCTCATTTTAGGGCGCAAATGAATGCAGTTCCTGGAATGATTAATCAGTTTGCATTTATTCCTAATGTAACAACTCAGGAAATGAGATTAAGGCCTGAAATCGTTGAAAAGGTAAGAAAAATCAATAAGATTAGATTTGATAAAAGTGAAGATTTAGTTGCTAGTGGTGACTTCCCTCTCGACCCATATGAATTTGATTTTCTACTTTTATGTAATAAAATTTGTGGGGCTTCTCACTACAATATGCAGATGAAAATAATTGTTGAAACTGAAGAAGAATTTAATAGGTGGTTAGATGATCAACCTACATTTAAAGAATTTGTTCAATAGAAATAAAACGAAATGGCAAACAAAGGTAACAGAAGAGCTAAAATAGTTGGAACAGATATCGAGCTTGATATTACTGAAAAAAAGGATGTTGTTATTGAATCCCATGATGATGATCATGGTCATGACGACCATCATCCTAAGGAAACTTTCATAACTAAATATATCTTTAGTATCGATCATAAAATGATATCTAAACAATATCTAATAACTGGATTGATAATGGGTATTGTTGGTATAGCTATGTCACTTTTATTTAGACTTCAGCTTGCATGGCCAGAAGAATCTTTTGGAATTTTTGATGTGTTACTTGGTAAATGGGCCACAGATGGTGTAATGGATCCTAATGTTTATCTAGCATTAGTAACTATTCATGGTACAATAATGGTGTTCTTTGTATTAACTGCTGGATTAAGTGGAACATTTAGCAATCTACTTATTCCTTTACAAATAGGTGCTAGAGATATGGCCTCTGGATTTTTAAATATGATTTCTTACTGGTTGTTTTTCATTTCTTCTGCATTAATGATAGCATCACTGTTTGTTGAAGCTGGACCAGCTGCAGCTGGTTGGACAATATATCCACCTCTTAGTGCATTACCTCAGGCTCAACCTGGATCTGCTGCTGGTATGACTTTATGGTTAGTATCAATGGCATTTTTTATTGCATCATCTTTACTTGCTGCATTAAACTATATTGTTACTGTTTTAAACTTGAGGACCAAGGGAATGACAATGACAAGACTTCCTTTAACTGTATGGGCATTTTTAGTTACTGCAATTATAGGCGTGGTATCCTTTCCAGTACTTTTGTCTGCAGCATTATTATTAATAATGGATAGAAGTTTTGGTACTTCTTTTTTCCTATCGGATATATTTATCCAGGGAGAAGTATTACATTATCAAGGTGGTTCTCCAGTTTTATTTGAACACCTTTTTTGGTTCCTTGGACACCCGGAAGTATATATTGTACTTTTACCTGCTTTAGGAATAGCATCTGAAGTGATTGCAACTAATGCTCGTAAGCCAATCTTTGGATATAGAGCAATGGTAGGATCAATCCTTGCTATTGCATTTTTATCAACAATAGTTTGGGGTCACCATATGTTTGTAACTGGAATGAATCCTTTTCTTGGATCTGTATTCACATTTACAACTTTATTAATTGCTATCCCGTCAGCTGTTAAAGCGTTTAATTATATAACTACTATATGGAAAGGTAACATTCAATTTAATCCTGCAATGTTATTTGCTATTGGACTTGTCTCTACATTTATAACAGGTGGTTTAACTGGAATTATTCTTGGAGATAGTGCACTTGATATCAACCTACATGATACATATTTTGTTGTAGCACACTTCCATTTAGTAATGGGAATTTCTGCTCTTTATGGTTTATTTGCTGGAGTTTACCACTGGTATCCGAGAATGTTTGGTAGAATGATGAATAAAACACTTGGATATGTACATTTTTGGATTACTGCAATTAGTGCATACGGTGTATTTTTTCCAATGCATTTTATTGGTATGGCTGGTCTTCCAAGAAGATACTATACAAATACTAACTTCCCATATTTTGATGATGTTGCAAACATTAATGTCATAATTACATTGTTTGCACTTTTAGCTGGTGCTGCACAAATTATTTTCTTGTATAATTTTATTAATAGTATGTATTATGGGAAGAAAGCTGAGCAGAATCCATGGAAGTCTAACACGCTAGAATGGACAGCTCCAATTAAACATATTCATGGAAACTGGCCAGGTAAAATCCCTCATGTTTTTAGATGGGCTTACGATTATTCTAAACCTGGTTCTAAAGAGGATTTTGTCCCTCAAAATGTTCCTTTAAAAAAAGGTGAGAAAGAGCTTCAGCATTAGTTTTTATCATGATCTCAAATTACACAATTAGTGTATATTTGATATAATGAATATGAATCAGGAAAATGATATTGAATTTGATAAGGCTTTAAGACCTCCTAAATTTTCTGATTTTATTGGTCAAGAGTCAATTATTAAAAACCTTAAAGTTTTTGTTGAGGCATCAAATCAAAGAAATGATGCACTTGATCACACATTATTTCATGGACCGCCTGGTCTAGGAAAAACAACATTAGCTCACATTTTAGCAAATGAACTTAATGTAGGTTTAAAGGTTACATCTGGTCCAGTAATTGACAAGCCAGGAGATTTAGCTGGATTACTTACAAGTCTTGAAGAAAGAGATATACTTTTTATTGATGAGATTCATAGACTAAGTCCCGTAATTGAAGAGTACTTATATTCTGCAATGGAGGATTATAAAATTGATATCATGATTGAATCTGGACCAAATGCTAGGACAGTTCAGTTAAATTTAAATCCATTTACACTTGTTGGAGCAACCACTAGGTCTGGTTTTTTAACTAATCCAATGAGAGAAAGGTTTGCTATTTCAAATAGACTTGAACATTATGATGATAAACTTTTGTCAAAAATTGTTGAGAGGAGTTCAAATATATTAGGCTTGTCTATTGATAGTGAGTCTTGTTTTGAAATTGCCAGAAGAAGTCGTGGTACCCCAAGAATTTCTAATTCTTTGCTTAGAAGAGTTAGAGATTTTGCTCAAATTAAAAGTGATGGAAAAATTGATCTTGAGATTACAAAGTATGCTTTAAGTTCTTTAAATGTTGATAAAAATGGTCTTGATGAAATGGATAATAAAATTCTCGAGACTATAATAGAAAAATATAATGGAGGTCCTGTTGGAATTTCTACATTATCCACATCACTTTCTGAGAATTCAGAAACGATTGAAGAAGTTTATGAACCTTTCCTAATTCAACAGGGCTTTATTGTTAGAACACCTAGAGGAAGACAGGTTACAGAAAAGGCATATAATCATCTTGGAAGAAATAAAAACAATCAGAATAATTTATTTAATTAATAATTTATATTTGGTTATAATTCATCCTTATGACAAAGAGATCAGATAGAAGAGAATCATTAGTTTATCATGCAAAGCCTAGGCCTGGAAAAATTGAGGTAGTTCCAACAAAAAAATATAATTCACAAAGAGATTTAGCTCTTGCATATTCTCCCGGAGTAGCAATTCCTTGTCAGGAGATTGATGAAGATCCTTCAAACGTATATAAGTATACTAATAAATCAAATTTAGTTGCTGTTATTACAAACGGAACAGCTGTTTTGGGTCTTGGTGATATTGGACCTAGTGCATCAAAGCCTGTAATGGAGGGGAAGGCTCTTTTGTTTAAAATTTTTGCTGATATTGATGTTTTTGACATTGAGATTGATGAAAAAGATCCAGATAAATTTATAAGTGTTGTAAAGTCTATATCTTCAACTTTTGGTGGAATTAACCTTGAAGACATTAAAGCACCTGAAGCCTTTAAAATTGAAAGAGAACTAATAAATGATTTAGATATTCCTGTTATGCATGATGACCAACATGGTACAGCAATTATATCAGCCGCAGCTTTATTAAATGCACTTGAATTAGTCAATAAAAATATTAAGGATGTAAAAATAGTCGTATCTGGAGCAGGTGCAGCTGCAATTGCCTGTACTAAGTTGTACATATCTTTTGGAGCAAAACTTGAAAACATTATAATGACTGATAGTAAGGGTGTAATAAACCAATCAAGGACAGGTCTCTCCGATGATAAAAAGTTATTTATTACAAAAAGGAAAATTAACTCTCTTGAAGAAGCAATGGAAAATGCAGATGTTTTTATTGGCCTATCTATGGCTAATATTTTATCAGAAAAGATGCTTGAATCAATGTCAAAAGATCCCATTGTTTTTGCAATGGCAAACCCTGATCCTGAAATAGATTACAATACTGCTATATCAGTCAGAGATGATATAATATTTGCTACAGGTAGATCGGATCTTCCAAACCAAGTAAATAATGTTCTTGGCTTTCCATTTATATTTAGAGGAGCTCTTGATGTAAGGGCAACCAAAATAAATGAGGAAATGAAAAAAGCTGCTGTAATTGCTTTAGCTGAACTTGCTAAAAAACCAGTGCCAGAGCAAGTGAATATTGCATACGAAGAAACAAAACTTCTTTTTGGAAAAGACTATATTATACCAAAACCATTTGATCCACGACTTATTAGTGAAATTCCGCCAGCTGTTGCAAGAGCAGCCATGGAGTCTGGTGTTGCTCAGGAACCAATAGTTGATTGGGATAAATACAAGGAAGTTTTAGAGGAGCGGTTAAATAATAATCAAAAATTAATTAGGATTATTCACAGACGTGCAAGAAAAGCTAAAAATAAAAAACTTGTTTTTGCTGAGGCGGATCACATGGATGTTTTAAAAGCTGCACAGATTTGTTTAGAAGAAAATATAGCTGAACCAATTCTGTTAGGTGGAAAAAAAATTATTGAAGAACTAAAGGAATTCTTGGAATTCAATGAGGATGTTGAAATAATTGATCCAAATGACAGAATTAACAAAGACAGAATTGAAAATTATTCTAAAATACTCTTTAAGAAACTTAAGAGAAAAGGAAAAACATTAGATGATATAAAAAGACTTTTAAGGGGAAGGGATTATTTTGGAGCAATGATGGTAGAAAACAAAGATGCTGATTGTATGCTTTCAGGATATTCGAAAAGTTATCCGTCTGTTTTTGTTCCTCTTATAAGATCTATTGGTAAAGCAAAAAATGTTCAAAAAGTTGCAGCTACTAACTTAATGATTACAAAAAAAGGCCCTTTATTTTGCTCGGATACCTCATTGAATATTAATCCTAATCACAAAGAGATTGCAAGGATTGCTGTTGATACAGCAAAAGTTGTTAAGAGACTTGGTATTGAACCTGTAATTGCAATTTTATCTTACTCAAACTTTGGTTCATCAAACTTTGATGAAGCTAAAAAAGTTTCAAAAGCAGTAAAAATTCTTCACAAAGATTTTCCTGAGTTGATTGTTGATGGTCCTATTCAATCAGATTTTGCCTTAAATAAAGAAATGTTAAAAAATAGATTTCCATTTTCAATTCTCAATGGCAGAAAGGTTAATACTTTAATATTTCCAAACCTAGATTCTGCTAATATTACATACAAAATAATTAAAGAATTGGACAGTGCAGTTTCTGTTGGACCTATTCTTATTGGTTTAAATCAACCAATTCATATTTTACAACTAGGAGCATCAGTTGATGAGATTGTAAATATGGCTGCAATATCAGTTATTGATGCAAATGAAAGAAAAATTATAAATTAATGATTACATATATCAAAGGAGAACTAATTGAAAAAACACCCACAAAGATTGTAATTGAATCTTACGGAATAGGTTATGAAATAAATATATCTCTTAATACCTATGAGAGAATTCCAAATGATAAAAACATTAAAATTTACACATATCTTCAAAGAAAAGAAGACTCTGATGTATTGTTTGGATTTAGAGAAGAGTCAGAGAGAGCTATATTTCAACAACTAATATCAATTTCTGGAATTGGTCCTAGTACCGCAAGAACAATTTTATCATCAATTTCTCCAAATGAAATTCAAGATGCAGTATGGTCTGAAGATGTAGAAAGAATAAAATCAATTAAAGGAATTGGATTAAAAACTGCTCAGAGATTAATAATAGAATTGAAAGACAAAGTAGAATTATTTGATAAAAAATATTTAGATTTATCAGGTGAAAGTTATGACATAAAGAAAGAAGCGATACTAGCTTTATCAGTCTTAGGCTTTAATAAATCCAAATCAGAAAAAATAGTTAATAAAATTTATTTTGAAAATAAAGAAATAGAGCTTCAAGAATTAATTAAACAATCATTAAATAAATTATAATATGAATGTTCCAGAAGAACTTAGATATACCCAAGAGCATGAGTGGGTTAAATTAGATGGTAATATTGCGACTGTTGGTATTACAGATTTTGCTCAAAGTGAACTTGGTGATATTGTGTACCTTGAAATTGATACATTAGGTGCCGATATTAATTCCAACAATGTATTTGGAACAGTTGAAGCAGTTAAAACTGTTTCAGATTTATTCATGCCTGTAAATGGTAAAGTTATTGATGTTAATCCTTCTCTTGAAGATAATCCTGAAGTTGTAAATGATGACCCATACGGTGAAGGCTGGATAATAAAGGTTGAGGTTTCAAATCCATCTGATATTGACAATCTTATGAGTTATGAAGAATATAAAAATTTAATAGGTAGTTAAAAAAAATAAAGAATTAATTATCTATATGAAATAAGTATATTTTTTTATAGATTAGCATTTAAAAAATTGTTCAATGCAAGCGAAAAAAAATCCAAAAGCTGATTTAAATAAAGACAGGAATCTATATTTTGTAATGGGTCTTACACTTGTTTTAGGTGTCACTTGGGGTGCTATTGAGTACAAAACATATGAAAAAGTTTTTGACCTTGCTGCTTTAGATATGCTTGAAGAAGATGATGAAGATATTCCTATCACAGAACAGTTAAAAACTCCACCCCCACCACCTCCACCCCCACCTGCTCCAGAGGTAATAGAGGTTGTTGAGGACGAAGAGGAGGTTGAAGAAACTGTAATAGAGTCAACAGAAACTAATCAGGATGAAATAATAATTGAAGATATTGAAGTTGAAGAAGAATTTGAAGATATAGATGTTCCTTTTGCTGTAATTGAGGATGTTCCAATTTTTCCTGGTTGTGAATCTGTTGCTAAGTCTCAGAGAAGAGATTGCTTTCAAGATAAAATTAATCAACACGTAAGAAGAAATTTTAGATACCCTGAAATTGCTCAGGAAATGGGTATTCAAGGTAGAGTTTACGTCAACTTTATTATTGATAAAGATGGTTCTATCACCAATATTAGAATGAGGGGGCCAGACAAAAACCTTGAAAATGAAGCGCAAAGAATTATAAGCAGACTACCTCAAATGACACCAGGAAAGCAAAGAGGAAGAGCTGTGAGGGTTCCTTTTAGTATACCAATTACTTTCAGACTTCAATAAAGGATACTTCCTAAATATAGATTAATGTCTGAAACTTTTAATATAAAGCAAAAGTCTTTATTTTCTAAAACTCTTATTTTAATAAAACACAGACTCTCTTTAAGTGTTGTTTTTTCATCAGTTTGTTCATATTTGATTGCCTTTGATGTGTTTTCATTAACTACATTTCTACTTCTTATTATAGGCGGGTTTTTTGTAGTTGGCTCATCAAATGGTTTAAATCAAATAATTGAAAGAAGAAGAGATGCATTGATGATTAGAACATCTTCAAGGCCCCTTCCCAGCGGTTTAATGACAGTTAATCAAGCACTTATTATATGTCTCTTTCTCAGCTTATTAGGATTAACTATGCTATATATAATCAATTTTAGAACAGCAATCTTTGGGCTGATATCAATGATTATTTATTTAGCTCTATACACACCCTTAAAACCTATAACCCCCTTATCTGTTTTCTTTGGAGCTATTCCTGGAGCTATTCCTTTTATGTTAGGGTGGGTTGCGGTTACTGATAGATTTTCAATTGAAACAGGAATTCTCTTTATGATTCAATTCTTTTGGCAATTTCCTCATTTTTGGGCTATTGGATGGGTTTCACATGATGACTACAAAAATGCTGGTTTTAAAATGCTGCCAAGTGGTAAAAGGGATAATGCTACTGCCTTTCAAATTGTATTTTACACAATCTGGATGATTATTGTTTCAACCCTTCCTTACTTTAGTTTTACAGGAAAATTATCAATAGGTATTTACTCTTTAATTTTAATTTTATTTTCAGGAAGCTTAATGTTGTATCAAGCTTTGAAGTTAATGAGGTATAAGGATAAACAAAATGCTATAAGACTAATGTATGCTAGTATTTTTTATTTAAGTTTTATTCAAATTATATTTGTCATCGATAAATTCTTATTTCAATGAGTGAAGCACATACAATAGAGTCAAAGACTGCAAAAGCTAAAAAGATGATGTTATGGTTTGGTATGATAAGCATCACCATGACTTTTGCTGGTTTAACTAGTGCATTTATTATTAGTAGTTCAAGACCTGATTGGTTAGATTCTTTTGTTTTGCCATCATGGTTCACAGTAAGTACTATTTCAATTATACTTAGCAGTGTATTTTTTCAGTTAGCAAAAATTAAACTAGATCAATATGTTCGACTTTCACTTCCGGAAAATATAAACATTTACCTTCAAAGAAATAATGTAAATGTTTTTCTTGGACTTACTATTTTAATGGCTGTAACTTTTGTTGTTTCTCAGTTTTTAGGATTTGGTGCAATTATATCACAGGGCTATTATTTTACAGGCCCAGAAAGTTCTGTAACTACTTCATATATATACATTTTAGCATTTTTACATTTAGCTCACTTATTTGCTGGTATTATTGTTTTAAGCGTTGTTACAACTAGATTCAATAAACAGAAATATGAGAAGAATAAACTAGGATTTGAGATGGCTTTAATTTTCTGGCATTTTCTGGGAGCTTTATGGATATATTTATTCTTTTTTATTAAATACTTCAGCTAAAAATTAATAAATTTGTATTCAAAATTGCCCTAGATGCAAGCATCTTCATTAACAAAAACAAAAAATAATTCATGGGGAGGAGGTGGAATTAAACCACTTGATGCAGCTTATGGAAAACTAATGATGTGGTTTTTTATAGTATCGGATGCCCTAACATTTTCAGGATTTTTAGTTGCCTATGGATTCTCTAGATTTAAGAACATAGATTCTTGGCCTATATCTGATGAGGTTTTTCATCATTTTCCATTTTTACATGGAGTAGACGCTCCAATGTATTATGTGGCTCTGATGACTTTTATTTTAATCTTCTCATCTGTAACAATGGTTTTAGCTGTTGATGCAGGTCATAATAACGATAAAAACAGGGTTGCTTTTTACATGTTACTAACGATAATTGGAGGTGCAGTTTTTGTTGGTTCACAAGCATGGGAATGGAAAAACTTTATCAAGGGAGAGTACGGGGCAGTTGAAATTCAAAATGGAGAGATACTCCAGTTTTATGATATTAAAAAGGACAAAAGAATTCCTATTGACGAATTTGCTGTTCTACAATCTCAGAAGAGAATAACCCATGATGAAAATGTTGGTATATGGTATCAAAGTGAAACTAAGCTTCCTGAGATTACTCTATCTGAGGTTATGGAGGGTTTTAAAACTAATGCCGCTATCACAGTCAGAGTTGAGAATTTAGATGAGAAAGGTCAAAAAATAATTCTTTCAAGAGAAGATGCGGAGGATAAACTTTCTACAGCAACAAGAGTTGTAAAAGGGGCTAATCTAATTAGAAATGAGTATGGAAACCCACTTTTTGCTGATTTCTTTTTCTTCATTACTGGTTTCCATGGTTTTCATGTTTTCTCAGGAGTTATAATTAACATAATAATATTTATAAATGTCCTTTTAGGAACATATGAAAGACGAGGTCACTACGACATGGTTGAAAAAGTAGGACTATATTGGCACTTTGTTGATTTAGTCTGGGTATTTGTATTTACATTCTTTTATTTAGTATAAACATGGCAAAGCACGAACATAAATTAGAAATTTTTAGAGGCTATTTAAAGTTTAAATCCAATGTCCAAAAAATTTGGGGAGTTTTAATTTTTCTTTCAATTGTTACTGCGATTGAAGTTTCACTTGGAATCTTGAAACCGCCAATTTTATTGAACTACTTTCTCGGTCTTAAATTAATAAACTGGATGTTTATTATTATGACAATAATAAAGGCTTACTATATAACATGGGACTTTATGCATATTAGAGATGAAAAGCCGTTTCTGAAGAATACGATTATAGTTCCCTTGCTTATTCTAATACCATTTTTACTTTTTATTCTCCTATGGGAAGGATCTTACATCTTTGATGTAATGCTAGATGGCTTAAAAGAATGGGATTTTGATATTTATTAATGACTAAGAATCTTAAAAAGTATTTAATTCTTGGCTTTCTCTTTTTTTTCCCAATTTTCGTATATGTCTTTTTATCCACTGGGATAAATAATTTTGCCAAGTTACCAGTCTTAACTTACAGTGTAAATGATATAGTTGACTTGGAAGGAAATCTATCCAAAGTATCACTAAAAGACAATATTTCAATAGTTGGTTTTTGGGGTGGAGATATTGAGAACAAAAAGTCTGAAGCACTTAACTTGAATCAAAAAATTTATAAACGTTTTTATGAGTTTCAAGATTTTCAATTTGTATTTCTATATAATGTCGAAGAATCTAATGCAATTGAAGATTTAAAATTGGAATTAATTAGTGGCGTAGGTACAGATCTAAAAAAATGGAACTTTATTCCAACATCACAATCGAGTATCAAAGATGTATTTAATAGTTTTAAAACTAATATAGAATTAGATGAAAATTTTAGTACTCCATATGTATTTATTGTAGATAGAGATTTAAGTTTAAGGGGAAGAGATGATGATGAAGATATTGGAATGTTATACGGTTTTAACTCACAATCTGTTGCTGAAATAAATAATAAAATGGTTGATGATGTAAAGATTATTCTTGCAGAGTATAGATTGGCTCTCAAAAAAAACGATTCACTATTTAATGAATAATAATTTAAAATATATCGGATTACTGTTTATTATAATTCTTTTTGGGATATTCTCACTTCCAAAAATATATGAAAGGGTAATCAACTCTGACATTACAGATTCAAATAGACTTCATAGTAATGAGAGACTTTCTTATTTGACAATTTCTGATGAAAAACGAAAAGCCCCTGATTTTATTCTAATTAATCAGGATTCTATTTTTATATCAAATGAGGATATGAGTGGAAAAGTTTATGTGCTAGAATTCTTTTTTACAAGATGTCCAGATATATGTATTGAAATGAATCAAAACATGAAGTTACTAGATGATAACTTTGCTGAGACAGATGAATTTGGAATAATTTCAGTTACAATTGATCCTAAAAATGACACTCCATCAATCTTAAAAAAATACTCTGAAGCTTTAGAGATTAAATCTCAAAACTGGCATTTTTTGACTGGTGATAAAGATTATATATATGATTTAGCAAATAATGGCTTTAATATTTTTGCTAATGAAAATACAAGTTTTGCAGGAGGCTTTGAACATCAGGGTTATTTTGCACTTATTGACAAAGATGGGTATATTAGGTCCAGAAAAGATAGCTTTGGTAATCCAATTATGTACTATCTGGGGATAACTGATATTAATGCAGACCAGCAGGGAATAGATATGTTAAGCTATGATATAAAAAAATTGATTGATGAGTAAAATTGAAAATTCAGGTCAAACTTTGAAATATAAATCTTTAATAATTGTAGTCTCAATTGTTATTCCTTTAGTGGTTTTAATATTATTTAACATAAGAATAACATCTTTACCACCATTAACATTTTTGCCTCCTATATATGCTTCAATTAATGGAATTACAGCTATACTTTTAATAGCTGCCCTTTACAGTATTAAAAACAAAAAAATAAAGCAACATGAATTGCTAATGAAGACTTCAATCTTCCTTTCACTTGTTTTTCTTGTTATGTATATACTGTATCATATGACTACAGATCCAACTCCATATGGGGGAGAGGGTTTAATAAGAACTGTTTATTTCTTTATTTTAATCTCACACATTGCACTTTCTGTTTTTATTGTACCAATGGTTTTAGTCACATATGTAAGAGCTATATCTAAAATGTTTGATAAGCATAAGAAAATTGCAAGAATCACTTTTCCAATTTGGCTTTATATAGCTGTAACAGGTGTTATAGTATATTTAATGATTTCACCTTACTATGTTTATTAATGAATAGAGTTATTCTCATATTATTAATTTTTGTTATGTCCTCAACAGAATCTTTTGCCCAATGTTCTATGTTAAGTGCAATAATGGAAACTGACCAACAATATGAATCTGCTAAAGGACTAAACAGAGGTATAGTTTATTTAATGTCAATACCCTACATCCTTGTTGGGCTAATTATTTGGAAGATATATAGGACTAATAAAGCATCTAATTAATCTTTAAAAAAATTTTTATGTAACGTTTGCTTCTAATTAAAAAGTAAAGTTGAGGACTTATTTAAATTGCCAGCTAAATAACAACTATTGTTTTTTTAAATATTTTTTCAGTACTTTGTATTACATAGTACCTACTATTTATATAAACTTTACATGAGATTAACGTTCTAATAACTATAATTTAGGTAATTTCGCAAATAATATGATTGAAATTAAAAATTTACATAAATCCTACGAAATAGGGGCATCTTCATTGCATGTTCTTAAAGGTATTGACTTTTCTGTTGAAGATGGTGACTTAGTTGCAATTATGGGATCTTCTGGTTCCGGTAAATCAACACTACTAAATATTCTTGGTATGTTAGATACTTCAGATGCTGGGACATATGATTTAGATAAGATTAGAATTGCAGATATGAATGAAAAAAAAGCTGCTAACTACAGAAATAAATTTCTTGGATTTGTCTTTCAGTCATTTAATTTAATTAATTATAAAAATGCTCTTGAAAATGTTGCCTTGCCATTATACTATCAGGGAATATCGAGAAAAGATAGACAAAAAACAGCGTTAAACTTTCTAGATAAAGTTGGCTTAAAAGACTGGGCAGATCACCTTCCAAGTGAACTATCTGGTGGTCAAAAACAAAGGGTTGCCATAGCTAGAGCATTGGCATCAAATCCTAAGGTTCTTCTTGCAGATGAACCTACAGGTGCACTTGACTCAAAAACATCACTTGAGGTCATGGCACTTATTCAAAAAATTAACAATGAGGGTAAAACAATTCTTGTTGTAACTCATGAACATGATATTGCAAAAATGTGTAAAAGAATAGTTCATTTAAAAGATGGTGTAATAGTTGAGGATAAAAAAATTAAACAAAACATAATAAAAAATGTTTAATATAGAACGTTGGAAAGAAATTTTTCAGTCTATTCAGAAGAATAAACTTAGGACTGCATTGTCAGGTATGACTGTGTCTTTAGGTATATTAATTTTCATAATATTATTTGGACTAGGAGAAGGTCTGAAAAATTCTTACAGTGATCTTTTTTTAAACGAAGCTAATAATGTAATCTATATCTATCCGGGAAAGACAACTAAGCCCTACGGAGGATTTAAAACAAACAGGAGAATTGAACTTAAAAATGATGATGTTGCTGCTTTACAAAATGAATTTTCAAAGTCTATAGAATATTTAAATCCAAGTTTATTTGTTAGTGAACCAATCAAATATAAGTTAGAATCATTTCAATTTGAGATTAGAGCTGTGGCACCTGCAAATCAACAAATTGAGAAACATGTTCTGATGAAAGGAAGATATATTAATGAAAAGGATGTAGAAGAAAAAAATAAAGTAACAACTATTGGAAGGCTTGTTGCTAGAGATATATTTAAAGGAGAAGATCCAATAGGCAAATTTATAAATCTTGGACAAAGAGCATTCAAAGTTGTTGGAGTTTTTCAAGATACAAGTGGAGATACTGAAGAAAATAAATTAATAATACCTTATACCACAAGACAGCAGATTTTAAAAGGAACTGACGTAATTGGCAATTTAGCTTTAACCTTTGATCAAAGTATTGGTGGATCAGGAGCTGTTAAATTATCAAATGATGTAAAATCTTTTCTAAAAAAAAGAAAATCTGTTGATCCCTCAGATCCAAGTGGTATAAGAGTTAGGAATGTAGCTGATGAACTTGAGAGATCAATGCAATTTGCTAATGCTCTTCAAATTATTGTAACTTTTGTAGGCATAGGTACTTTAATTGCAGGTATTATAGGTATTTCTAATATTATGGTATTCATAGTTAAAGAAAGGACTAAAGAGCTAGGAATTAGAAAAGCGTTAGGTGCACAGCCTAGTGAAATTATTAAAATGATTTTAACAGAATCAATTTTTATTACAGCTCTTTCAGGGTTTTTGGGAATGATTATAGGTATAATAATTTTAAATTCTCTAGACTCAAGTGCTTTACAAGACTATTTTATTACAAGGGCTGGAGTAGATTTTAGTATTGCCTTAAGTGCAACAGTAATTCTAATTGTATTTGGTGTTGCAGCTGGATATATTCCTGCTAAAAGAGCAGCAAAGATTAAACCAATAGTAGCTTTAAGAGATGAATAGTTTAAAGAAAATATTTGATAGAGATACATGGGATGAAATTTTTGAGTCTATTTCAAAAAATAGAACTAGGACAATAATTACTTCTATTGGTGTTTTTTGGGGGATATTTATATATATAGTATTAGCTGGATCTGCTACTGGTCTTGAAAATGGTTTTGATGATGCTTTCAGCGGACTTAGTAAAAATTCAATGGGAGTTTGGGTTCAAAGAACATCTATTCCATATAAAGGATTTGAAGAAGGTAGATATCCTGTTTTTAAATTAAATGATGTAGATTACTTGAAAAATAGAGTTCCTGAAATTCAATATATAGCTCCAGGGCTTCAAGCAGGTGCTTTTACAGGATCTCCACCATTGGTTGTAAGGGGGTTAAAATCAGATAACTTCAATGTTTTTGGAAACTTTCCTGTATATGCTAAAATTTCTGTAATAAACATTTTTGATGGAGGAAGATATATTAATGATGATGATATAAAATATGAAAGAAAAGTTGCAGTAATTGGTGAAGGGACTCAAGAAAGATTATTTAATGTTGGAGAAGATCCAATAGGCAAGTACATAAGAATTAATGATGTGAATTTTATGGTTGTTGGAGTTACAAAATTTGCAGAAGGTGGTGGGTTTGGATCAGACTCAGATATTACAATACCATATACAACCTTTGCTAAAATGTATAATAGAGGAGACCAATTTGGGTTTATGTTTATTTCAGGATATGAATATGTTAATCCAAATTATCTAGAAGAAACCGTATTAAGTACACTTAAAGTAATGAAAACAGTGTCACCTGAAGATGATAGAGCTTTTGGAACATTCAACATTGGTTCTTTATTTGAAAGTATAATAAAATTCACAAGAGGTATGGTTTTTCTTTCTCTTGTAGTTGGAATTGCAACAATTTTTGCTGGAGTAATTGGTATTGGAAATATAATGCTAATTGCTGTCAAGGAAAGAACAAACGAACTAGGTATTAGAAGAGCTTTAGGTGCTACACCAGGAGAGGTTAAGGTTCAGATAGTTTTAGAATCTGTATTTTTAACTATAGTTGCCGGTATTATTGGTATAACTGTTGGTGCTTTTTTATTATTTGTAATAAATATAGGTACCTCAGGCTTGGAAGATTTCCCTTTTACAAACCCTACGGTTCCATTGGCTATAGTATTTGGAGCTTTTATAACAATGATTACACTTGGCACTCTAATTGGATTAATTCCTGCTGAAAGAGCAGTAAGTATTAAGCCAATTGAAGCCTTAAGAGAAGAATAAATAATTTAAACTAAACAAAATGAAACTTAAAAATATCGGAATTATATTATTAATATTAGGTTTTCTATTTGCTATTGCATATTTCGTGAGAACAAATAGTAAGTCTGCTATTGAATATGAAACTACTACACCATTTACTTCAAGTATTCAAAAAACATCTGTTGTTACTGGAAAAGTAATTCCAGAGGATGAGGTAGAAATAAAGCCTCAACTTAACGGAATTATTCAACAAATTTTAGTCGAAGAAGGAGACATAGTTCAAAATGGTGATTTGATTGCAATTATTAAAGTAGTTCCGGATGAAAGATCTGTATATGGAGGTCAATCACAGGTGAATTCTGCAAAATTGAATGTTCAAAATGCAGAAAAACAAATGGAAAGAGCAAATGAATTATTTTCAAAACAAATAATCTCACAACAAGAGTATGAAGATTTTGAGCTAAGATTTAGTACATCTGTAGAAAATCTAAGAGCTGCCGAAAATGATTTAGAGATTATAAGGGAAGGCTCTGTATCTGGATCATCAACTGCTAATACCAATATTAGAGCAACAGTTTCTGGAACAATATTAGAAATACCTGTTAAATTAGGAGATCAGGTAATTGCTGCTAATAATTTTAATGCAGGTACTTCTGTAGCAATTATTGCAGATTTAAATAAGATGATATTTGAAGGTCAAGTAGATGAGGCTGAAGTTGGTAAATTAGAAATAGGACAAGAATTGAAAATTAACATGGCAGCTATTCCTGACAAAGAGTTTGATGCTAAATTAAAGTTTGTTGCACCAAAAGGAACAGAACAAGGTGGTGCTGTTCAATTTAAAATTGAAGCTGACGTAACACTTGATGAAGATTCATTTGTTAGAGCAGGTTATAGTGCTAATGGATCTCTTGTAGTTGATAATAGGCAGGATATAATGGTAGTTGCTGAAGCTCTTCTTCAATTTGATAGAAGAACTCAACAACCTTATGTTGAAATTGAAATATCAGATCAAAACTTTGAAAGAAAAGATATAGAAATCGGATTATCAGATGGAATAAAGGTTGAAATCATATCTGGTTTAGAGATGACTGATAAAATTAAAATTTGGAATAAAACAGAGCCAATTAAAATTGAACCAGAGGAATCAGCATTTGATCAATTTAGAGAGGATTAAAACAAATAAAAATGGTAAAAAAATATATAATAATAAGTTTATTCTCGTCTACATTAATTTATGCTCAGACAAATGATAATGTATTAACACTTCAAGATGCTGTTGACATGGCTATTGAAAAGAATATAAGCATCAAACAATCTGAATTAAACTTACAAAACTCAGAACTAGGAAAGTCTGATGCGATCGGAAACTTTTTGCCCAGGGTTTCTGCATCTGCAAATCATCAATGGAATATTGGACGAGGAATTAATATTACTACCAATGTTATTGAAGATGTCACTACTTCATTCTCATCGATGAGTGCAGGATTTGGACTAGATGTATACAATGGTTTTAGAAATGTTTATCAGCTTCATCGAGCAAACCTAGAAATATTGGCATCACAATATCAGTTAGATGATATGAAAGATGATATAAAACTATTGGTAGCTAACTCATATTTGCAGATAATGTTTAATAAGGAAATATTAAAAGTTCAAAAGTCTCAACTTGAGATTACTAAAGTTGAGTATGAAAGAACTAAAGACTTAATAAATGTAGGTACATTTTCTCCAAGACAAATCTTTGAAATTGAGGCAAGTCTTGCATCTCAAGAACAGAATGTAGTTCAAGCTGAAAACAATTATAGGAACGCAAAATTAAGTTTAGCTCAACTTCTTCTAATTGATGATTTTAATAGTTTTGAGATAGCAAACGAAGACTTTAGTATTCCATTTTCTAATATTCTAACAAAGAGCCCTAAAGAGATACTTAATAAGTCTATGACTTTTAGAAACGATATTAAGTTAGCTGAAACTAATATTTCTATAGCTGAAAAAGATATTCAAATTTCAAAGTCACAACTTCAACCATCTGTTACTTCCTTTTATCAATGGAATACAAGAATTTCATATCAGGACAATCTACCTAGTTTTGAAGATCAATTTGATCTAAATAAAGGACAAGGATACGGGTTAGCTTTAAATATTCCAATATTTCAGGGTAAACAGATAAGAAATAATGTTGAAAGAAGTAAAGTAAATCTTGATAGACTTAAAAATCAATATGAGCAAGAGAAACTTAATCTTGAGAATTCAATTAATCAAGCATATAATGATCTTACGGGTGCTATTAAACTATATGAAGCCTCTAATAAAACATTAGCTTCTCTTAAAAGTGCCTATGAAGATACTTCTGATAGATTTCTACTTGGTGCAGTAAATTCTTTAGATTTTATTCAATCAAAACAAAGATATGAGTCTGCTCAATCTGAAAATATCAGAGCTAAATTTGATTATATATTTAAACTTAAAGTTCTAGAGTTTTACTTTGGGTTACCTTTATCAATCCCTCAATCTAATTAAACTCTTTTAAGATGTCATTAATTTTAAATTTTGAGACATCGAGTAAAAACTGTTCAGTTACTCTATCTTCAGAAGGTAAGCTTATATCAAATTTTGACTTAGAAGATGATAAATATCGTCATAGTGAGCTTTTAACAAGTACAATAAAAGATATTTTAACTCAAAATAATATAAGTGCTAAAGAACTATCTGCTGTAGCAATTGGTATTGGCCCAGGATCCTTTACAGGGCTTAGAATTGGTTTTTCGGTAGCAAAAGGACTATGCTATCCTCATAAAATAAATTTGATTGGTATCTCATCATTAAAAATTTTAGCAAATTCTATAAAAAGTGATTCTGAATATATTATACCAATGATAAATGACAAAGGTGATTTCTACTATTTATCAACTTTTGAAAATGGATTAAATGAACTAGGTACTCCATTAATTGATAAGGTTGACTCTAATTTTATAAATAGAAATATCAAAGAAGACTCTACAATTGTAGTTAATAATAAAGAATCATTTGAGTATATCAATTCTATTATCAATGATCAGGTTAAACTACAATATAAACCAATATCATCTATTAATATGATTGATCTATCCTATGAATCATTTAAAGAGAAAAGATTTGAAAACTTAGCTTATAGTGAGCCTCTTTATGTTAAAAAGCCTTACATAACTTAGACTTCTTTTAGAATCCTAATTCTTTCTTTACATCTGCTAAAAGATCTTTTCCATCTGCAAGTATGATTCCTCCGTTTGGACTAGAATCAATTACGTAATTAAAACCTTGTTCTTTTCCAACTTTAGTAATTGCATCTCTAGCTTTCTCCAAAAGAGGGGTCATCAGATCCATTTGCTTTTTTTGTAGCTCTTGAGCTGCTGAATCTCTAAACTCTTGTAAATTAGTCTGCATACTTTCAAGCTCTTTTTGTCTTGCTTGATTTGTAACATCAGTTTGATTTGCAGCATCTGCTGAATAAGATTGAGCTTTAGTCTGAAATTCTCTAAAAGCATTATCTATTTGCGTAGTATAATCTTTTTCAAGCTTTGCTAACTCATTCTGAGCTGCAATTACCTCAGGCATTTCACTTATTAATTGTTGAACATTTATATGTGCAACATTAGACTGAGCATTAGCAGAAAATGGTGCTAAAGACAAAAAAGCTGCAGTGATTAATTTTATTACTGATTTCATCATCTATTAATTTTTTTTGAATTGCAATATCGTAATTTTTATTCAAATATTGCTAAAATTGTTGACCTATTACAAAGTGTGTTTGCCATCCAGAAGGTAAGCCATTATTAGAAAGATTTGTACTATCAAATCCATAACCAAAGTCAATACCTAGAAGTCCAAAAGCAGGCATAAAAACTCTTACTCCTATTCCAGCTGATCTCTTTAGATCAAATGGATTATAATCTTTGAAATTGTCAAATCCATTTCCAGCCTCTAAAAAACTTAAGGCAAATACAGATGCACTTGGTTTTAAACTTATTGGGTAACGAAGTTCAAGAGAAAATTTGTTATAAATAATTGAACCATCTCTACTCGATAAAGATTGATTTTCATATCCTCTTAAAGCAATTGTTTCTCTTCCATCTAGAGCATACTGCATCATTCCATCTCCACCTAGAAAAAATCTTTCAAAAGGTATATTACCTTTATTTTTATTATAAGTACCTAAAAACCCAAAGTCAGTTTGAGCTTTTAAAACAAACTTACCAAATAATCTTGTATACCAACTACCATCAAATTTAACTTTATAAAATTCTAACCATCTATACTTTGCTTGATCAATTTCAGCCTGAATAGGGTTTCCATTTCTGTCCAAGTATTCAGGTCTTTCGTCAATATCAGAAAAGTCATCACCACTAATTAAAGAATAAGGCGGAGATAATCTTGCACTAAGAGAAAAACTTGATCCACCTACAGGAAAAATGGGGTTTGTAAATGTATTATTTCTTGATAGTGCAATATTATAGGCAATATTATGAGACTCTCCATCTCCAAATGTAAAAAGTCCCGTATAATAATTTTTTAAATTATAATATTGATATGAAATTGATTGAGATAATACAAAATAATCGTCAGGGACCCTTAATCTCTTGGCTATCCCAAGGTTAAAACCTTTAATTTGAAATGATTGACTTTTATCAGCCCTTCTGGTAAAATAATCATATCTATACTGAGTTGTAGAAGATAAAGATACAGAGAATTGAACAGGTTCTCTTCCTCCAAACCAAGGCTCTACAAAACTAAAACTAGTTGTATTATAGAATGAACTAGTCTGAAGTCTTATAGCTAGTGTTTGTCCATCTCCACTGGGGAATGGTTGCCATGCTTTTCTGTTTCTAATATTTTTAACAGAAAAATTATTAAATGCCACACCAAAGGTACCCATGAATCCACCTCCACCATATCCACCTTGTAATTCTAATTGACTTGCTCCAGCCTCAATTAATCCAAGTTCTATATCAACAGTTCCTTGATTAGGATCAACATTCTTAAAATCTGGGCTTATCTGTTCTGCATCAAAGAAACCTAATTGTCCAACTTCACGAATTGTTCTTACAACTTTATCCTTACTGTAAAGTTCTCCTGGTTTAATTCTTAACTCTCTGAAGATTACATTATCATTAGTCTTGGTGTTACCAGTTACTGAAATTTTATTAAAACTAGCAAGTTTACCCTCGTTAATCCTAATTTCAAAATCTATAGTATCATTTTCAGCACTTACCTCAACAGCATTAACTGATGAAAAAAGGTATCCACTATTTTGGTATAGATTGGATATGTCATTTGCATCAGGTTTTTCGTCTTGTATTCTTTCTTTAAGTAGAACTCCATTGTAGGTATCACCTTTTTTAATACCTAATATTTGATCAAGCTGAAAATTAGTATATGAACTATTTCCAATATAGTTAATGTCTCCAAAATAATACTTATTACCCTCATCGATATTTAAGTTAATATCAATTGTCTTTTCATCGTTTATAACAACTGTATCAAATTCAACACGAGCATCTCTATACCCTTTCTCTTTATAATATGAGATTAAATTCTCCTTATCTGCAATATAATCTGAATCAATAAGTTTGGATTTTTTCCAAAATCTAAGTGGAAATTTTTTCTTAGTTTTTTTTAATCTTGATCTTAGTTTAAAGTCTCCAAAAATTTCATTACCTGAAAAAATTATATTTCTTATTTTAACCCTCTCACCTTTATCAATGTTAATATCTAAGTTGATTCTATTTGAGCCAATAGAGTCAGGAACGGTTAAGAGTTTAACTTCAGAATTTAAATAACCATCTTCCCTTAATTCATTCGTTATATAGTTCTTAGTATTTGTAAGAAAGCTTTCAGATAATCTCTTACCTTCTGATAATTCTGTTTCCTTTTCAAAAGTTTCTGCTTTACCTTTTTTAATGCCATTTATTCTATACTTCAATAATGTTGGTAATTCCTCTACATTGATCTCCAATTTAATGGCTCCATTATTTATATCAGTTACATAAAGATCAACATTACTGAATAGTTCTAAATTCCAAAGTTTTTTTAAGATTGCGCTAATTTCTTCTCCAGGCACTTGAATTGATTGACCTTGTCTAAGTCCACTATATGTTACTACAGTTTTATCACTAAAATTTTTAAGCCCTACAACAGTTATAGTATCAATAGCATAAGTACCTCCCTTTCTGAAAACATCTTGAGAATAAACAAGCCCTGACATTAAAAGCAGGACAGCAAGAATATATAAAATTTTTGATCTAAAGTTGTTTACTAGTTTTTCCAAATCTTCTCTCTCTTTTTTGATATTCAATAATTGCATCTGTAAAATCTACTTCGGAAAAGTCAGGCCAATATGTTTCAGTGAAATATAATTCAGCATATGCTATTTGCCATAATAAGAAATTGCTAATCCTTTGCTCACCACTAGTTCTAATTAGCAAATCTACATCTGGTAAATTTTTTGTGTAAAGATGGTCATTAATGATGGAATCATCAAAATTATCTAGACAAATTATCTCATTTTTAACTTTTTTGGAAATCTCTTTAACAGCTTCAAAAATCTCCTGTTTACCACCATAGCTCAAAGCTAAAGTTAATGTCATTCCTGAGTTGTCTTTTGTATTATCTATAATTTTGTTTAATTCATATATTACTTCATCTGGAAGTGACTTAACATCACCTATTGCATTTAATCTAACATTATTATTAAATAAATCTTCAAATTCATCTCTAAGAGTTTCGACTAATAATTTCATTAATGTTTCTATCTCATGGTTAGGCCTTCCCCAGTTTTCAACAGAGAATGCAAATAAGGTTAAATACTTTATCTTATGCTTGCTTGCCTCCTCAACAATCTTTTTTACAGATCTAACTCCATTTTGATGACCAAACTCTCGAGGCATTCCTTTTTGTTCAGCCCATCTTCCATTACCATCCATAATAATTGCTATATGATTAGGCGTATTCATTAATCGCTTACTTTACTATTTCTCATATCTTGTCCCCAAAAGAGTTTTTCTCTTAATCTTTTATAAAAGTTATCATCATCAAGTTTAATTGTCTTTATTGTGAACTTTGATTTTGAAATCTGAATTTCATTTTTTGATTCAAACGAGTACATTCTAGAGTCCAAAGATAAATTAATATTATCAGTTCCATCAACTTGAATTTTAACTTCTGAATCGTCAGGAATTATTAGAGATCTCATATTAATATTATGTGGTGCGATTGGATTCAATATGATTACCTTGGACTCTGGAGATACAACTGAGCCACCATTACTTAGAGAATAACCTGTAGAACCTGTAGGAGTTGATATTATTAACCCGTCTGACCAATAATTAGTTAGATAGTCATCATTAATCATACACGATATATTTAGAAGAGATGTAGAGTCTTTTCTTTGAATTGTAACTTCATTTAATGCATATGAAAAAAGTTTACTGGCTGAATATGACTTTACCTCTAGAAGCGTTCTATCTATAACACTAAATTTCTTTTCTTTAAGTTTATTTACAGCTTGGTCTATATTTTCTTTTTGTACGCTAGTTAAAAAACCAAGTCTTCCTGCATTTATTCCTAAAATTGGTATTCCCGAATCTTTTACATATGTAATAGATCTTAATATTGTTCCATCACCACCAACCGCAAAAACATAGTCAATATTATTATCAATAGGTTCTGATGAATCAAAAAATGAAAACTTATGCTGTAATTCCTTACTTAGATCATTTTTAATTTTTGAATCAATAATTATATCATTTTCTTCTGATACAATATCAATAACTTCCTTGCAGCAAATAACTGAAGAACTATTATTAAATGCTATGTAAATAGCAATTTTCATATTGCTAAAATACAAACTTTAAAACTTTATTAAGTACTATATTTGCATTTAACTTTATTGATTTGAGGTGATTAAATTAAGTGTAAATATTAATAAAATTGCAACTCTAAGAAATGCTAGGGGAGAAGATTATCCTAACTTACTTAAAACTGCTAAAGACATTATTAAATTTGGTGCTAATGGTATAACCATCCATCCTAGACCTGATGAGAGGCATATTAAATACTCTGATGCATATGATTTAAAACATAACATTAATACTGAGTTAAATATTGAAGGAAATCCTTCTAAAAAATTTATCGATATGGTTTGTGAAGTAAAACCTGATCAAGTTACTTTAGTCCCTGATAAAGCTGACGCAATTACATCAAACTCGGGTTGGGATACAATTAATAATTTTGATTTTTTGAAAGATATAGTAGAAGAATTTAAATTAAACTCAATAAGAGTATCAATATTTATTGATCCCGATTTAAAAATGCTCGAAGGGGCAAAAAAAATAAATGCAGATAGAGTTGAATTATTTACTGGTCCATATGCTAAACAATACAAAAATGATAAATTAAATGCTATATATAGATATAGTAAATGCTCTGAGATTGCTAATAAAATTGGAATTGAACTTAATGCAGGTCATGATTTAAATCAACAAAATCTTAAATTTTTTAAAAGCAATATTTTAAATCTTAAAGAAGTATCAATAGGGCATGCATTAATTTCAGAGTCACTTTATTTTGGCCTTGAGTCTACAATTAAATCTTATTTAAAAATTTTAAATTGAATATCCTTCATTCAAAAATAGTTGGAGATTCTAATAAGAATATCATTATTGTTCACGGTTTCCTAGGTATGGGAGACAATTGGATATCTCAAGCGAATAAAATTGCTGAAAGTGGATTCAAAGTTCATCTTATTGATTTAAGAAATCATGGTAAAAGTTTTTGGAGTAATGAATTCAGCTTTGATTTAATGGTAGAAGATATCTATGAATATATTACTTATCATAATATCTCAAATCTTTATATGATAGGACATTCAATGGGGGGGAATATTTCTATGCTTTTTGCTAAAAATTATCCAGAGCTACTTAAAAAAATTATAATTGTAGATATAGTTCCTAAAGCATATAAACCTCATCATGATTATATACTTGAAAGCTTAAAATCTCTTGACTTTAATATTATAAAATCCAGAAATGATGCAGATTCTCAACTTTCAAAATTAATTTCTGATAAAAGAGTTAGACAGTTCTTGTTAAAAAATCTTTATTGGAAGGACCAAGACACCTTAGGTCTAAAAATTAATCTTGAAATATTATTTAAATTTAAAAATAAGCTTTCACTAGTTTTTAAGGAAGATTTTTCTTTTAAGAAGCCTACTTTATTTATTCATGGTGAAAATTCTAATTATGTGGAGGAATCAGACTATGATTTAATGAGCTCTTATTTCAAGAATCTTGAAATAGTAAAGGTCCCCTCTGCTTCCCATTGGGTTCATGCAGATAACCCTAAATTTTTTCTAGAGAAAACAATTAATTTTTTAAATTGATATATGGTTAATACTATTATTAGAAAGGCTAATTCAAATGATGTGAAAGATATATTGAGTTTATTAATTGAACTCGCTGAATATGAAAAAGAGCCAGATGCTGTAAAACTATCTGAACAAGAATTAAGAAGAGATGGTTTTGGAGAGAATCCAAAATATCAATGTATTATTGCGGAGATAAATAAAACAATTGTTGGCTTAGCTTTCTATACACCAAGATACTCTACATGGGTAGGAGAGACTCTTCATCTTGAAGATCTCATAGTTACAAAAAAAATGAGAGGTAAAGGAATAGGTACAATTCTATATAAATCATTTCTAAAGGAAGCCAAAAAAAGAGATGTCAATAGAGTAGAGTGGTCTGTTCTAGATTGGAACAAACCTGCTATTAACTTTTATAAAAAAACTGGTGCAATAATTGATGCTCTTGATCAATGGAAAATTGTTCGAATGGACAAACAAATAATTGATGATTATTTATCTAGATAGTTCTTTATAAAGTCCTGAATAAATTTTTTTATTTCATTTCTTGCTTTGATAAAATGGTCCCCATATTCACCGTTTTTAATTTTTGTGGGGTCTGTAAAGTTTTTATGAATTTTAACTAAAGATTCACCTGGAAAAAAAGGACATGTCTCATTAGCATTATCGCAAACAGTTATAATAAAATCAAATTTAATTTTTAGGTATTCGTCTACTAAATTTGAAGTATGATTAGATATATCAATTTTATCTTCAAGCATACAGCGAACAGCATTTGAATTTAGTCCATGTTTTTCAATCCCTGCACTGAATACAGATACAGAGTTATCTGTTAAATCATTCAAATATCCGTGAGCAATTTGACTTCTGCATGAATTACCAGTACAAAGAATAAGAATTTTTTTCATTAAAATCCTAAAGAAATTTTTGCGATATAAAAGAATAAGAAGATTCCAAAAATATCATTAGCGGTAGTTATAAAAGGACCTGTAGCGATAGCCGGATCAATTCCTTGTTTATCAAGGATTATAGGAACAAAAGTTCCAACTAGAGCTGCAATTATTATAACTCCCATCATAGAACCAGCTATAGTAAGACTCATAAATATATCTTGATTAACTATTTGACCAAAAATTAATAAAATAATAGAAAGAGCAAAGCCATTAATTAAACTAAGTCCAATTTCCTTAAAAAGTCTTTTTAATAATGAGCCTTTTACTAAATCATTTGCTAAACCTTGAACTATAATAGCAGAAGATTGTACACCAACATTACCAGCCATAGCTGCAATCAAAGGCGTATAAAAAAATAGATTTCTAAGGTCTGGCTGATTCATTATTTGTTCAAAATCTTTTAAAATAAAAACACTTCCAAGGCCACCTAGAAGTCCTAAGAAGAGCCATGGTAATCTAGCTTTAGTTAATTGAAAAATTGAATCATTTACTTCAACTTCAGATGATATACCAGCAGCTAATTGATAGTCTTTTTCAGCTTCATCTTTAATCAAATCGACAATATCATCAATTGTAATTCTACCAAGTAATGTTTTTCTTTTATTTGTTACAGGAATAGCCTCCAAATCATATTTAGACATAATTTTAGCAACATCTTCGCCTTCCTGATCAACAGTAACATAATCAACACTGGGTATATAAATATCTTTAACTTTAGATCTAGACTTGGCAGTAACAACATCTTTAAGTGAAAGTCTTCCTTTCAATCTATTTTTTGAATCAACAACATAAATTGAATGAATTCTAGTTACATTTTTTGCTTGTTTTCTTATTTCATCAAGACATTTGGAGATACTTAAATTCTCATTAACACTTACTAACTCCTTAGCCATCAAACCACCAGCTGTATCCTCATCATATTTAAGTAATTCTTTAATGTCATCTGTTAACTCAGAATCTTTAATTTGAGAAAATACTCTTTCTTGTCTCTCCTCAGTTAATTCCGAAATAACATCTGTTGCATCATCTGTATCAAGCTCAATAATTTTTTCAGCTATTTCTTTAGCGGATAATTTCTCTAAAATTATTTCCCTTAAGTCTTCATCAATTTCTGCTAACGCATCTGCAATTTTTTGTTTATCAAAAATTTTAACAAGAAAAATTACTTCTGTTGTTTCTAATAATTCAAAAATTTCTGCTAAATCTGCGTAATGAATATCTTTTAAGCTTGATAAAAGCTTTTCCCTACTATTATCTTTGATAAGCTTTTTAATTTTACTAATTAACCCATCATTAATTTTAAATTGCTTCATTACTGATTTTTTGTGTTAATCTAATAAATTCATTTACAGATAGTTGCTCAGGTCTCGAATCAAAGATACTATCTTCTAGAATACTTTCTTTTAAATCAAGTTTTTTTAAAGAATTTTTTATTTTCTTTCTTCTTTGCTGAAAACTAAGTTTTACTAATCTATCAAACAGCTTTATATCAAAATTAATATTAATATTTTTCTTTCTGCTCATTGAGATAACTGAGGAATTTACTTTTGGTTTAGGAAAGAATACATTAGGTGAAACATCGAACAAAATTTTAACATTATATAATAACTGAGTTTTTACAGAAATTATTCCATATTCCTTTGAGTTAGGTTTACTAATTATCCTCTCTGCTACTTCTTTCTGAAACATTCCTATTAAATCATCTACTAATAAATAGTTATCTAACACTTTAAAGATAATCTGTGATGAAATATTATATGGAAAATTACCTATTATTAAATTTTTATTATTAAGGGATAATACATCCCTTAAATTAAATTTTAAAAAATCTTGTTTTATAATATTAGGGTTGTATTTCTTATATGAACTTTTAATAAATTTAACTGACTCAGCATCATATTCAATAAGTATTAACTTGTCACTAAACTCAAATAGGTATTTTGTTAATGCTCCTTTTCCTGGTCCAATTTCAACTATTTTATCAAATTCATTTATACTTAAAGCAGTAACAATCTTCTTTGAAATATTTTCATCTGTAAGAAAATGTTGACCCAGGAATTTTTTTGGACTAACATTTTCAATCATAGTATTAGTTTAATATATTAAATCCTGTATAAGGTAATAAAGCATCAGGAATTATAATTCCATTTTCAGATTGATTATTCTCAATTAATCCTGCCATTACTCTAGGAAGTGCTAGTGAACTTCCATTTAAAGTATGTAATGAATAATTTTTACCATCTTTATCTTTAAATTTAAGATTTAGACGATTTGACTGATATGTTTTAAAGTTTGAAACAGAGCTTATCTCAAGCCATTTTTCTTGACCTTTTGAAAAAATTTCAAAATCATATGTTATGGAAGATGTAAAACCCAGGTCACCTGCACATAAATTTATAATTCTAAAATCAAGTTTAAGTTCTGTTAGAATTTCTGTTATATGCTCTTTCATTTTAATTAAAGCATCATCAGACTTATCAGGATGTTCAATTCTGACTATCTCAACTTTATCAAATTGATGTAATCTATTTAGCCCTCTTACATCAGATCCATAACTTCCAGCTTCTCTTCTAAAACATGGGGTATAACCAGTCATCATAATTGGAACCTGGTCCACGGCTAGGATTGTATTTCTATAAATGTTTGTTAAAGGAACCTCTGCTGTAGGAATTAAATAAAAATCATCATTAATGACATGATACATTTGACCATCTTTATCAGGAAGTTGGCCAGTTGCAAAAGCAGAATCTGAGTTTACTAAGTGAGGTACTTGAAATTCTTTGTATCCTGCTGAGGTATTTTTATCTAAAAAGAAGTTTATTAATGCTCTTTGAAGTTTAGCACCTTTATCTTTATATACTGGAAATCCTGATCCTGTTATCTTACTTCCTAATTCAAAATCAATAATGTCATATTCTTTTGATAAATCCCAGTGATTTTTTAGATTGTATCCTGACTCTTTAAAATTAGAACTTCTGAATACTTCAATATTATTTTTCTCAGAAAGTCCATCAGGTACTTTTGAATCAGGAATGTTAGGTATTGAAGATACTAGATCTGATATTTTTATTTTAATTCTATCTAATTCTTCTGCTAAACTCTTTGACTGTAATTTTAAATTTGACGATTCAGATTTAAGATTATCAGTATTAATATTAGTATTACCGACTTTAAATGCTTCAGCTATTTCTTTGGAAATTGTATTAGACTTGAAAAGTATATTATCGAGTTCTTGTTGTATTTTTTTTCGATTATTATTAAGATCTATTATGGAGTCTAATAAGTCTAGATTTTTAAAACCTCTTTTTTTAAGTCCTACAATTGCGTCATCTTTTGAATTTGTGATGTAATCAATCGAAAGCATAATTATTTTAAATCAAAGATAAAATTTATTTGTTGATTAACTCAATACAATGAATTTCATCTTTTTTTAACTGTTCTTTTAAGGCTTGAATTGAAGAAAACTTTATCTCATCTCTTATTTTTAACAATACATCAACAGAGATAGTTTTATGATAGATATCCTTATCAAAATCAAATAAATGAACTTCTATTGATTTTTTGTTTTCACCTATTGTAGGTCTATGACCAATATTCATCATTCCATGGAATTTTTTATCATCAATTAAAGTTTTTATTAAGTAGACTCCATCTTTAGGAATAATTTTATAATTTTCTTCTACATAAATATTTGCAGTTGGATAATCAATTTGTTTTCCCAAACCATCACCTTTAACAACTTTACCAGTTAATTGAAAAAATCTACCTAAAAATTTTGCCGATTTATCAAGATCACCATTATTGATTGAATCTCTAATTTTAGTTGAGCTTACAGCTATTGATTCAACTTCGTGAGCTTTTATTTCTTCAACTATAAAATCAAAACTTTCTCCATATTTTTTCAAATCATCTACTGATGATTCTCTTCCTTTACCAAATCTGTGATTATATCCAATAATTATATAGTTAATTTTTAATTTTTCAATTAAATAATCTTTGATAAATTGATCTGCAGATAATAATGAGAAATTTTTATCAAATGGATGTATTATTAGATTTTCAATTCCTAACTTTTCAAAAGCTTCAATTTTTTCATCTAGTGTATCTATCATCTTGACTACATTATACTTATTCAGTATAGTCCTAGGATGAGGAAAAAAAGTAAGAACAACAGATGATAAATTTTTTGTTTTTGAGGAAGATATTAACTTATTTAAGATCTTCTTGTGACCCTCATGAACACCATCAAATGTTCCAATTGTTAGAATGGATCTTTGATTTAAATTATAATCTTCAATGCTCCTGAAAATTTTCATTAAACAAAATTTTTATTATTGTAGAGATTCATTGTCTCTTCAATACTAGTTTGAATAAATGAGAAAATAATCTCAATTGAGCTAGTTTTTAGATTATTTAAGTTTGACTTTTCGAAGCTATTCCACTTTCCTAAAACATAATCGGATTTAGGTATTTTATTATTATTGGATATACCAATCCTCAACCTAGCATATTTAGAAGTTCCAAGATTATTTTCAATATCTTTTAAACCATTATGACCTCCAGATGTGCCATTTGGTTTTATTTTAATATTTCCAAAAAACAAATTTAAATCATCACAAACGACCAGAATGTTTTCGTTAGAAACCTTTTCTTTTTTTTGCCAATATACTAATGATCTTCCTGAATTATTGACATAATTATTAGGCTTTATTATAATTATCTTTTTTCCTCTGTAAATACCTTCTGCCCTTTGTGCTAGTTTTACAGATTCAAACTTAGTATCTAGATTTTGAGAAAGTTCATCAACAATTTCGAAGCCTATGTTATGCCTTGTGTCATCATATTCACTACCTATATTTCCAATACCTAGAATAAGATATTTATTCATATTAGAATTATTATTTAAACTTGAGAGGATCTTCTTAAGAAAATTCATTAGTATTTATTAACCCTAATATAATTAAGATAAATAAAATAAATTTTAAGACTCCTAAGACTCATCATTAGAAGATTCTGTAACAGAATCTTGAGATTCTTTAGCTTCTGGACTTTCAGCATCTTCTGAGACCTCTGCATCTTCAGCAACTTCTGCAGATGCCATAGACGCTCTTGATGTTCTTACTTGGCAAATCACAGTATTATCTGAATGAAGTATTTCAAAATCTTCACTTTCAACTTGAGAAGTATAATACTTATCTCCCAATTCAAGAGAAGAAATATCTACATCAATTGAATCAGGAAGTTTAGCAGGAATAGCTTTTACTTTAAGTTTTCTTTTATTTCTTCTTAAAACACCACCACTATTTAATACTCCTGGGGCTGTTCCACTAAGAATTACGGGTATTTCCATTGTAATTGGTTTATCATCATGTAATTCATAAAAATCAGCATGTAATATTTTATCAGATACTGGATGAAATTGGATGTCTTGAAGAATAGCATTCACTTTTTTATCACCAAAATCTAATACAACAGTATGAGCAGCAGCTGTATAAACTAGATTTTTGAAGGATATTTCAGTTGCAAAAAAATGCAATACTTCTTTTCCTCCATACAAAACACACGGAACATTGTCTTCTTTTCTTAAAGAAATTGTGCTTGTTTTACCAGTATTCTCCCTTATCGTACTTTTTATTTCGATTGATTTCATTTTTATTTATTTATAAATAGCTTATCAATTGATTTGTTATGATGAACATTATACATTGCCTCAGAAAATATTTTTGAGCAAGATAGGTGTTCAATTTTATTAGATTTTTTCTTAATTTCAATTGAATCGCTTGTTATTAATTTACTTAGTTTGGATTTTTCAATTTTTTCATAGGCATCACCAGAAAGCAATGCATGTGTACATATTGCTATTACAGACTCTGCACCTTTTTTAATCATTAGATCTGCAGCACTAGTTAATGTTCCAGCAGTATCAACCATATCGTCAATCAAAACAACATTTTTACCAGTAACATCTCCAATTAGCTCCATGTGTGAAATAATATTACCTTTTGATCTTTGCTTATAACATATTACTACGTCTGAGTCTAAAAATTTTGAGTATGCATAAGCTCTTTTAGAACCACCCATATCTGGTGATGCAATAGTTAAGTTATCAATATTTAGGGATTTTAAATATGGAACAAATATTGATGATGCATATAAATGATCAACAGGTTTCTCAAAGAATCCCTGAATTTGATCAGCATGAAGATCCATTGTAATTATTCTTGTAGCTCCAGCTGATTCCAATAATTTAGCCACTAATTTTGCACCTATTGGAACTCTTGCTTTATCTTTTCTATCCTGTCTTGCCCAACCAAAATAAGGAATTACTGCTGTAATGTGTCTTGCAGAAGCTCTTCTGGCAGCATCAAGCATAAGAAGCATTTCCATTAAATTGTCTGTGGAAGGATTTGTAGATCCAATTATAAATACTCTTGAACCTCTAACTGACTCTTCAAAAGAAGGTTGGAATTCTCCATCACTATATCTTTGAAAACTAACAACACCAAGATCTTTTCCAAAATCTTTAGCAATTTGCTTTGAAAGAGTCATGCTCTGGGTACACGAAAAAATCTTTACAGGCGTTTCCACTATCATATAATTGGAGTGCAAATTTATAAATAATTATTGTTCAGTATAATTTTATCACAAATTATTTAATATCCTGGAATTTATTAATTTTGAGGCCATTAGCTTCGGTGGCGAAACTGGTAGACGCGCTGGATTCAAAATCCAGTTCCTTTGGGAGTGTGGGTTCGATTCCCACCCGAAGTACCACTTTAATTTCATATCAATAAAAAAAACCTCCAGTGCTGCAGTTGGAGGTTATAACTGATAGATTTGGGTTTTCTTTACTTTTAGTTATAGATTGTTAAATCAAATTAAATTTAATAATAGTTAAGTTAAAACCTGTTACGTGATTTTTAAACAACTATTATCATAAGATTAATAAGGAAGATGAGCTGATAAAAAAAAACTTGTCTCTAAATCATAAAAAGCATACCTAACATAAGTTTAAAATACATTATAAGTAAAATTTTATTTAGAATAAATTAGATTACTTTTGCCTGCTTTAATAATAGCAAAATGAGCTCAATTAGAAATATTGCAATAATTGCACATGTTGATCATGGTAAAACAACCTTAGTTGATAAAATTATTGATTATTGTAAGGTATTTGATGATAGAAAAGAAAGAACAGAGTTACTCCTTGATAACAATGACTTAGAAAGAGAAAGAGGAATAACTATTCTCTCTAAAAATGTTTCTGTTGTTTACAACGATGTAAAGATTAATGTGATTGATACTCCAGGGCATGCAGATTTCGGTGGCGAAGTTGAAAGAGTATTAAAGATGGCTGATGGAGTTTTACTATTAGTTGATGCCTTTGAGGGTGCTATGCCACAGACCAGATTTGTTTTAGGAAAGGCTATTGAACTTGGCTTGAAACCAATTGTAGTTGTTAATAAAGTTGATAAAGAAAACTGTACTCCAGATATTGTTCAGGAAGCGATTTTTGATCTAATGATTAGTTTAGACGCAAATGAGGATCAGTTAGATTTTGTAACTCTTTTTGGATCTTCAAAAGAGGGTTGGATGAGTCTGGATTGGAGAGAAAAAAAAGACAGTATACAGCCACTTTTAGATGCTGTTATTAATGTTATTCCTGAGGCCCCATACAATGAAGGTGATCCTCAAATGCAAATTACTTCCTTAGACTATTCAAAATTTGTTGGTAAAATCGCAATAGGTAGAATTTACAGAGGTGATCTTTTTGAAGGAAAGGATTATATGCTTTGTAAAACTGATGGAGTTAAAAAGAAAGTAAGAATCAAAGAATTGTACGTTTTTGAAGGAATGGGAAAAGTAAAGGTTAAAAAAGCAAGGTCGGGTGATATCTGCTCTATTGTTGGAATAGAAGATTTTGAGATTGGAGATACAATTGCTGATCTTGAATCACCTCAAGAACTTCCTAGAATTGATATTGATAAACCAACAATGAGTATGTTGTTTACAATTAATAACTCTCCTTTTTTTGGTAGAGAGGGGAAATATGTAACTTCTAGACACATAAGAGACAGGCTCTACAATGAGCTTGAAAGAAATTTGGCACTTAAAGTTGAGGATGGTCCTACTGAAGATAAGTTTATCGTATATGGTAGAGGAATACTTCACTTATCAGTTCTTATTGAAACCATGAGAAGGGAAGGATTTGAGCTTCAAGTTGGAAAACCACAAGTAATTTATAAAGAAATTGATGGTGTTAAATGTGAGCCCATGGAGACACTTGTTATTGATGTACCAAATGAGTTTTCTGGTAAAGCAATTGAGTTGGTTAGTCAAAGAAAAGGAGATATGCTAGTAATGGAACCTAAAGGTAATCTCCTGCACCTTGAGTTTGATATACCTTCAAGGGGATTAATTGGCTTAAGGAATAATATTTTAACTGCTACTGCTGGTAATGCAGTAATGACTCACCGCTTTAGAGAGTATGGTCCTATTAAAGGTAATATTCCTGAAAGAATGAAAGGCTCATTAATTTCTATGGAGGCTGGAACTGCTACTGCATTTTCTATCAATAAATTACAAGATAGGGGTAGATTTTTCATATCTCCTGGAGCAGAAATATATAGAGGACAGGTTATTGGTGAAAACTCTCGAAATGACGACCTTAGCATAAATGTTATAAAAGGAAAAAAGCTCACAAATATGCGAACGCAAAGTACAGATGATGCTGTTCAGATTGAGCCAAAGATTAATTTTTCATTGGAAGAAAGTATGGAATTTATCCAAGGGGATGAATATTTGGAAATAACTCCTAATTCTCTTCGAATGAGAAAAATTGGTTATGGAGAAAATAAGAGAGGATATTAATTATTTTAATAATTGATCAATATCTATAAAATTATTAATTGACGCAATACAACCAGCATTATTTAAAATATCACTTGAATTACTTGATGTCACACCAATTACATTAATGCCAGCATTCACTGCACCTTCAACACCCTCAATGGAGTCCTCAAAAATTACACAATCGTCCTTTTTTAAGTTAAATCCAATTACAGTTTTATCAAACATTTCAGGATTTGGTTTTCCAAAACTTACTTCATCACCACAAATAATACTGTCAAATAAATCATAAATATCCAATTCATTAAGAGTAAGAGTAACATTTTTCCTGATTGCATTACTGGCGAGTCCTACTAGTATATTTTTTGATTTTAATTCAGAAATGAATTCTAAAAGCCCTTCAATGGGTTTAATATTTCCTTTGTATATTTTTCTGAAGATAATTTCTTTATCATCACTCATTTTTTTTAACTCATCTATTGAATAAATATTTCCATAAACAGCTTTCATTAAATCAAGTGTCCCTCCTCCCTTATACTTTTTTAATTTTTCTGAAAAATCTTCAACTTTATTTTCTTCAAAAAATATTCGCCATGCTTCATGATGATATGGTAAACTATCAACTATAGTTCCATCCATATCAAATATTACCCCTTTTATCATTTTGTATTTTTTAAATTATACTTTACTTTAATTAAAAATATTAAACCAATATGAACTCAAGAAGAAATTTTATTAAAAAATCATCATTAATTACTATAGGAACACTTAACTATAATTTTTCTTCATTAATAAAAGATATTAATGGTGTAGATATATCAGTTATTACATATTCATTTAATCCTGGTTCAGAAGACATGAATGTCATAATCCAGAATTGTATTGACTCTAAATCTGATAATATTGAGCTTATGGGAAATCATATTGAAAGATCTTTAGGAATGCCAAGATCAAACAGAATGTCAGCTAATTGGAGAGCTAATGCATCAATGAAATTATTTAAAGATGCAAAGAAAGTATTCAAAGACAATGGAATAAATATTTTTGCCTTTAAAGCAAATTGTATAGATAAAAATAATACTGATGAGGAAATTGAATATGCTATGAAAGCAACTAAAAGTCTTGGAGCAGATTTTTTAACCAATGAGCTTATGGATAATGAAAGTGTTGATAGAGTCAATTTTTATGCTGAAAAAAATAATGTTAATGTTGCATATCACACTCATAGTAATAATTTTGGCTCTAATGTAAAAGCAACAGATACAGCATGGAATTATGCTTTAAACTCTTCCAAAAAAAATTATATTAACCTAGATATTGGACATTATATAAATGTCGGGGGATTGAACACTAAAGATTCTCTGTTTGATTTCATAAAAAGAAATCATAAAAGAATTTCAAGCCTTCATTTAAAAGATAGACAAGCAGGTAAAAGTGCTAATTTAACTGCAAGTGACAATCAGCAATGGGGGTATGGAGATACTCCAATTATTGAGGTGTTACAATTAATGAGAGACAATTCATATAAATTCACAGCAACAATAGAACTTGAATATAGAATT
>Ga0255770_10000468_pt1 | contig 37701 bp, 65 predicted proteins | sample 071ome_22_FD_179968 | JGI IMG/M metagenome (GOLD analysis project Ga0255770, IMG submission 179968) | Coastal salt marsh microbial communities from the Groves Creek Marsh, Skidaway Island, Georgia - 071404AT metaG (version 2) | ecosystem: Environmental > Aquatic > Marine > Intertidal zone >...
GGTGAACCGTAAGTGTACAGTTCTTCGACTTGAATGTTAGGAATAGATTCTTCGAGAGTGCAACGTGCTGCTACGATGGTTGCCATTGCCGCACCAAGACTATGACCACATACCCAGACTTTACGATCTCCTACCACTTTTGGATCGATGTCTTCGAGAATCATTGGCCAAAGTTCATCAACCTCCCCTTTGAATCCTTTGTGAACCCGACTAACAGTCTCAGACAAAACTGGGAGTGCCCTGAGATCTGCTTTGATGTCGTTAAACTCTGTGGGTTGTGTACCGCGACAAGCAATAACCATATCGGTTTTATTTTGAAAACGATATGCTTGTGCACCATCGCGATTATAAAATTCTACTTCTGTGAAACCTAGTTCCTTGACCTGCTCTTTTGCTACACCTTCATCTTCATATGCAATGCTCGCCAATTTAGCAAAAAGAAGAGATCGTTGTTTGAATGTCATTTCTGAAATCATAACTTCTCCTCAAGTTGTTGAATACGTGCTTCGAGTTCATCGATCTTTTTAGTGACCTTGGGATATTTCTTACGCCAAGCAGTAGGATCGTCCTGCAACCATTCCCACCCGAATTTGTCAACGAGTGAGTCGAGGAACAGATCGAATTTAGCATAGCACCAGAGTGCCATATGAGTGTCTTTGAACCACGCCAAGAACGCAGCACCAAGAATAGACCCAGCGATAGCAGTGTAGATCCACAGCGTATCGCCGAACATAGCGGTTAATGTTTCCATGTAATACTCCCAGATGAATTCTAGGAGTATTTATATCACCAAGTGTATCTAATTTCAGTTTCGAGTTTAGTCTTGGACTGCAATCCTCGTTCACGTTTGCCTTCGAGTTTGCCTTTGATGACAAGGGTGTCAGATAAACGAGTTTTGTATCCTGCTTCCCAAGATGAACCGCCTGTCATGTGTCCTGCTTCGAAGTATACGTTACTGCCTGTGAGTGATTTTTTCTCGTAACCGAAACGAGTATGATTGACTGCATCAGTTGAAGCAAAATCTTTGTATGTCACTTCTGATTTGATTTCTACGTAGGGACCTGCTTCCGCTTCACACATAGCAAGCAAACAAACTATTCCTATGACTAAAATTAAGTACCGCATAATTGTCTCCTGACATCCAAACTAATACTTATAAAAGTCACTTTTATGCGCACTAAAATGTTAAAAATAACACTTATATGCGCATAAAAAAAGGGGGACCAAAGTCCCCCTCCCGCTGAGTTAGATTATTATAAAACCAAGTAATAGTCCTATGTTTAGTCCAATGCTACACATAAGCATGAACTGGGTCTTATATAAAATTTCGCGGGAAATGAATTCCCGTTCCATTTAATCCTCCTCATCTAACACGATTAAAGCGATATTTGATTTGTTCAAATGAACCTCAATACCACTCGGTTGGGTAAAAGGAATGAACTTTCTATCGTCGTTCATAACCCAAGGGATTACGTCCTTGGGTTTCAATGTGGCATAAACCTCATCGTCCCCACTTAACCTACCACTAATCGTGCCTCCATTAACAAACGTTATTTTAACACGCATGAGTCTGTACTCCCTATCTAGTCAGCGAGAGGGTTGTTCAGCACATTCTGGATTTTATCATTCAGTCGTTTTTCAACGGCAGTAATTTTAATCTCCGTATCTGTCTGTAAACTCTCCCTACGATTGTCAAAACGTTCAGTCGCCTTGTCAATCATATCTTTGACTTTATCTTCCATTTCCCGATTCTGGTCTTCGATTCGATCCACATTCTTCTCCATCCGATTGAAGTCATCTCTCAGATCGTTCTTAATGCTTCTTGAGTAATCAATCGCTTCATCTAGTTTTGTTTCGATGACATTGTTTCGTGCTTCTATCTCTCCTACATCAATGTTCTGGATTATCTCCTTCATATCCATGTAGTCCTTATAGAATTCGAAACCGCCCCAAAGTGCACCACCCGCAGTGGACAGTGCCGTGAGAAGAACCATCATCTTCCCACCTTTGAAGGTCATTCCTCCAAACTCTACTTCTGCCATGTTTACTCCTCGTCATCGGCAAACTGCAAATTACGCAGTTGCGCGACCTCTGCCTGTAGTCGTTGTATCTCTAGTCTTCTTCGTTCGAGTTCGAGTTTATAGAGAGTGTTACAGTTCAGACGTTCTTTGGGTTTATCAAGCGGAATGGTTAGTTTCGCATAAACCCCAACATCTTTGACCAATCCATCAGGATTATATCCCGGTGGATTCTCATAAGCACCTCCGTAGAGACTGCTATAAGGTCCGTTCTGGTTTAGAATGCCAATCACGCCAAACTCAACGGTGGTAGCACCGCCGATAGCGTTCGCACATTCCAGTTGCCCAGCACGTACTCTGTCTTGCGCGTATGATCCGGGCGTATTAGGCAGTGCCAAGTTCAAAGAACTTGACTCACCAAATGCACGTTCACACGCTAACACCAATAACACTAATACTAATATTCTCATAAGTTTCATTTCACTTTCGAGCAAATCCTCGAAGCCATTATTGATCTAGTAGATCCGTCTTGGAGTGTCAGAGACTTAGTGCAAATATAAGTCACATCTCTTCTTCGACTCTCCTGAATATAGACATCAAATCTCTTTGTATCAAGATACTCTACATTAATTGTTTTCCCGCCTGAGACGATGAACGGAATCTTGTTCCACTCACTGTCATAGACGCCCACTCTATAATACCGAATATCATCTCGTTTATTGAACAATTTCATACTCGCTTTCAACACTCCCGATTGATGCGTTGTTTCCAACTTCGGGTATGTTGGAGTAAAATCGTGGGCAAGCAGGGCTTGCCCACTCATCATTGTCAATAAAAAGATAATGTATTTCATATGATTTTCCTTAAATGGCGATACACTCCGCAGTTACGACTGCTTGATATTGACCTCCCGGAAATGCCTTGTTGTATCCATAGTCTGCCTCTGACTCTATTTTGAACCACGTAGAACCAGCGATAGACAAGTCTACCTCAGTGACGTTATCATATTCAACTTTATTGGTATCGTAGGCAGACATCGAAGCGTCTGATACTTGGTCAACAGACGTGCTGCCAGTCCAAGTTACAGTGTCGCTCAGATTCGGGGATTCGGAAAAGGAAGTAGGATGAGTAATTCTTGCCATATAATAATCGGCTTGGATTACGTCATACCGTACAACCGGATGGACACCACCATCTGCCGTTGCCGTAGACAACGTTTCAGGTGATCCGTTTCCGTAAACTCCCGCAGTGTCTTGCGTTACGATGCACTTTGATTCCACAGTACCACTAATAGGAATCTCTTCCGCAAACGCACTAGCACAAAAGGTCAACGCTGCCGCCAATAATATAAAAGTTTTATTAAGCATCTCTGCTCTCCCTTTTTGGTTTGTTTACTTTTCATACTGTAGTCGGACCATCTCTGCGTGTCGGAGTTCCGACGCGAAAGATTGTCTCAATCCTCGTGTGTTCTTCGGTAGTTCTTTTCCAGAGGGTAAAGACCCGCCGGGAAGATCACCGCCGAACAGTTGAGTCTGGTAAGATATTGGCAGTGCCTTTAATGCCATTATCTGCGAATGAATAAGTTCTTGTTCTTCGGACATGGCGTCTTTAATCACCATGCCCAGTAATTGTTCTAATCGTTCATCTACCTCTTCTAATGCTTCTTTTGCTTTTTGTCTTGCCTTCTCTTTTTCGTCCTCATCTTGTGCTTTCATATTTGCTTTACGATCTAACTCGTCTTGCACTAAGTCATCATCCAACACATCATATAATTCTACTTCTGTCAATTCTATAACGAAAGGATCAACGTATCCGGGACACTGTGGATTTGACTGTGGATCAAAACAAGGGTCATACTTGTATGTGTAAAACACCTCCGCGTTTTTCACCGTGCCGAACCCTTCCACCTCAATCGAACCCGGACCCCAGTAGGATATATCGACGAAATCTACGGGGACTGCTTTGTTAATTGAGTTGCCGGGTATGCCCGACCAATCATCCGACGATCTAAAAATGTATCCCGGACCACGTGCATTCTCGTTCTGAACGTGAACGATCATATCGTCATCAGGATTCTTCTCAGTTGTATAACGGTACACAACGTTGCTGACCTGTAGTCCTGCTTGTTGAGGCAGCACGTTGGTCATCACCCAGTTCAAACCAAACTGAGCAGCGTTGTTAGTAGTTCCGTATTGAGTGCTAGTATCGAATTCGCTAGATAAGGAGTAACAAGAGTAAACCAGCAACACCAGCACCGCCAAGCAGCGTCTTAGTACCATCTTTCATCCCTTCCTTTTGTTTCATTCCGGGTTGTGCCTCTTCATTGGTAATCCATGCCGCTTTTGCTTGCTCACCGATAAGTCCGTCATACGGGCACGGTGTTCCTGCCATCATCATTGCATCGAAGACCCTTGGGTCTTGACACATAGTAGAAACTGCCGCAACCTTCATACCCATATCGTATAAGGTCTTGGACAATTTGAGTCGTTCGCAGTTCTCGTCAGTAACTTGCGTTCCTGTAGAGATACCTAGAATTTGTGTTTGAATAGCACCCGCTACACCAAATGTACACAAGTCCGAATTAGACGTGTTAATAGTCGGCGTAATAGCAGACGCTGGGGGTGACTTCAATGTAGTAGTCGAAGTCGTTGTTGAATTCACATTGCTGTCTGTGATAGATTCAGTCCTTATTGTGTCATCATTTGTTGGAGTCACTTCTTCCGCAAATGTCACACTCACACAGAAAGCCATAACAAAGAATAGTAAATATCGCATTACTAATATCCTAAGTTATAATGTCAATGTTATTTATAAGATTTAGTCTTCAACCCACGTTAAAGACAGAGCAACTCTGCTAATTGCAGCAGACGCGAATACCATTGCTGAAATATTGTGATTGGGAGGAATTGCTATTCTAAGATCTGTTAGATCTACGCTACTGTTACCGCCTCCCGGAACGTCTATAATATAAACAGGAAGATTGTTTCCTAATGTCACTGAACCAGTAGTAGTTGAAAAATAAACAGAAGAGAATTCATCAGATTGTGTGGTGTATTGAAGTGATGGTAATCCATTAAAATCATAAAAGAGAAGAACTGTTACTGGCACCGTAGATGCTGTGGTAAATGAAGCATTAATGTTTTTAAGTAAAACTTCTCGGGTGTTAATCTTTCCACCATACACCAGACGATTATGAATAGTCAATGCATGATGATAAGTGCCAGATCCCAAATTAGGACTAGGATTATAAGAAATATTGGCTGCGACAGGAAGTTTGGTGTTCTGAATCAGACCTTCAATTCCACCCATTATTGATGCACCCTCAACAACAACGTTCGTTCCGCTACCGCCTAGACTAGCAGCAACGTATCCGATTTTCAAAGAAGGATTGTCAATATGTACATCAATATTTTGATTAGAGTAATGAATATGATGAAAGAAAATCATATCACCATTTAATGGATTCTCAATCGCAAATCTCAACTCGCCAGCACCCAACCAACGAAAGTTAATCTGAAAAACATTCAGTTTAGTGGGATCAATATTAACAGTAGAAGGACCATCACCGTCCAAGGTATCAATATTAAAATTTTGTTGAGGAATCCAAGTGTCTGTGTGGGCAACACCTGCCTGTGGATTTGTTACTGTGGCAGTAACACCTGTACCACCTGTATCAGCAAAATCGAATGCACCTGCTTTAGGACCAACTGCGGTTGCCAAAAAACATACTTTGGTGCCAGAATACTCTACAATCCAGTCAGCATTTCCAGAAAATGCTGCAGCAATCTTGCGTGCCACAGTAGCAATAGTATCCGCAGCAGTAACAGCAACCACAGTAGCAACATCATCTAACGTAATGGTGATGTTTCCTGTTACAGTGGCTGCAGCAGTAATGGTAAAATTAGAGATGTATGCTTTACCGCCGTTCTGTAAAAGAACACCGAACTGTGCGCCGTTATACCCTACTTGTAATGCTTGTTCTTGCGTAAAGAATCCAGCACGTTGAGTATATCCAGCAACGCCGGGTGAGAACTTGGCAGTAAATCGTGCGACAGCACCTTGACCCGGACGATAACGAACAGCACGAGACGAACGAATGACACCATACCCACCAATTGATGTTCCTGTAGAACATTGCATCAACGTTCCGGTGGTTGTGGCGGCACCTCCTGTAGCAGTATATGTCTCAAACTGTCTTGGATCTAATCCATACAATCCATCTAGTTGTAGTACAGGAGTGAGGGGAACGGCAATCGGTTCTCCAAACGCAGATTTAGACGTAGCACCAGATGAGATAATATTTCCATATTGATCTGCCTGCATCTGAACTTCATATAAGGTATTGTTGTTACTTAATAAAGTCTGTTTATTTACGTCTAACTGTGCCATTTATCTAATCTTTCTTTTTACCACCTACTGCATCTGCCGCAAAGAATGCTGATACTAATACAGCAATTGAAGCAAAATAAGTAGGAGCGATATCGGCAATCAAGTTTGCTGCCGTATCTAAACCAAATGCAGAAGTCAAAAAGATACCGAAAGGATACAACAAAAGTCCTATCAGTGAAAACCATGCCATCTTACGAATGGCATCGCGTTGTGCATCTTGATCTTCCAGTGCTTTTCTTTTAAATTCCAAATGCATATCCCATTCTTCTTGTGAGATATGCCCATCACCATTAGCGTCGATTTCTTTTGCTACATCAGCGTCAATAGTGTGTTCGGACATGTTTTACTCCTCGTGTTCTGAATGTTCGTCTATTCCATAATGATGAGTAACTTCGCTTTCTGATAGTTCACGCTCTACTGAAGGTGCTTCGTGTAGAGTTTGAGGTGCTGGAGCAGGTGCTGGTGCTGGTGCAGCATCTTCATGCTTCGCTGCCCACCAAGCAGCAATCTGTGCTTCAGTCATTTTTTGTGCTTTGAGTAACTCGCCTGTGCGAGGATGTACCCATCCCTTAGATGTAGGATGAGCATCTTTTAGTTGATTTGCCATTATTACGCTCCTTGCTTAACGGGTTTAGTGTCGCCGTTACTTAACTTATCTGCCGAACTACGTGCAGGAGATTGCTTTCCTGATTTGCCAGCAGCAGCAGTTTTTTCTGCATCTTTAACTGCATCTGCTTTAACTTCTGCGTTATCATAGTCATGCTGTCCTGCAAAATCTTTTGCTGCTTGAGGTTGAAGACCTAATTGGTCATCTTTGTATTTACCGTCAGATCCTTGTTGTGCTTTTTCCCACATTTGTTGAAGTGCAGCACGAGTACCATGAACAAAATGACTGTAGGTAGCGTTGACTTCTTGTTCAAATTCTGCTACAGTTTCTTCAGCAATAACTTCTTCTTCCTGTTCTACTTCCTCTTTGGGAACACAGTTAGGAACCATTCTGTCGCCTTTTTTCTTCATCCCCACTTGCTTATGTGAATCCCAACATGCTTCATCTTGTTCTTCAGATGATTCTTTCTTTGCCATCTTCTTGGCAGCATGAAGATGTGCTTCAGATTTGGTTACTTTGAGTGATTCAACAGCAACGTCGAACTCGATTCCATGCTCGAACATAACGTCATAGTGCGTGACGATGGCAGTACCGTCTTCTTGCTCTACAAGCGTGTGTTCACCGGGGATACATTCTCCAGCACCCCACTGCTCGTGTTGAACGTGAGTGGCACAGTCATGCTTCAATGCTTTCAGAACGTTTCCTGCGTCGATGTCCTTAGACTCTTCGATTTCGCACTCACATTCTTCGCATCCGCAGACTTCGCAACCATCTACATCTTCTTTCTTCATCGCATGCTTAGTAGTCTTGCGACGATTGTGAAGATACTCATCAGACTTATCAACATCTCCATCGTTGTCGATGTCCTTGTCCTTACGATCAGCATGTGATCCTTTGAGAGCATTATGATTGACAGGATCTAATTTTTTCTTTTCTACAACTTCCTGCCAAAGTTGTCCGAAACGTTCTATTTCTTTACGATCCATGTCGTACTCCTAAATTAACTTTATTAGTTCATTTATCAGTGCTGCTCCTACAGCAGCACCTACTCCCCACATAACTTTAGTAGATAAACCTACTTCTACACGCAGGGTCTGGATGCCTTCTTGCATGTCATCCATACGCTGAGAAATCTTATTAGACCTCTCGTGCATTTCTTCTCGACGAATCTCCAGTGCTTCCACTTTCGTGTGAATCACCGCTTGTGTTGTCGCTAAATCGCTAACTTTGCCTACGATAGAATCGATTTTCTCTTCGATTCTCCCTAATCGTTGCACTTGAGTCTCTGCCATTAACAGTTCCACCTTCTCCTAGCTGCCTTTCCTCGTTCGCCTGTCCATCCTCTAGACCTTGCACAAAAAGACTTTCGTCTCTTTGCTGCTTTACTATCAGGATCTAATTTGCTTGGTTTTGTCGTAACCGCTGTTTGCAACTTAGATCCGGGATTCTTTCTGCGATATGCCGCAACACCCTTTTTAGTCAGTCCTGCACCTTTTGATACAGGTAACTTGTGTCCTTTCTTAACAGACAACCCTGATGCATCGTCTTCGCAAAAAAACTTAAACGATTTCATTTTGCATACTTTTTCTTAATCTTATCGTATGTGACACCAGAATCGATTGCCTTCTTGACCATTGCTTTTGCTTTGCCTTGGTCAACCTTATACTTCTTCATCACCATCTGAACCGCTTGGTTCATGTTCTGTGACTTAGCAATAGTGGTGAGAATATCCTTGATGTCCTGAATGGATGCTTCGTCAAGTGTTTCTTCACCAATCTTAACACCGGAATACTTACCCTTTCTGATGTCTTGAAAGGTCTTCACTGCTTTCTTCCTGTCTTTCTCTTTTGACGCATCAGATTGCTTTCGTGTAGTCTTGGTTCTCAGGATGGATGCTTCGTCAACTGACTCTTTGAACACATAGAAGACTCTACCAACTTGCTTAACACGTCCGCCCATTTCACGAGCAAACTTATCTGCTTGTTTACGATTCGCAAATGTCTTGTCGTATGCATCAGCACCACGAACTTTTGCTTCGTCAACTTCTTCTTTTTTATATTGATCAAGATAAGCAATAGCACCCTTCCTCAATTCTTTTTCCGATTTATTTTTGTTTGCAGGGTACTTTTTCATAATCGAAATAGTCTTTTTAATATCGTCTTCACGAGATCTTTCATCAAGTTCTACTTCTTCTTGTTTGTTCTTCCAAGCAGTGGCAGACATCGAGGTGCCTTTGGGATAGTCTTTGGTAGTCAAAGCACGTTGTTTGCTCATCTTTTTCTGAGAATCTTTGAACTTCTGAGCAGACATCGAGGTTCCCTTGGGATAATCACTGGTTTTAAGTGCCTCTTCTACTTTTTCTCTAAACATGCCTTTTCGTTTAGCATCACCAATCTTTTTCGCCAGTTGGTCACGATTCATTCGTCTATATTTTGACATACTCATCATAATATCGATGATTGCACTGTCCCTCTTGCCCTTTGCCTTTAACTCTTTGTAATCGGACACTATGCTTTCATCGACCTGCTCGACTTCCTCTTTGATGCTGTACGAATTGATGGTTGCGCCCATATCGCCCAATGCAAGGGTTGCGTCCTCTCCATTTCGACTATAAAGATGGAACTTCATTCCACCGGGTTTCTGAGGATCAACCATGTTGATCTTATCAACGTTGTACTTTGCACTGCGTGATTTACCCTTTACCATAAAAGTACGTTTATTGCTACGACTAACAGATGAACCATAATCAATTGTGATCATGGAACCTTTCTTCAACTTGTCAAAGTCTTTACGAGATACCTTAACCGCTTCGGTTATCTGCTTGTTTTCTCTTAGGTCAAAAAACGATTTCATTACATGCGATCTCTTACGTTACTAAAAGACTTGTTCTGTGAAGCAGACTTTTGTGCTTTCTGCTTTCGCTTTGCGGCAAGACGATCACGTGCTGCTTTGGCATCAGCATTAGAAATGCGAAAACCACCAGTATCGTGTTTCTCTTTATCCTTTGACATTGCACCTTCGCGCATTTCTCTAAATGTTTTCATCTCTGGTAGTCCTTTATGTTTAGTTGACGCAAAATCCTTAACATCTTTCTTTTTCATGCTCTTTGCTGCTTTCGCAACTTCTGGTGACGGTGCTTTCATATCGCCTTTCTGTACCGCTCGCACCATACCCATGAATCTTTGTTGACTCTTAGAAACAGACTTTTCAATCACAACCCGAAAACCGGATCTAGAATTGGGATCTCTTTCCAATCGTACCTTTTTACCCATTGCTTGAAGATACCCCATTACTTTCTTTTCCGAAGACTTTTCAATGGTTCCAACAGCAATAGTCTTTGCTAGGTTTTTAAACTTCCCCATGGGGACTTTTACTGTTGCTTCTTTAAATGATTTCATAGTATTTATTTATAATTTTTCTTGTGTTTAGTATAACCCTTCTTCGCTTCCTTCTTCTTATCTGGTTCTACTTTTGCCTTGTTGAATTTATGAGCAAACTTGGCAACGGGGTTTTTAGTAGATTCTTTTTTTGCAGTGGGGTCAGTTTTTATATTTTTTGCTCGCGCACGAGCAATACGAGCACGATCTAACATTTGATCGTACTTGCGTTTATCTACTTCTTTTTCTCTGTTAATTTTGTCTTTTACTGCTTTAACAGGGTCTACGTTTTCACGTTCCATCTTTTTGTGATGACGTTCAGCATGCTTAGTTGCTTCTGGTGTTCCCCATTCAGGTTGATCTTTATACCAGCGATCCGTACTCTTTTCAGATTTTTCGTGGATTATTCCTTCCAACCATTGACGAGTGATTCTTCCTTCATCTAATGCTACAATAACATAATTGGAACCCAAGCGGTAGATGTATCCGCTCTTATCTGATTCTAATACAGTAACTCGATCACCGGGTTCGAAAAGTTCTCCATTAATGTATTTTTCACGTGCCTCACTAACAGTTCCTAAGTCAACGTGTTGCTTAAACGATTTTGCTTCTTTCAGTCCCATGCCTACTCGAATATCGTTAAAAAGTTTGCGAGCATCGTTATTAGACATTTTCTGAGGAACACCTTGTGAAAATGTTGTGAAATCATTATTGGCAGCATTCTGGCGTTGTTTGCTGGCACTCATCCCTTCGACACCTTCGGCATCAGGATCACGCGCACCAGCGGAGACAATAGAGATCTTCTCGAAGTTATAGAACCCATGTCTGCCTTTGACACCGTTGTACTTGTTGAGCAGAGTCTCGAACTCAGTGATACGATCAGCACCCACTACCATAGTGACGCGCTTATATCCCTGTTCGAAAAGACCCGTTGCTGCATCGAAAACAGTCTTAACGTTCTTGCTGATTAGAATATTACGAGCATGTTTTGGAAACATTTTTCGAGCATGCTTCACCTTTTTCTCGTAGGTCAGTGGGTTCTTCTTCGGATCTGAAGACTGGGACAGGTACACCTTGTAAGGGTTACGTCCTGCTTTTCGGGACAGAACATCCATCAACTTACCGTGTCCGATAGTTGGTGGGTTCATGCGTCCAAATGTAAAAAATATCTCGCGTTCTTCCTCAACGAGATACTGTTTAAACGAAGGTATCATGCTGATCTTCTTTCTTTCTCTTTCTTACGAATATCGGGCATAAGTTTACGGGCAATCTTCGAAAGTCTGCCTTTCATCTTATCTAATTTCTTTTCTATTTCTTGCCGACGAGCAAAAGGCAATTCGTCCTTCGACTTTCCTTTTGCGTATTTTTTGAAGAGAACTCCGCGAGCAGCACGATTTGCTCGTTTCTGAAGACGATCTGTGTTTGCCATTCTTTTCGCAGCACGTCTACGACCCATGGCAATCTTTGCTTTATTCTTTTTCATCGCACGTGATTTAGCACGTCTTTGCTGAAAGTCGAGTGCTTCATCGGTGACTTCCTCACCGATACGACCACGATGTCTTTTGTGTGCGGCATAGTTCACAAGTTCGGGCATTCCCGGTTTGTACTCTACCGTCATGAAGTCTTTAAACGACAACATTTTTAACTCCTACTAGGTTTATCCCATCCCTTCAAAATATCAGGTGAAAAGTTGTTGTATGAAAATTCCATACGATCAACAAGTTTCACAGCGTCACCACCAAGTCTGTCAATTGCAACGTATCCTTCTGCTCCCGTTACTTTAAACCCTTTTTTGGTTTTCACGAAAGAATCGATACTTTGCAATCGATTAAGTTTATTTATAAGTTTTAATTTCGCAACTACGATTAATTTTTGTAATCGAAACATTTCTATTAGATTCACTTTATTCTTAAGCGAGAAAAACGAAAGGAGTTGGTTTCGCTTATCTCGTTGGGTTGCTTTTCCTGCAGCAGTTTTGCGTTTTGCTATTTCTTTGCCGTACTTTCCGTGGATCCATCGAATGAGTTTTTCAGTGTGTGCGACTTCATTTCCGATGACCTGTCCTTTTCTGACAAAGGTGTTGTTGTAGGTTTCAATGTGTTGGGCGAGTTCAGAATTTGACTCCAGTTGTCGTAACGTGCTACCTGAGATGCGATTAAAGAGTTTTCCAATTTCCGTAAGAGTTTCATTAACATCTTCTGTTTCCCTTTTTGTCATAGTAGCATTAGTCACATCTCGTAAAAATGCGTCTTGCGACCACACATTGTTTGATTTGTTAAGTCCGGCAACATTGACTCCATATGATGCTCGCATGGTTTCGAACGTGCTGCCTGTATATGTAGTGTGCCATACGATACCGATCTTGGCACGTTTGACAGGTGCTGCCTGTTCTTCGGGCACTGCGTAGACGATTGTGTTAGGGTGAAAGGTTGTGTATTTTTTACCATCAATGGTTTCACTGGATAGATCCCCACGACCAAACAAAAAGTCGCCCTGAATAACCCCTTTGATACCCAAAGCAGGTAGGTACTTCAGAGCGTCTTTAAGTTTGGAAGAAAGATCACCAGACGTGTCTGCGTCGATCTCTGCGGGGGTCTTATAGACCTTGGGATTTTTGTTGAAGATTCCCTTCTTAGCAACAAAGAACTGCCCGTCCCTTGGATCAGTCCCAGCAAAGATTGCTGGTGCTCCATCCCATTTGACTGATACTTTACCATCTTTTTTTCCAGCAAGCATGTCTCGCATATCTCGCAAGGCAAAGATTGCTTGGCGAGTACCATTAACACCACCATACAGCACCTTGTCCTCGATGTGAGTCATGTGCGTATTCTTTTGTTCTGTTAATGTGTCTGCGAATGATAACATTTTTAAAACTCAAAAGTATGTCATACTATTTATACGATTACGATATTTTTACGAAGTAACTCGACTGGTCTGCGTTAGATTGCGCATATCGAAACATTTTAGTTGTGAATTCATTTTTCTCTTTTACACTACCGTCTTCCAAAACGTCAAGAAAATTCATACAAAGTTTTTTACTGTTCTTCCAGTTGTATGTTGCTGCTTTGACTCTAGCAACAAAATCTCCTTCGGACAACAAATCTACACTAGGCATAGATTTGGCGTTGTGTTTTTTATATTGCTTATATAAATCTTTTTCAAAAGTACCTTGCCTTTCCATTGACTTAATGAGAGAAAGGTAGGATTTCTCGTTGTCATAAGGTCCGTAAATTCCTTTTCCAAACACTTCTTGACAATAAAACTCTACGTTACCACCACCGATCTTACCCCCGGCAGCTTCGCCTCCTTTGATCTCTCCCTGCCATGACGTTTCGCCACCAAAGGTTCGGAACTGAACCTGTCCTTCACTGGTGGTGAGATAGATGTCTTGGGAACTAAAGAAGTCTCCTGTCCTACCGTAGGTAAAATACGTAAGAGTGTATTTCTGTTTCCGTTCAGTCAGTTTAGGTGCGTTGTATTCAGTATAGGTTGCTTGGGTTGCCTTGGCACCAACTTTCTTGAGAGATATTCCAAGCAGTTCTCCAGACTGAGCGAGTCGATAAACTTCGGCGTTGAGTTCTCCCCAACTGGAGGTGAAATTTTCGAGAGGTTTCTCATTTTTGTCGAAAGTAGATGCCCAAATGTCACCGGGGTTCCACTTGTCTTCGGAGAAAGATCCGGGTGCTTGAGGTTTTTCCTGCTTTCGATCAAGTTTCTGCACCGTTTTCTTGGCGGCATAAACGTTGTTCATAAACTTAGACCCACGGTGAAAGTAAACCTTACCGTTCTTGGTCATCTTGCGTCCGTATTGTTCCCAGAGTTTGTTGGCGGTTTTCAGATATACATCTGTTTCGATCCAAATTTTTGGTCCGTTCTTTAAACCGTCTGCTAAGCTAACCGTAGCATCTACCCAATCAGTAGCACTTTCTAATTCTTTGTCTGAGATAGACTTGACTTTCTTTTTTGCAACGTTGAATACGTATGAGCAGTAATAGCACTGAAGAGATTCTGTGTACTTGGTGTCTTCTGCACCACCACCTGAACCAGAACCACCACCAAAATCTTTGTCCTTAAAGATCTTAGTCAGTGGAACAGTTTCTACACCTTTTTTGGTTTTATAGGTGAAGAGTTTAGTTTTCTTGTCGTAAGCGACACCTTCAACCTCCTCTCCGTTTTTTGTTTTTCCCAGAACAAACTTCTTACCATCACGAATTTTAAGTGCAAAAATATCCTCACGTTCGTTCCCTGCATAGGGTCCAGAACTTGCGGATTTTAAGATCTCTCTGTTAGATAGTGCGCCCATATTAGTATTTAGGGTAGTCTGCGGGATCCTCTTGTTTTAGTGATTCTATTCTGTCAATAATATCTTGCTTCTGTTTGTCAGTATAATACGCCCAGTCTTCAATTTCAATAAGCATTCTTTTGCATCCGATGCAGAACTGATTCCAAGTAGGATCAAGGACGCAGACTCCGATGCAAGGTGAACGTACTGTCATGCACTAATTCCGTTTTGTAAAAACACAAAATTCAATGTGATTCTTTCGTCAACGTTAGAATAAAAGTCGTGTAGATGGTGTGCCTTATTATAAAAACCAACGGCACGATTCTGTTTCCATTCTATTTCTCTCACAAATTTTTCACCGTCATAGATTCTTGTCCCACAACTACCGTACTCTGGTTCCAAGTATAACACAAGAGAAAAGAATTTGGAAGGGGTGTCTTTGTGGACCTCCCACTCAAAGTTTTTGCCTAATGACTGATACTCAACAAAAACTTTTTTATTATGCAGATCAGCAAACTCATCGTATGTGTTGAGATTCTGTTTAACTTTGTTTGATAATAACTGTCGCAGTTCAGGAAACGTGTGTTCCGCAGGGGAATCTTCATACGAAAATGCTTTACCGATGGGAACACGACAACGTTCACCTTCGGTAGTGCACTTAGGGAAAAAATATAAGATGTCTTTGAAGAGTGCTAAATCTCTAGCACCAAAAAAATCGTCGAAGACATAGTACTCCCACGGTTCTACAAACTTTTCCATTCAACGCTCCATCGCCACCTTAAGAAGGTGAAACTAATACAGCGATAATAATCTTCCCTAGCATACAACAATGCAGGAGTCAGCATAATTTCACCATACTGGTGATACATATCATCAAAATCAAACTTCATTTTCATCGTCCTTTACAATGACCTCAAAATCTGGCATTTCTTCGAACGCTACTTTCATAGAATTCAAAACGTCTCTTGCTCCTGCTTCTCTGCCCATATACCAAGCAATGGCAGTGGGCAGAAGAATCAAAAGAGTTATTTCTAAGGGACTAAAAAGCATCGTGATCTAATCTTTCATGGTTACCATTATTTAGGTCCATGGTAGCAAAAATCTGTCGAAACAAAGTACCTTCACGGTAGATTTCAGCAATAGGATAACCTTCTGTGGTTCGACCCATATCAACAAAGCACTTTTTTCCAAGAGATTCCTCACACGAAGCAATCGCTACGGAATCTCGTCGAATCTCATCCCAGATCGTCAAAAGATCACCGTCTGCGGGATGCACTGAGACTGAGATATCATCAGGACAAGCAACACGATCAACAACAACTAAACCTTCTTTAGGCATTTACAACTCCTTCTCCATTACAAGTGGGACAAACAACTTGGGTGGGTTGGTCCTCTGCAGTCGTTAGCAATTTACGTCCCGCGCCACCCATGTCGTATGCGAGGAAGGTCATATGTCCAAATCGAACTTTATCACCTTCGTTTACCTCATCGTTGGGATCAATACCCAACTCTTTTATTTTAGCAAGAATTTGGTCTTCAGTCAAATAATGTAAACAATTATTTGCGATTACTTCTATCTTCTTCATCGGTTCCTTTTAGATAAGTTACTCTGTGACCATCTCGTATATGTCCACCTTCAAGACACTTACCACATTGAGATCCAACCTTTTCTAATAGAAAGTGGTTGTCGTCAAGCATCTTTTCAGTGATAGCATTGCACACACAAACGTACACTTAGTGGACCACATCCATGTTAGGAACCTTTGCTAATTTTAGAACGTTATCAACGTACCAATCAAAGAACGTAGCAGGACCCCAAGTATCGGCAGCACCCGTATCGAAATACGCATCGTGAATTGCCAATCCAACTTTGTCTGCGACATCGTCGCGTCCATCTTGGGTCAGGTACCAACCATCCGGTAAGGTGTGGTCAGCAAGAGCACCAAGGTCAAGGTTGTTCATATCCAACAACGGTTGAACAAAGTAGTCAAAAAAATCATTACCATCCATTATAAAATCTCCTCATTATCAATTTCTCGTGCTTCTTCTAAGATCTCAACTGCCTGTTCGACGGTGAAACCTTCCTCAGTCAATCGCTGAACAAACTCAAAGTTAGCGGGAAAGCCGGGATAACCTGCATCACCATACTCTTGAACAATCTTACCAATTTCGTAGTTTAGAATTTCCATTACGCTGCCTCCAGTATATCACGAACACGTTCACGGTCAACAGAGTCCCCATCGCCCCACTCGAAGAAGTTTTGAGGGTCACTGCACATCTTGATATAGTCCACGATGGCAACTTCGACTTTCTCAACGTTCAACCCTGCAATCGGATAGAGACCATCATAACCATAGAAAGACAAGACATAGTTTCGGAACTCCCGGAATGCGGGATTCTTACGCAGAGCGATAAAGTTAGTAATCATTACGCAACCTCCGCAAAAGCATCATCTTCAAGGAAAACACGAAGGTTGTGTTCAACCCCCATCTCATTAAGTGCATTTACATACTCACAAAGATTGCCAATGTCACCAGTATCAACAAACTCACCAGTGATCATATCAACTAAAATTCCCAAATCAATCTCCTTCATTTCCTTAATTACAAAGTAATTATCGCATGTTTTGAGAACATTGTCAACAGTTTTTTTAGATTATTTTGGAATAAGCATATAACTAAAAGTTTGGTCGGGGTGGAGGGATTCGAACCCCCGAAACCCCTCGCTCCCAAAGCGAGTGCTCTACCAGACTGAGCTACACCCCGAGATGACAGACTTGGCATACCTCTCGTCAGAGTGCCCTGTGGTTGTATTGGGTTGCGCCTGTCAGACTTCCCTCACCCGCTGTCAGAGTCGAACGGGATACTCGTGCACATGGTGCAGGGGGTTGGATTCGAACCAACGTAGCTCTCGCGTCAGATTTACAGTCTGATGGTTTTAACCACTCACCCACCCCTGCTAAGGTTTGTTACAAACTCTGGTGCCCACTCTAGCAAAGCACCATTGTGTGTAAACGCAATTCCCATTGCAGTAATTGCTCGCGTAGTTTCCTGTCTCCAGTTGACCCAGAACTGAGGATCGTGTTCCATAATGCTGCCGTGATTGTGGTACATATCACAGAACTTAATCACTTTGACAGGAATTGGTGCCAGTGCCAACTTGCCGTTGTAGATTTCTTTCCTAACACTTCTGTTACCAGCGTAAGCAGGTGGTTTTGTGAGGAAATAAACATATCTAGCGACTTCCTCGCCAGCGATCTCAATCAGTTCCTCAAACGTAGCGTCAGTGTCCTCTACAACGTCATGAAGGAGTGCTGCAGCAACGACTTCGTCTGGTGCCTCCGTGTTAAGCATGGTCTTGTAGAAGTCCTGTACACGCTCTGCGACTGCCTCACAATGCGTGAAGTAAGGTTCTCCGGTATACTTCCGGGTTTGTCCAACGTGCTTCATTGCACCCCAGACTTTGGCGTGTTCTACTAGTGCGCCCATAACAACTCCGTTAAAAATTCTTCCATCTCAAATGCTTCCTGTTCCCATGGTTGCTGGCGATACTTGATCTTAAGACCACCACGGGGACCATAGGGAACCTTCTGACCCTTCCACCGGGTCATCGTTGCGTTTAACTCACGTCGAACATACTGTCGAACGTGGGTCAACTCGTGAGCAATCGTCGCTGCGATCTCACGAGGAGTCTGCTGACGAAACTCACCGTCAATGACAATCTTGCCTACCTCGACAATGAACTCGTCTTCGTGGTCACCCTGATAAGCGTACCCGAACACACCCTGTCCACAAGCAATTGCAAACTTGATGTGGATATCGATCTCACGCTTGGTGAACTCACGTGGAAACAACTCAGCAATCACCTCTTCAGCAAACTGCTCGTATGCTTTGCGATTCTTGATGCGTCCGTGAAAGTGCAAATTGATCATGTCATCTCCTCAGTTACAAGGTAATTATCGCAAATTTGGAGGCAAGAGTCAAGCGGTAAGTCATTGATTTTAAAGGGGAAAACGAAAGCAAAAAACCCTAATAAAATCAACGACTTACCGCGACCCAAAAAGTGGAGATATAATGGAAGTTTAATTAAAAACCTCAACTATCTCCACTACTTCGCTTGCCGGGGCAGGAGAACGAATCCCTAGCAAGTCTTCGGGGATCAAGTCATTGAGAGAGTTATCTTCACCCCGAGTCCACTTTAAACCAACATACACGCGGTATTGCTGTGCCTGAGTCACAAACACTTCCTGCTTCCACATCTCATAACCTGAGATATTGATGTTGGACACCTTGTTTGTCACCAGAGAACCAGTCTCTGTGACCAGAGAGGCAGATGTTTCTGACCCCTGTTCTTGCGCAGCATACTCCGTGGTCTTGTTCACATACGAGCGAACCTGATCAGCAAGATCTGCTTTTGCCTGCATCGTTGCCTTGTCGATTGCGATCTGCAAACTAGCAGACACTGCAGAACCGACACCAAAAATGTACCCGTTCCGTTTCTTGAACAGTAGACCCTCAGTCTTTTTCTGTTCGTCGATGAACCATCCGGGAACCGTGCTGAGAACATTCTTCTCTGTCGATTCTTGTTTCACTTTATAGTTGCTCGCGCAACCCGTTAATAAAATTAACGCCATAATTAATAATGTTTTCATAACATTTCCTAGTCTAGTTTGGAAAGAATTGCGATCAGAGTCGAGTAGGTTGCTACCTGTATGATCGCAGACTTTAATTCAGGATCCATCTGTTTGTCGCCTTCTATCACTGTCTCTTCACAGACCTCGACCTTTTCCTTCGAGATGATCTTACCATCCTTCTCGATGGTAGTGGTCACATACTCACACTTTGGTCCGATGGTCTTGGGGTCTGCTGCCACATCAACCCCGCAGAGCATGAAGATGCAGAAGATGACTATCTTACCTAAATGGTACCTATCTCTTGCTAACATTGATCTTGCCCTCGTATGATGATGGATAGATTACACGACCATTGATATACCCACGGATCAGGCGATCATTCTGACGCAAGACCATGGTCACATCAGGACGATCACCGTGCTCGATGATCTCGTCCATCAGGTCATCCGCATCATCTACAGACGATGCTGTCATCTCGATTCGCTCACCATCTTTGATTGCTTCGATGGTGAATCGAGTGAACTCTTCGAAGAGATTTTCTTCTTGTTCGAGGTGTTCTCGAACGATCTCGTTACAAACTGCAAGAGGGACATCTTTGACCCTCATTTCGAGGGTCTGTTCTTTGATGAGTTTCTTATAGTTTGCCGGGATTTCTTTATGTGATGCGTACATTACGCTGCCTCCGCAAATTCTACTGCTGAATTGATTGCTCGTAACTTCTTTGCTTGGTTCGCACCGAACCATGCACTGGTCATACGAGCGTCTGATGAACGTCCCAACTGGTGGTCAGTCATATAGGTGACTGCGTTCAGTGCGTTCCACCACGTGCCGGGGAACAACTCTGCTCCGGGTTGCGTATCGATAACCTCAAGGGTTCGCTTCGCAGTGGTAGACAAATCTTTCTGCTCAGTCACAACTTTTCGCTTGGTGTTAGCAGCGGGGAACACGTTGTTCAAGAACGTGATCAGATTGTCTTGCGTGTATCGCTTAGTCGCAAGGAAGTTTGCTGCATCTTTATACTGCTCGAACTTCTCGTGAGCAATACCAAGCGTTTCTTTTACTGCTTCAGGGTTGAACACTCGACGGTGATTAACAACTGCTTCGTTAACAGACTCCATGTTCATAGACATGTTGAGTGTGTTGTTGCAGACAACACGCACTGGAGTCATACGAATGTTCGCAGACTTACCATAGATATGTGGGTTGCTGAACAGCATGTAGTTGTCAACCTGATCCTTACCAAGGACATCGAAAGACTCCTTGATCTTAGCAAGTACCCAGACGATCTTGCCACCCTGCAAAGAACCTGCAGTGTGCATTTCCATGTCACCAGCAAGGCAGAACTCGTTGAAGAAGTTAAATGCTTCATCGTTCTGAATGGGTTCCCAGTTCTCACCTACAGAAGGTGCGAGGATCGTGTTGTCAGATTCACGAATCAAAGCCTGAGTACCAGTCTGGATCATCTCACCGTCATAGATAGCAACGGTTGGAACTTTGGTTACTTTCCAGTCAACTCCTGCTTTCTGCATCATCTGCATGGGAGCAAGATCGGCAGACACTTTCTCACCGAGTCCGTGCCAAGGAACCTCACCCGCATACGCCATTGTTTCTACATTATGGGACATTTGTCACTCCATTTCTCATTAATTAAAAACATATTTTACTAAATTTTTTATGTTTCGTCAACACTTTTTTTAGATTATTTTGGAATATGCTTAGAGCTTTTTAATCTAAGTGTTCTGGTTTCCATATAGGTTTGAGGTCTAAGATCTCATTGAATCGTTGGGTAAACGGTTCGATATATTCAGGCGGGGGTACTGCGTTACACTTATCACAAGGGGTCAGAGACCTGTCTCCTTTTAAGAGTCTCCATCGATATTCATTCATTTTAGGGTTACGCCACATGTGGTCTGAAATGCTGATGTCTTGAATATTACCAAAGTCTTCACCGAAATTATTTTCTAACGGATTGCCCCAGTCATTACAGCAAATTCTCCAAGTCCCATCCCAATCTAGATAGATTACATCAAAGGGTTTGTGGCAAATTACATCATGAGTTTCTTCGAGAGACTTCAAAGGGATTACGTTATCTGGAATAGATCCAGCACGGTTGTTATAATAAACTTTAGTCTCACCACGACTGATAGTTTTTCTAACTTCTACTTTCGGTTCATTCCTTCCAGTGACTCCACGATCCTGAACTAAAACGTTTGGATATTTTTTCAGTTGTTCTTGAATATCAAGGTACTCAGGATAGGTTCTATCTGAATAGCAATTGAAATTAATCGAAGTAAAAGTTTTGTAATATTCCGGAATCCAGTCTTCCCACTTACGTCCATTGGTGTGGATTTGTAGTCCTATCCCCCATCCAAATCTTTTCTTTAGCACTCTGTCATAAGCATGTAACTTATCAAGAAAAAGTTTGAACTGAGGGTGTAGTGTGGGTTCTCCTCTGCCGATCAAAAGAATCTGCATTTTCGCATGATGTTCTGCAGTGAACTCCATGTGACTGTCAAGAAACAGATCAAACATTTCCTCGCTCATGTGCAAATTACGATTCGGATAGTCATGCGCACGAGGACAAAAGTCGCAACGTAAATTGCACAGTTCTGTTAAGTTTAGTTCAATCCGGATAGGATGAAAAGGAAATTGTTTTACAAGATCCGTATTCTTCATTTAATCATCGCAGAAATTTCAGTGGCATATTCCTTATTGGTTACAGGAACAGCGTTAGATTTGTGGAGAGTGGCAATTCCGATGACGTAGTCTCCGGTGTATCTTGGAGATTCTTTTTTGTCTCCTCTCGCCTTTGTTGGAGCAACCACGCACGATGGGAAGCGTTTTGCCTCTGCCGCACGTTCGATTGCATACGTAGTTTTTGGTTTGTACTCTTTGAACTTAGGCGGCGTATACTTGGCACAGACTTCTCCTTTTGGTTTACGAGATTTACGTTTGCGACCATTGAGATCGTAGCGAGAATTAGTATGTATAATCATTACAAACTCCAACTAATTTCAATTCGTGAATCACCGGAACCACTCCAGTTCACCGTACATCCACATTCTTCTATCAATGGTATCACATCTTTAAAGTTTTTACAACCTTCTTCGGAACCATCAAAGCAAAACAGCGAAGAGTCCTGCTGTTCGGGATAGTTACAAACGAAACCGCCTACCGATGTGTCATATTCATCAGGGTCCACATCTCCAAAGTCATCGTACCCAGTTCCGTTGCAGTAAGAACAATCTTCATCATTATCAATGTCGTAGCCTTCACCGTCACATTCTCCACACTCTTCTTCGCTACCTTCGACCTCACAATCCTGCGAGTGATTGAACAATACCTTAGACATGTCTTTCGGTGGTTCCGGTAACCAAGATAACTCACCCCACGCACACGTTTGACAACACGGGAGGTTCCAAGCAACGAACCAACCTTCTGCAGTTAGTCGTTCTTGCATCTTACGAAATCCGTTCATACCCACTCTTCTGTTTCAGCATTCCACTCAAAAGACCAATCATACCGACCATCTTCTTTAAGAGGAGGCATCTTCTTGGGCAAGGGTTTCAACATTGTTTCAAACGTTGGCATGGGTTTACGATAGCGATCAATCAAAGACTCTGCTTGTTTCTCAAACCCACGAGCGACCAAAACGTTCCTCACGTAGTTGATCTCATCAGCGTGAACAAGACCTCGCTCGTATGCACGAGAGTCATCTGCCATCTGAAAGTACCAGTCGTGAGTAGCACACAACTTCTTAAGATGACTCAGGATATCCAGCGTGTGAGTCTTGGGAGTGATTTCAGTTAATAACATTACTTTCTCCTTATGCATACCAGCTTCGGTAAAATTCTTTGCCTTCTTCGGCAGGACTTGCGTGTTGACAATCGTTAATTTTGATACCACGACCAGTGATTCGCTTGGTGAATGCTTCACCAATGAAGTGATTCTTGACAGGGCGAACACGGTCACTCATATAACCTTCGCTACCTTCGATAGTCTCTAACGCAATCTCACGGAGAGTCACAGTAGCACCCTTCTTAGCAACAACCTGATACGCATCGACGTTGGTCTGTTCCCAACCCCAAGTAGCAACGAAGATGTCACCCTTCTTGACGTTCTCTTGCGCTTCTTTACGAGCAACAGCACGAGCAACCTTGCGTTCTTCTTTAAGAGCAGCAACCTCTCTGCGACCAGCAAGGAAACCTTCGACATACTGGTACATACGCTCGGCATTCTTGAAGCGATAACAGAACTCAACCTTGTAACCCATACGGGCACGTTTGGTCTCACGGATACAGGTAGCAACGGGACGCTCTGCGTCAAACGTCAACTTAAGACCTTCTGCAGCAAACTCTTTAATAAATTGTGCTTCCATAACTCACTCTCTCTCATTAATTTACAGGGTAATTATCTCACGAAAAATATGTTTTGTCAACACTTTTCTTAGACTATTTTGTTATATCCTTATAACAATTCACACGCTTTTTTCCATGTCAGAGCATGGGTATCAGCAATGTGACCACGGATAACGGGAGCAGGACCACCATTCTTTTCTATATGGAAAGCGATACCGTTGGCAGTTCTGGCACGACCTACTAACTCGTCTTTAGCATAGAGGTGGAAAACTTCGCTTCCCCAATCAGTATAAGCACACACAACTCGATCAATCATTATACACCCTCCGCAATAATTTGACGACGGTGGATATACGCTTGTCGTCCACCAACCATAACAGCAACTACGTCACCACGATCTTCAACGACCACACCTTCGTCTTCAAAATGCATCGCACCGTAAACGTATCGAATCTTACAACCAACTAAGTTTTCCATCTCTATCTCCTTAATTACAAAGTAATTATCTCATAGGAGATGCGCAAATGTCAACAGATTTTTGAGGAATTATAGGAATACATTATATTCCTATTTTTCAACAATCAATACCGATTTAAGGTACCAAAGGTCTGTTTGATTCCTAAAAAGATTCATATGCATATGGGCAACGTCGTCTTTAATTCCTTTAGGGTTATCAATAAGATATTTTATTAGGGAGGGGTTACCAGTCTTGCCTTCTAACCGAACTTTGGAGAAGTCTTCGCAGAGGATTTTTAATCCATCAATCGTAAACCTCCAGTTGTCTTCTGGTTCAAGATGGACTTGATACATGAAGGGAGACGAAACGATAGCGATGCCACCGGGTTTGAGGACCCGGTGTACTTCCTTCATCACTATCCAAGGTTTGCGGACGTGTTCTAAAACTTGGTTCACTATAACCGCACTAAACGTATTGTCTTTATGCGGAAGATTATGAGCATCTGTTTGAGGATAAACGGTGCCTTGCCATAATTTGAAAAAAGGTTTCCATTCTGGCGTGTTGCCGCTGATCTCTAACACGCTTTCATTAGGGTATTTCTCTTTTCTAAGAAATCCCCCAACCAATTCATGCAGTTCCGTGCGGGTTGCTCTATGATGCGCTGCCATTAGTCTGCGTTCAAATCAGTAAGGGGATTACCGGGATGACCCTCAATGGCGGGGCGATCTAATGCGCGTCCTTGTGTGCGTCGAACGATGTCGTTACCGTCAAATTCTGCCCAATACAACTCGAATGCTACACCATCATCCACACCCACGAACTGGTGCCACTTGCCGGGAGCTACCTTGTAGTAATCTCCTGCTCGCAAAACCGTTTGATCGCACAGCATGTTGGGTCTGTGGTCTGACGGTTCTTCTTGCCACGTCTTAACCAAAAGAGTACCCGACTCAACGAAGAATCCATTCCACTTGGTCTTGTGGTAGTGTTCGCTACAACAATGGTTTGCTTTAAACTCAATCCGATGAAACTCGAACGAGGGGGTGTGCTCGATTAGTTGGGTATTACCCCAGATTTTACCGCTCTTCATTGCTATCTTCCTTTAATTGTAAATACACATCTTCTAGAATGTCTGTCAATCTTAGATCTTTTTCTTCGCAGTGTGTTACCAAGGACATTACAGCATTGAAAAGGTTACTGTAATGTCCCGGATATTTTTGTTTACGCATTAAGATCTGGATGCGAGAGAACATGACATCTGCACATCCTCTTGCTTCTCCGTTCCACTTATCGTTCATGCTGCTTCTGTCCTCGCATGTCCTAGACAGTAGTTCAGCACATTCTCTGGCGAAGAGATTTCATAAGGGTCGTCCTCTGCGTTATCGCGCATGCTTGCTTCAGGAAAAACTGCTTCAACTACACAATCATCAACAACCAATGCATAACGCCAACTGCGATAACCAAACCCAAGGTTGTCTTTATCAACCAACGCACCAACTGCTTTGGTGAAAGATCCGGATCCATCAGGAATTACCTCCACGTTCTCAAGGTTTTGACTTTTTGCCCATGCGTTCATTACGAAAGCATCGTTGACTGACAAGCAATAGATTGCGTCGATACCAGTCTTCTGAAATGCCTCAAACTTCTGCTCGTATCCCGGCAACTGAAACGTCGAACACGTAGGCGTGAACGCACCGGGAAGAGCAAACAAAACAACTCGTTTACCTTTAAAGTAATCGTCGGTAGTCAAGTCTTCCCATCGGTAAGGGTTGGGTCCTCCAACTGACTCGTCTCGCACTCGTGTGCGGAAGTTACATTCTGGTAGGGTATCACCTTTTCTAATCATAGTCTATTCCTCTTATAAAATGAAATGTATTGCGGCCACCTAAACATTCCGTTGCGGATCCTGCAATAAAACCACCCGTTGTAAGGTGCGTCAAGTTTAACATCCATGTTTAATTCTGTTTGTTGCATACTACTCTCCTTTTTTGAATTTTTATATATAAACACAACTTACTCTCTGCAAATTATGTACGAACAACTTATCTTAGAAAAATATTCTCCGGTAGTCGGATCCACTTATTACATTTATCGTCTATTTTGCGGTAGACTGTTTGCTTCAGATAGAAAACTTTATTCTGCAGAACTGCTCAGTGAGTTTGTTTGGTCTTAAACCAGCAGATATGAACGTTCCTTAATCCTCGATGAACCTTTGCCACTGAGTGTACCATGTCGGTATCGTAAATCAGGGATTTGCCAGACGTAATTTCCGGAACCACTACAGGTTTCTGCCATTGCCCGTCTTTGTCTAATCCCGGTATGGGTTCAAAAATCAATGACTCACCACCAAGAAGATTATCCGTTCTAATAAAGGTCACGATAGTTCTATCTGTCACACGGTTATCGTCTCGATGTGCTTTTGTAAACGAACCTACACCGTATCGTAGGAAGTAAGACGCATGTATCTTTCTGTTATAGTATCCTTCTAGAAGATCTCTATACCATCTGGGACCCGGATCGTTGCACTTCTGAAGACTAAACAAATTGTAATACTGATCGATGTTTTGGTATTGTAATTTTTGTTCGTACTCTCTAAGACGATGCAATTGCTCTTGCGACAATACTTTATCTACCGAATAACTCATCTTGTGGTTTCTCTATTCTTTGTGATGGGTAATAGATGTTTTCAGAAAGTATTTTAGCGATGTTCTTTTCGGGCGACTGTCCATCTACAGAACATTCGAAACTTCCATATCTTATGGAGCAAGGTGTATCAGATTTTTCTACAGAGTGTCTGATCCATCCCGGAAAATAAACTGCGTGTTTCTCCTTAATTTTTAAAGTTTTAGTTGTCGTTAAATTGTTTATGGACAGAGTAAAGGACACATACCTCGTTCCTTTGTCCATAAAAAGATAGGAAAGATACCTCATGAAATTAAACCCATCATTATCGGATGGACACATGAGTTTGCTATCTATTGTTTCTTCTGGTTTTAAGTCTTGGGTCCATTGATCAGTAAGATTAATTCGTTGATCCCAAGAATTTCCTATTTTTAGTAAAGTATCATCTATCAGATCAGAGTCAATGTCTGATAGATCTAACGTTACGACTTCGGAATGAAACAACGTGTGATAACGAGAACTGATTCTCATTTAATCGGGTCTTCCCTTATACCACCGAACAACGGTACTCGATCTAAAAGAACGCCAATCGTTTTTGTCTAATGACCAAACCACAAGATGATCATTGTCATCTTTCTGCTCTAAAATCTCAGGAACATTATGATTAGACAACTCTCGATTCAAAGTGCAAGGCATCACTCTTAGTTCGCCTGTATCGATCTTATTAAACTCTACAGTCACGATTCCTTCAAGTGCTGCTTTGGTGAAACCTTCCATATTCATTAGTAACTGTCCTCCCAGTTATCAGATTTATCCATCTCGTCGAAGAACTTACTCATTGCATCGACTCCATCTTCACGTTTAAGGTTTTGTGGAGTTACCCTAACGGGTGCTACCCCTTTACCTTGCTCTACCACATCCGAAATAAAATTGACAATAACATCTTTCATAGTCGTATTATTTCGAATACACCAGATATGGAACTCGTCGCGGAGTTCCTTCTCTATTGTTAGATTCATAAGAACGGTAGTACCTGAACCGCTCCCTTTGATACCTTTAGGCATTTTTCTTTCCTGTGTAATTAAATATTAAATACTTACGTATGATTGCGCACACAAAAAATACAGCAGTCAAAAAAGGTGCTGCTTCTATAGCAGTCATTCCATAATGAAATGCTATGCTCAAACATACAAAGTTTAATGTAAAATTAATCGGCGTTGCAGCAATGGTATCTATAACTGCAAATCTCATCCCTTTATTCATAATTAGTTATCAACAATTCCTTACGGTTCTTTTCATCAACACGATATATCTTACTCGAATGCATAGTATATGTCAAGTCCCATTCAACCTGAGTCCAGTCTTTGTATAGGTCTCGAATTTCCGCATTTGAATTATATGTAATCATAACTTTAGATTTCACTTCTGACATGTTTTTCTCAAACTCTACATGATCAAAAGTTAGATGGTGCTCACCTTTCTTACCATACAATCCAGACTTGATATCATAAGGGGGATCAGCAAATATAAACTCGCTTTCTGTACCATCTATAACTTCAGTGTAATCAAGATTAGTGATCAACCAATCTTTTATTTCTGGACCATACAATTTTAACTTTTGGATGTTGTTATAGGAAAAGTTTTGTTGACTTGCTTGCGCAGAGAATCCGCTCGACTCTCCTAGACCAGAAAAACTGCACTTGTTACACACGTAAAAAAGAACAGCAATCCGAAAAGGATCAGAGCATCCAGAGATTTCTTCTCTGCTTTCAAGAAAAAGGTTTCTATGTGCTTGCTTAGTGTCTTCATAACTTTCTGCGGAGACCTTGAGTTCTAGTATGCTGTTATATAGCATAATCGAGTTTTCTTGCAGTTGTTTCCAAAAGCAATACAAGTTATAGTATTTGTCATTGACCCATACAGGTACGTTATATCTACGAGAGATCTCAAGAGCACAAGACCCTCCACCAAGGAAGGGTTCTCTGTAACTCGTGAAGTCTGGAAGATTTCTAAAAAGTTTTTTAGTGGCACGAGATTTGCCACCGGGATATCTAAGGGGTGTCTTTAGTATCATCTATCTCAAGGGTAAACGTAAACGAACCCATCTCATAATTATCTAACACAGTTTTAGTTTCGCACAAAACAGCAACTAAGTCAACAAGTTCTTCTTCTGACATCTCATCGATCAGTTCATCCATGGCACGTTCCTCGATTCTTTTTTGACGATAGTCACAGAAACTAATTACATTACCCATTAGATCGCTCCTTCCTTGCTGCTTCGTTCCATTCTTCTGGCGTAACATCGTCAATGCTGGAAGGACACGTAGGGATATCTGGATAGAAATGCCCCGGTGCTTTTTTAACTTCGGTTTTATTTTCCTGATCATGAATATACAATTGAATCAATGCGTAATGCAAGATCTTCATTACATCCTTACGCCACTCATCGGTGTTGCCTTTCCTTCCGTATCGCTTTGCATACTTGATGACGTTACCCAAGCAAAACCCAGTACCATGACCAGAATCAATGATGATGTCAGTAGCCTGATACTTATCCGTTGCATAATGTTGGTCGTATGTTTTATCGACATATTTTTTAAACTCCTGAATCAGTTGATCTTCATTAAATTTGTAGTTCATTATCTTTCCCACCTGTAAAATTCATGTTGTCCAATTGTACCCGTGTATTCCATACCACGATCCTTGACCCACTTAGGTCTCACTTGAAGAGAGTGATAATGAGTCGCACCCTCAGTCATTCCTCTCCAGTTTCCTTTGTCGAAAACTTCTTCTGCCATCATATAAGATTCCATCCACGCATCAGGATCTCCGGGTTCATCGCTAACACCATCACAGAACCAAGAGAACTGACACATGTGTCTTTTAGGAACCATGTTACCTTTCCAGTTCTCAATCCACACGGTTTGCTTAACCACTTCACAGACTGTGTCGGGATAGTAGGAATCCTCAACACGATTCATAACTACATCAGCAACAGCAGCTTGTCCAGCAAAACTATCACCACGAGACTCATGATAGATATTGAGAGCAAGGCAATAACGTTCGTCAAGAAGGTGCTCCTCTTCAATCGTTGGTCCAGTTGCTGAGACAACAACTGATTCTGCAGATACTGTTTGTGTGCTATTTTCTGTTTCAATCGGTTGTTCTTTATTGTCATCTGGTTTACTAACTCCTATATAAACAGCGAAACCAAGCAACACGATTGTTAGAACAATTCCTATATCAGGGAGATTCGATCTCGTTAACCAGTTCATCTCTTAGCATCCTCGCCATTGCATCTTCATCATAATCTAAACCATTGTTACTGAACTTAAATGCCAAAGTCATTCTTCGACATCGGGTATAACATGTGTGCCAGCAGTGATGATCTGGTTCATCTTTTCTCCCGAAATAGTACCATCTACATTGCCATCCGGGTTTATCTTCTACGGTTACAACTTCGTCTTTTTGTTTGTCATAGTAACGAAAGAATCCGTCACCTGTTTCGCTCCACGTAAATAAAATTTGGTATGCGTTTGCATTCCAATTAGTGTGCCATCCAGTCAATCCATCTACAGGGTAGTGAACGAACAGAGCAGAAGATGCTGTACCGATTTCTGGTGGTAATTCATAACGTCCCCAGTTCCAGTATTTCATCCATTCAGGATCGTCTTCACGTCTCCCTGCAAGTCTTTCAACGGGGAATATCCTATATGTCTTAGGATAACCTATGTGCTCATTCCATCGGGGCAACATTCGCTCTCTTAAATATTCTTCAGAAGCGAACCATTCAACCCCTTTACCTCTCGCTTCTCCTACATTACATTCAATTTCAGGATTGTTGTAATCTGTAAGATCTACGTTTGACTTATCGCACAGATAGTGAAACTCGTTAATGACTCTGTCAAGTTTTTCTTGAATCAGAGGACTACGTATTGTTACTTCCATCAGTTAAACTTCAACTCTTTTACACGTTCAGTATTTATACGCTGCCCTGCAGATGAATGATCAAACACGGGTCCTGCGTCTTCGTCAATAAGTGTTTGCTCTCCTTGATCAACATCGAACAATCGCATCTTACTTCTATCAACACCAATGACAAATCGTTTGTTATGATTAGGATCGTTGTACCTGTTCTTCAATTGCTTGACCATCATCTGTCCAAGTTTCGTCAGTTCTTCATCAGCAACTAAAGCGATCATAAGATCTGCAGTCGCAGGCAAACCGAACGACTCTGAAGTGTCTTCGAGACCCGGATCAGAGTTACCATACCCAGAGCGGGTAGTCTGTGTAGCAGAAACAATTGGAAGATTAAACTCAACGGCAAGACCTCTCAGTTCCTCTGCAATCGCCTTGATATAAGTGTAGGAGTTAATCGATCCTCCCATAGACTTCATTCTAGAACTAGCACAGATATTCAGATAGTCGATGAAGATAATATCAGGAGAGAAATTTTTCTTCAAACGCAACTCGTTGAGCAATGCACGGAAATGCCCTGAGTGTGCCTGTCCAGTTGGATACTCTTTGATAATCAATTTGCCTTGAGTCTTAGCAGACAACTTGTGAACCTTCTCAAGGAAAGAGTCTTTAGGTATCGTGTCCAATTGATCAATAGCAACGTTCAAAAGATTAGCATCGATACGTTCAGCGATGCGTTCCTCTGCCATCTCCATAGTGATATACAGAACGTTCTTGTTTAGGGAAAGGCAACTAGCAGCGTGATGACACATAAAGAGACTTTTACCCACGCCTGTACCTGCCAGTGCGATATTCAGAGTCTTATTGGGGAGTCCACCTTTGGTGATCAGGTTTAGGTATTCCAGATCAAACGGAATACGCTCCTCATGCTCATGGTAAAAGTCATATCGCTCTTCAACATTCACTAAGTAGTCATGTCCAACATTAGTGTCAAAACTAACTGCTAGTGCCTTTTGTAAGAGATCAGGAATAGCATTCTTAGTCAACTTCTCGTTCTTACCATCAAGGATGTTGATCGACTCGAACACTGCGTTGTAGACTGCTCTTTCCTGACACCATTTCTCTGTCTCGTCGTATAACCAATCAAGGTTCTCTTCTTTAGGCGTGAAGATATCGGGGACGATATCTTGCACATGCCTCTCCATTTCTGGAGAAAGATTCATTGATTGAACGCCAAGCAGAAAAGATTCTTCACTAGGTAACTTGTTATACTTCGATACCAAGTCTACCAACAACAAGAACAACTTCGAATACACACCTTCGAAGTATTCCTTTTGAACAAACGGCATAACCTTACGCATGTAAGATTCATTCGTAATGACATTACGTAAAACAACTTTTTCAAAGTCAACTGTATTCATCTATACCTCAAATCTTGTTGTCTAATAATACACCACCGTTGTAACAAATGCAAGTCTTTTTTCTATAGCATAGAACTTGCCACCATCCTGTTTCTGCAGGAAACAGTGCTTTGTTTTTATGCAAAGAATAAACTTTATCGCAGTCAAACAAAGAACGTTTATGAATCATCATGTGGTCACTGTGATGATATTTGCCTTCATAAAATGTACTTTGTGTTGCGGGAGTAATATTTTCCCAACTAGGTGTTGAACTTCCATACAATTTTACATTGATACCAAGATGAAACTGATACCCATAACCTATGGACACATCTTCTTCGTAAGATTTTTCCATACTCTTTTGAAAATGATCAATGGATTCTTTCAGGTAAGATAGTTTAGAATCATATCTCACCCGAACAATCATGTCATACTCTTCTGGAATTGTTGACAGAAGATCTGCATGAGCAATGATTTGTTTCACTCGATTGTATGCTAGGTTTCGCCAGATGCCTACTAACTGATTGTGGTTTCTGATTCTACGAAAAGGCATATGTTGTTGAGTATCATATGCAACATAGTCTACTTTAGGTTCAGGAGTGAGAAGTACATTTTTTAACTTGGTTTTATCGTAGGTCTGTCCTTTCCATGTTTGATAAAAAATATCAGCGTTAGGAAAGGCAAGAGGTATACGATCAACGTTGTTGATGTAATTGAATCTAGGCAGTCCTGAAACTAAGACTGCAGTTTTCACTCTTCTTCTTTGTCCTTGAATGCAATCGAACCGTCTGCTATAGCACGTTCCATAATGTCTTCCAGAATTTCAGCGGCAAAATCCTGCAGCGGTTCGTAATCTTCAGTTAGAGTATCATCTGGACTAGAGACTAGAGCAAAATTAAAACTGAGATGATCACCGTCTTTATGTAACGCAACATTACCAAAAGCAATTACAGTTTCTGCAAACTCTCCTTCTAAGATACGGACGTGCCACGCCTGTTCGTTTGGGTTTTCTTCTACGGGTGTCAATTCGTAGTGTATACCTTCACTTACCTTGTCTAGGTTAATCATTTGCTACCTCAATTTCTAAATCCACTTCAGAATTGCTTTGACCAATCTGGTACATCTTTTCGATGATCTGCACAAACTCTTTATCGTCAAGGAGATCAAGCCAAAAAACAGCGTTCAGTTGACTCGCACGAAACTTTTGGTCTGGGTTGCTTGCCTTAGCATACCATCCATTAGATGGTTTGATAACATGTCCTGATGCTAGTGCCACTTCAAGTAGTCCACTATACTTGTCGATACCGCCTTCCCAAGATACAGTGATGGGGATCTTAGACTGTTCTTTCACAAAGCGAGACTTCTCAACCTTGATCACAAAGTCATAACCAGTGACTTCTTGACCAGTTTTGTTTTGTCTGCGTCCAATGATCCAGATATTATTAGCAGAGTAGTAGATGCCCGTACCCCCACCGACAACGTCTTTAGGGAACAAACCAATCTCCTTGTAGGTGTGATTGATTGCTAGAAGAGGGATGTTCTTCATAGACAAGTATGGAGTTACCATACGGAATAGTCCCTTCAGTGCTTTCGCACGTGACATGTCAGCGACAGACTTTTCGTCCAAGGCATCTTCTAACTCCTTCTTGGAGGCAAGGTTTCCGATAGAATCAATAACAACGATCACATCGTCTTCCTTGTCCAGTGCCTCCAATTGATTCACCAAATCGAACTTCAACTCCTCTACGTTGGAGATAGGAGTGTGCAACACACGTGAGGTGTCGATGCCGAATGTCTCAAAGTAAGACTGAGGTGAACCAAACTCTGAATCATAGAACAGCATAACCGCATCGGATTTAGCGGCGAGATAAGATGCTGCCATCTTCAGAGCGAAAGAAGTCTTGAAGTGCTTCGAGGGACCTGCGAGTACAGTGAGACCCGGCGTGATACCTCCGTCAAGTGACCCGGATAAGGCAACGTTGAGCATAGGCACATCAGTCTGGACAACTTCTTTCTCTTGGAAAAACTCTGAATGGTCCAACCTTTCGGTGAACTTGATCTTAGAGTTCTTCTGTAGTTTGTGCATCAATGACATAAATTAGTCCTTAAGATTTTTAATATTAATACATTCGTCAAGCAATGTCAACTTGTCTGTCATGCTTGCAAGAATTTTTACATCAGTGTTAGCAAACTCACCAGCAAAACTTTTTGCTTTCTTATAACTCACACCATCTTCAGTCTTTGCGCGAACGAAAGTAGGAATACTATTCAACACATCGTCTTTAATTGTACCGACTGCTTTCTTTACGGTGTTATAATTACCTACCTGTGACTCTTGCACGTAGTCATAGATCTGGTTCCAGTAAGTTTGCGTCACTGCTTTCAACCCTACTGATGCTGCTTTTGCAAGAGCAATGTCGATTGCAGTTCCAGCAACAATCTTTCTCTCAAAGACACTGCCGCCATTCATAAGTCGCAGATATGCAGGAGAAGACTTTGCGGTGCCTCCTACAAACGCAACGTCTGCTCGAAGAATGGCGTCGAGATTATCCTCCGATGCAACTTCGGGAGCATAAACAAATCGATCCGGATTTACGATTGCGAGAATTTTCTCGATAGTTGTATACGGAACAGTAGTTTTTAGCACGATAGATGCGCGAGTGTGCTTGGAGATCTTAGAACAAGCATCTACAATTTCAGCATCATCGAACAAATCGTCTTTGACAAGTTTAGCATCAAGACAAACAAACGCTATAGCATTGGTCTGGTCTGAAGTCATCTCATCAATGTCGGTATATTCAACCACGTTAACTACGTTACGTGAATTAGAACAAGCAAACATAACGTTGATGGATTTTGCGATACTGTTAGTACCTAACACACCAACTGTCATAGAGGTAGGAACTCCTGCTTGTTGCGGAATATTGACTGCAGAAGTGTCTAAGACTTCTGCCTTTTCTTCCTCATCAAAATCAATTTCAATTACATTATCGTCTGACATTTTTAGTCCTCATAAAGTTTTGTATATGTATTCGATTGCTCGATCTGCTTCTAGTTCCAATGGTCTATTATCATACCAGTTTCCGGTGTCGTTGTCAAGCTGCTTGCAAAGGTCTGCGATCTCACGTGCAGTGATGTCGTAATTATTTTTCAAAGCATTGCCAGCGGTAGCAACCATGATCTGATACATCTTATGATACCATCCGGTTTTAGAAATTGTTTGATACTCCTTCGCTAACTGCTTGGGAAAAAACTCACAGTCTTTATACGAAGACCATTTGTATTCCCGGTTCAGTTTAGACTTACGGTAAGCAAGGACTTCTTCTTTCATCGCTTCCGGTAGTCTATCTAGGAAAGTTTCTCCTGTAGTTTTTGTGTAGGGATATGCTTCCATCAACTCATAAGGATCGATATCTTTTCCGTCACTTTCAAAAAAGAAATTGAATGCGTCTGGGTATTGAGCAGGAACATAGTACATCCTAGACAAGTCTTTAGTCTGCTCGTCACCCATACCTTCAAATCTTTTGTTCAGAGCATACCAGAAATGAGGGATATCTTCTGCAGGAAGATTTACTGTGAGAGGAAAGACCAACCTAAATTTAGGATTGACAGGAGTGCTTGAAGCAGTGGAGTAACAAACGAATCGATATCCTCCGCATATTTGTTGTAGACTTTTATTAAGATCAGACATAATATCATAATCGTCAACATCCATACAGCACCAACTAGACCATTCCACAACATTTTTATTAGCGCGGGTAGAATGTTCAATATAACGAGCAGGACTAATGAGAGGACTACTATTGTTGCCACCTTTCTCTCCGGGTTTAGTTGATAAGTTTTTCAACATACGTACGAAATCTTCCCACGTGTCATACGACATGACACGATGAGTTTTGTTATCGAAAGTATTTTTGAATATTGTCACAGAATACATGGTAGTATTATGGCATATTTTTAAAAGGTTGTCAACTATTCAAAGAAAGCTTCTAGTCCGTTTTGCTCTTGGGGTTTCGTCTTTCTTCTCGTTGAACCACTATGTAGGGGTGGTTCATAGGTCGGAAAAACATCGGGGGGATTCTTTTTAATATGAATCTTTGCCCCATCAGGCAACTTACCATAAGTGTCTATGTGGTAATAATATATCTTATCGGTGTCTTTTTGGTAACCAACAATCCATGTCACGTTGTGTTCTTTATACAAAGATGTGTTACGATTTCCATCGGGTTCATATCTTGTAACGGTGGGTATTTGATTACCAGTAAAGGACTTGACTTGTACAGACTCATACTTACCCGCACCCCTATCGACCACTAGATCTACGATAGAATCACGAGACCATTTAGAGCATATCCACCCCTTCCTCATGATGTCTAACATGACTGCAGTCTCAGTAACTTCACATGTTTGTTCCGATGCCCACCTAAACATTATTCAAAAAACGCCTCCAACGTCGCACGTGGTTCAGCAGACCATCCCACCGCATCTAATATAGGTTCGAGTGGATCAAGGAATGTTTTTTCAAACATCTTCTTGTAGTCAACCTTGCCATGAACACCAAACTCTTTGGGTAACTGCATAGGAAAACTAATGATGTTTTCTTTGATCCTGTTAGGTACCTTTAGATAGACGAACTTAATCTTCTCACCATCTTTGATAGTCTCATACTTATTTTGCAAACTATCAAGTTTCAACTGGTGGTTATACAAGAGGGCACCTCGAACATGGATAGGGGTTCCCTTGCCATAGATGGTTTCTCTATCAGCAAACTTACCCACATCATTCACCCCACGAGGAAAAGAAATGTTTTCTACCGGGAGACTGTTAAACTCTTTCTTGAAGTCAGCAATAAACTTCTGAGTTTCTACCTCGCTCCCGCGCACAAGAATCTTAAACAACTCTTTAAACTTCTCTCGCACGATCTGTGGAGTGCTAGACTTGACTGCCTCGATGCCCATCATCTTGAGTTTAGGTTCGGCAAATCGAACACCCTCACTGTCATGCACGTTGAGAATGTACCGTTTCTTTGCCATCCAGATACCACGATCAGCAATCACCTCACGCTTCATCACCATGCGGTTCTCATAAGCGAAAGTCTCATCAGCAAGTTCTTGGTATGCTTTGGCAATAACTTTCTCAAAATGTTCACACACTCCATTGAGAAACTCGATTGGATTCTTGGGAGAAAACTTGTCAACGATCTCACCCATCTTGATATACACAGAGTCGGTATCGATTGCGATCACATAGTCTTTGTCTGATTCGAGCATCTTCTGCATCTCATCATTCACCGCCTTCTCTGCACACTTGATTGCACGTTGACCTGACATGGTGATGCCTTCAGCAATTCTCAAATCAAAGTATCGAAAGTATTGATTTGCCATCGCACCATAGAGTGAGTTCATCAGGATCTTGATACCTGTTTGTTCGGTGTCAAGGGTCTCGATGCGCATCTCAAGTTCACGAGATGGTTCTGTTTCATACCTCTGCTTTGCTTGCAGCATGTTCTGTTTGATCGTGACACGATTCGCATAAAACTTCTTAATGACCTTCGGAATGATACCCTCAATATCTCGACGATAACGTGTACCGTTTGCAGCAAGAGATGTCTGGTCCTCATCAAAAGTGATCGTCTCCGGAGAC